>ERZ827520.3870-NODE-3870-length-11705-cov-3.251416_pt1 | contig 11705 bp, 10 predicted proteins | sample MGYA00519581_ERZ827520 | MGnify/ENA primary metagenome ERZ827520 (study PRJEB31778, sample SAMEA3449339) | human gut metagenome | biome: human gut; feature: human-associated habitat; material: faeces | place: United Kingdom | collected 2010/2012 ...
TACGACGTGACCGGCGGCCAGGTGCTCGTGGACGGCATGGACGTGCGCGACTACCCGCTCGCCGAGCTGCGCAGCCGCATTCTCTCCGCGCTCGGCGAGCGCATCGCCGCCGACCCGATGAACCGCCGTCTCCGGCGGCAGACGGAGCTGTGCTGCCGCGCCTCCATCGGCACGATCGACAGCATCTGCGGTCGTTTTCTGCGTGAGAACACACACCTCGCCGGCATCTCGCCGGACTACCGTGTCATCGAGCCGGACCGCTCCGATGAGATCTGCGCCCGCGTGCTTGACAAGCTCCTCGAAGAGCTGTATGAGACCATCGAAGAGGATGCGGGCGTACGCGCGCTCGTGGATTCGTTCGGCTCGGGAGATAACGACGATAAGCTCTCGGCGCTTGTTTTGCGGCTGTACAAATCGCTGCAGAGCCACGCCGACCCCGATGCGTGGCTCGCCGAGCAGCGCGAACGGCTCACCGACGCGTGGAACGACGCCGGCGATACGCCGTGGGGGCAGTATCTTCTCTCACGCACGCGCTCCCAGGCGCAGTACTGGGCGGAGCGGATCGAGGAGCTCCGTCTCCGGCTGGACGAGCCGGATCGGGACGCGAAGATCAAAAAGGCGTACACCAATAATCTTGATTTCGCCGGTGACGCCGCGCGGGACATGGCGCGCGCCGCCGCGCTCGGCTGGGATAAGGCGCGTCTCGCCTGCCCCGGCCCTTTCCCTCGCCGCGGTATCTATAAGGGCGACGACCCGCTCGCGCAGCGGATCATCGCCGTTTGGACCGGCTTCAAGGACACCGCCGCGAAATGGCAGGAGCTTTTCGCCAACGATTCCGACGCGCTCCTGCGCGATCTGGCCGTCAACACCCCCGCCGTTGACGCGCTGCTCGCGCTGACGCAAAAGCTCGGCGCGGCCTTCGCCGCCGAGAAAAAACGGCAGGGCGTGTGCGACTTCTCCGATCAGGAGCACCTGGTGCTCAAGCTGCTCACGGACTCATCCAACGGCCTCGCCGCCGCGCTTTCGAGCCGCTATACGGAGGTGCTCGTCGACGAGTATCAGGACGTGAACGCCTGTCAGGACGCGCTCTTCCAGCTGCTTTCCGACAACGGGCGCAAGCTCTTCATGGTCGGCGACGTGAAGCAGTCGATCTACCGCTTCCGTCTGGCCGACCCGACGATCTTCCTGAAAAAATACGAGACCTGGCCGGACATCGAAACGGCGGAGCCGTGCGAAGAGCCGGGGCGCATCCTGCTGCGGGAAAATTTCCGCTCGCGCCCCGAGGTACTCGAGAGCGCGAACCATGTTTTCCGCAACATCATGTCCCGTGAGCTCGGCGAGCTCGAATACGACGAGGCAGCGGCGCTCCGGCCCGGCCCGGGGCGGGATTTCCCGGAGGGCGGCGGCGCGCCGACGGAGTTCTGCATTCTCACGCCGCCGGACGGCGGTGACGACGAGGATGAAGCCGAGAACGACGAGCGCCCCGACAAGGTGCTGCATGAGGCGCGGTATATCGCCTCACGCATCCGGCGCATGGTGGACGAGCGCACCCCCGTCACCGAGGGCAAGACGCTGCGGCCGTGCACCTACGGCGATTTTGCCATCCTTCTCCGCTCGAACAAGGCGGTCACGCCGCGCTACCGCGCCGCGCTCGCCGAACAGGGCATCCCGTCCGTGTCCCAGCAGGGCGGCGGGTTTTTCCGCTCCACGGAGATCACCTCGCTCCTCGCGCTGCTCGGCGTGATCGACAATCCCCATCAGGACGTGCCGCTCATCGCGGTGCTTCGCTCGCCTCTTTTCGGCTTCACGCCGGACGAGCTTTCCGCCATCCGCGCCGCGGACCGAAACAGTGACTATTACACCGCGCTCTGTCTCCGCGCAAAGGAGGATGAGCACTGCGCGGCCTTCCTCGCGGAGCTGGAGAGCTACCGTGAGATCGCGCCGGACCTTTCCATTGAGGCGCTGCTCGCGCGCATCTGCGACAAGGCCGGTGTCTTCGCCCTGCTCGCGGCGATGCCCGACGGCGCGGCGCGGCGCGAGAACGTCTGCCAGCTCATCGAGTTTGCCCGCCAGTTTGAGCAGGACGGCTACCGCGGCGTGTTCCGCTTCATCCGCTGGATGAAGCAGCTGGATGAGCACGGCAAAGAGCCGCGCACCGGCGCGCTGGAAAGCCGCAACGCCGTGCAGATCATCAGCATCCACCACTCGAAGGGGCTGGAGTACCCGATCGTATTTCTCGCCGACACCGCCCACAAGATCAATCTGCAGGACAGGAACAGCGATGTTCTCATCCACCCGTCGCTCGGCATCGGCGGCCGCGTCATCGACAGTTCACGCGGCATATCCCACGATCGCACTGCGCGCGATCTCGGCCAAGCTCACGCAGGAATCGCTGTCCGAGGAGATGCGCGTGCTCTATGTCGCCATGACGCGCCCCAAGGACCGGCTCATCATCACGGCGACATGGAAAGCTCCCGAAAAGACGCTCGACGCGCTGCGCGACGATCTCACCGCCCCCATCGCGCCGCAGCTTCTCGAAAAGAGCGCCTCGCTTTCGCGCTGGATCGCGCTCGCGGCGCTTCTGCCGGGCAGCCCGATCAAAATGCGCATCATTCCCGCCTCCGGAGAGAGCGCATCCGAAACCGCGCCGCCCGAGATCGAACCGGCTGAGCCGGGCGAGTGCGCGGCGCTCTCCGAGGCGCTGACGTGGGAATACCCGTACCGCTGGGCGGAGGAGCTGCCGTCGAAGATCACCGCGAGTGCGCTCGAGGGCACCGACGCCGACCCGGACGCGCAGAGCATCGCGCCGGAAGCACAGCGCCGGCGGCTCTTCCACCGTCCGGTCTTCGGCGCGAAGGACGCCCCGCTCACCGGCACCGCGCGCGGCATCGCCGTACACACGGTTCTGCAGTTTATCGACTATTCGTGCGTATCCACGCCGGAGCAGGTGCGTGGCGAGATCGAACGGCTGAAAAACGCCGAGCACATCACCCCCGCACAGGCTGCCGCAGTGGAGCCAAAGGACATCTGCAAGCTGTTCGCCTCCTCCATCGGGCAGAGGATCCTGCACGCGGACGAGGTCTGGCGCGAGCTGCGCTTCTCGCTGCTCACCGGCGCGGAGACCGTGTTCGACGCGCCCGCCGGCGAGGAGGTGCTGCTGCAGGGCGTCGCCGACTGCTGCATCCGCGAGGGGGATGCGCTCACCGTCGTGGATTATAAAACGGACTATGTGACGGCGGAAACGCTCGCGGCGCGTGCCTCGGAATACGCGCCGCAAGTCCGCGCCTACGCCGCCGCGCTCACGCGGCTGCTCGGAAAGCCGGTGCGGGAGGGCGTTTTGTTCTTCCTGCGCACCGGGGAGAGCGTCTCCATCGACTGCTGCACGAAAAAATAAAAGAAATTCAAAGAAAACTTGCCGATTCCGCTTGACATTCGCCGGAAATTGGGTATAATAACCCTTGCGTTTGCGATATAGCGGGATTGTGTAAAGGTAGCACAGCGGACTCTGACTCCGTATGTGAGGGTTCGAATCCTTCTCCCGCTGCCAGTGAGTAAAAGCTCAAAATCCTTTATTTTCAAGGGGTTTTGAGCTTTTTTCTTTGTCTCGCTACGCCCTTTTTCGAGAGCCGTCGATTTCAAATCTTTCAAATATTTCAAATCTTACATTAAAAATCGCATTAAAAATTTTTGCGTTGATCGTAGAAAGAAGAGGGCGAAAATCGCCCCCTCTATTTTAAAAATTTCTCGATTGTCTTTCTGGCGCGCCCAAGTTCCTGCGAAACGTACTGTGGCGTGCATCCAAGTGCGTCGCCAATATCATAAACAGACAGCTCGGCGCTGCGCATAGTAACCATAAGCCTTTGTGTAGGCGTAAGCCGCTTCATCATGTCTTCGAGCGCGGGATGCTCGTCCTCCTTCCCGATAGTTTCCTCGACAAGTAATCGGCTATTCGGCGAAACGAAATCATCTAACGGCAGTGCCGCGATCTGCGGCTTGCAGCAATCTCGGATATATCGGCGCACCGCCATGAAAATGCCCTTGACCGCAAATGTTGAGAATTTAGCTCCTTTTTCCGGATAGTATTCCGCACACGCCTGCCATAGCCCTATCCTGCACACTTGTAGAATATCTTCGTCAACTTTAAGACTCGGGAAATACTTTTTCAAGGTAAACCAAACAAGCGACTGATTTTCTTCATACAGTTCCTCTGGCGTCATGTTTGAAGAGCCTCCACAAAACAATAGCTCTGCGGCGGTCTCGTGAGATTACACTGCGTACATTCTGAACACTTCGGCGTTGCCATGCCGAGATTGTTAATCTATAATATTCACAAACAACATAAAACTCTGCAAACAAATCTGCGAAAAGAAAGGAAATAAAATCATGTCTGAATCAAACACCAATTATTCCATCAACGAGCCCCGCTTCCAGCGCGTCATCAAGTACGCAACGTCCGCCTCCAAGCAGATCCCCGGCGCGCTCGTGCGCGTAGCGGAGAGCGAGGAAACCGACATCAACACCGTCCGCCTGACTCTCCCCATCCCGTCCGAGATCAACAAGATCGCCGTCCATTACCTCCACGACGCCGGATTCTCCGCCGACAAGACCGAGCTCACCGCCGAGGGCTTCACCTTCACCGTAGACATGACGCAGCCCTACGAAGACTGACGCGATACCCCCAGAACGCACAGGCGCCCCCTGCGGTCAACCCCGCAGGGAGCGCAAAACAGCTTCAGCACGCCTCTAAAAAATTCGGGAGGAAATCAAAATGAAGAAATGCCCACTATGCGGCCACGAAATGGAAGACGAAGCGCGCTTCTGCTCTGCCTGCGGGGAGAAAATGCCGGAACCAGAGGAGAAAGCAGAAGCGACGGTGCCAAATGGAAATCTGCCTGTTGTATCAAAAACTCCGCTGAAACTCCTGCTGATTATTCTGGCAGCCATAATCGCTCTGTTTTTTTTCATTACACTCGTAATTCTTCCAAGGTCTGAAAAGGCAGCGATACGATCAAACATAACGGACATTTTTAGCGCGGCGTTTCCCGGTATCCCAATCAAAAAAGTTATTATAAACAATGTGCGAGATTTCTCCTCGACATGGGAGAAGCAAGCAGATGTAACGATTGTTATGGATTGCGCGCTTACGGAGTCGGAATATGATGAAATATATCGGTTTTTATACCTTCGCACACTTCCATCTGCGGAGTCCTCCCGCAGCGAAAAGCCGACGCAGGTTTCGCCGCTGGAAATAATCGACAACTCCGGAAATGACTATGCAAGCGGGTACTGGAGCCGCCGGGAGCCTGACCCGACAGTGGTACCGCAATCGGGTTCAACGCCAGCCCCCACACCAAGCAGTCAATCCAATTCCGGTGTCAGCGAAGAAGACGCGAAGTGGGCCGTTTATCTGATGGCAGAAGAGACAATACCAAAGTATCTAAACTGCCCGTCCACAATGGAAATGTGCCTCTTCCGCGACTGCACAATAAAAGACGTTGGCTTTAATATATGGAAAGGTGAAGGTTATTTCGATGCCGAAAACCTTTATGGCGCGACCGTCCGGTCAAAATGGAATATTACTTGTACCATAAAAGACGGAATCATCCACTTGGCCAAGCTGAAGATCGATGATATCGTCGTATATAACGATGGTACGCAGTAACCGGCATTAAACAGAAACCAAACTCAGCAATGCGCAGAGATTCATTTGAGTCTTTGCGCATTTTTTTATTTCCCCGTCGGTTGCGAAATGCCCGCCTGATTGCCATATAGGGTGTAAAGAGAGAAACGTACATAATTACGGACAAAGCACTTTTACGCGCGCGTTACACTGAAACCAAAGCCGCGGGATGACGAGCCGCGGCGAAGGAGATAGATACGATGGATAACACCCTGGAACGCGCGCGAGACATTGCCATGGGCGCCGAAATGACCGCGCACGGCCATATCTACGACCCGAAGGACCTTGATAAGGACGGGAAACCATTGTATCCGGACAACGCCGGGAACCCGAAGAATGGTCACAAAATTGCTCCCGATCTTGTTCTGTATTGTCTGCGGCATACCTACGGTACAGACCTGCAGCGCGCCAGGGTGCCAATCAATATAGCAAAGGCGATCATGGGTCACAGCGATATTTCTGTGACAGCAAACGTATATACTGACGCAACTGTCGAAGATGCCATGTCCGCGCGCGACTTAATGGACTCAGCAATAAAAACTACATGAAAAATTTAATTATCAGCCAATAAAAGCATTGATTTTTAAGCGTTTTTAGCGGATTAGGAATCGTACTCTGATTCCGTATGTGAGGGTTCGAATCCTTCTCCCGCTGCCAGAAAGCTCCTGCCCTTAAGGGCGGGAGCTTTTTGCATATTGCCGCGCATTTCTGCCGCCTGTACTTGAGCTTTATCGAAAAGGGTGATAAAATTTATTTATTGAAATGGTTGCGTTTTGGCCGTCTGCTTGCCATATATGGTAGAAAGGAGATGTATGATTTGAGTTTAAGAAACTTTTTGCTTGGCGTATTAAAGCGTTCGGTATCTGCCGCCGGGTATAGAACCATCGGGTGCTCTCCGGACGAAGCGTTTTTTTTGGCAGACATGGAGGCCAACAGCCGCAATACATCCCGCCGCTCTCGACAGCTCAGCGATGAAGAGATTAAAACGCGTATAGAAGAAAGCCGTAAGGGTTATGACGAAGCAATGGCCACGCTTGCTGAATGCCAACGCAAGCTACGCGAAGGCGGACCTTTGGTTCGTGAAGGGGCGGAAAAAGCTCGTCATGAAGCCATGCGCTTTCGCGAAGAAGCAAGAAAGAAGAACCGTTAACCTGTCTCTCCTCCGTTGGTATGCATATTTATCCCCCTTACGGTTTTGGGCTATTCTACTCCCATCGAATCTACTCACATCGAATCAAAAGAAGTCCGATCCGGAAAGGCCGGGTTTCTTTGGACAAGGCAGCCCAGCAAAAACGGGAGGACGATCTGTCCTCCCGTTTTCAGCATATTGAATTGCTTATTTCATCTTATATTTCCCGCGTCCCGCGCTGGAAAGGCCCATCTCCGTGCCGTTCCAGATGCGGACAAAGTTTTCGCGGTGCTTGATGAGTATGGCAAGCGTCGCCACGCAGAGGATGACGAGCGGCAGCCAGCCGCTGCGGATGGCGGTATAGATCGGGAACGAGACAACGCTCGTCACGGTGCCGACGACGATGTAATCTGTCAGCACAGTGAGGATGACGACCGCCGCGAGAATGCACAGCGCAACCTTCCAGTTGATGGCGAGGATCATGCCGAGATACGAGGCAAAGCCCTTGCCGCCCTTGAATTTGAGATAGAACGGGAACATATGTCCCAGCACGCACGCCACGCCCGCAATGAAGCCGAGCAGCGGCACGGCCGGGAAGATCCACTTGGAGAGCTCGACCGCGAGCACGGCCTTGCCGATGTCATGGACGGCGACGAGCAGTCCCGCCTTCCATCCCATGAGCGCAAAAGCGTTGGAAGCGCCGAGATTTTTTGACCCGCCGGCGCGAAGGTTCACGCCCTTCCACCGGGAGAGATACAGTGCCATGTTGGAACAGCCGATGAGGTATGCGCCGAGAATGGTGACGATGTAGGGAAGCATAGCCGCCCCCTTTCTGCGGAAGACCCGCGGGAAAATTTGGTTTTTCTATCGAATCAAGAAATCCTTAACCTTTTTTATATTACGCGCAAGCGGCGCAGGTGTCAAGCGTTGGTTTTCCGCCGGACCTCCTGCGCCGCGTGCGCGTAATATTCTATTCTCCCGGAAATGTTCAGATCACGCGAAAATCGCTTTGCATCGCCGGGATATTGCCCTTAAATTCTTTGAAACAATCCAAGATCAGATCCGCCATCTCCGTGCCGATCTCGCGCACGACAGGGCAGCCGACATAAAAGTCGTACCCGCCCGTGCCGCTGGCGCGGTAGCTGTTGAGGCAGATGGTAAAGGTGTCCTCTTCGCGCACGTCCTGCCCGTTCACGCGCATGGATATCACCCGCTCGCCCACGGGCCGGGAGATATCGTACACATACGAGACGCCGGCATAGTAGTCGTAATTATAATGCTCCACCTTCGGCCGGAGGAAAACGTCCGAAACGCAGAGCCTCCCGTCCTCGCCGCGCGAGAAATACTCCGCGCTGCGCTCGAGCGCCGCTTTGAGAACCTTTCCGGTGATCTCCAGCACCGCAAGCGTGTTCGTGTACGGATACGCGATGAGAAGATCGCGGCGGCGCACAGTTTTGGGCAGTCCCGCCACATCGTTTGCAAGGCTCGTCGCCGAGAGCTGCGCTCCACTCGCCCAGAGCTGCACCGCATTGAAGAGATCGGCGAGCGCATTCCCCTCCGACGCCATACGCAGCGGCGTGTCCGGCGTGAGAGCGTGCGGCAGCGTGCCGATCACTTCATCGAGCCAGTTCTGCGCGCCGTGCTCCATCTCGGAAAACTCCTCGAGCCATTCGCGGCGGCACGCGCCGTGCGCGGGGACGGTCTCGCTCGTGATGCGCTTTTCTTCCCCGGAGATCACCGCTTCGACGCGGATGAACTCCTGCCCGCGGTCGGACGGCTGCACGACGAACGTGCCGAAAAGCGTCTGCCCCGGCACGGACATGTGCTGGTGGCCGGTCAGCAGGATATCAAAATCCAGTTCCTGACAGATGCGGTAGGCGACATTTTCGTGCGTGGCGGAGAGGACGCGCCCCGTGGCAAGATCGCGCTCAAAGCCGCCGTGGTAGACGCAGAGCGTAACGTCCGAAATGCTTTTGAGTTTTTCGAGCGCCGCAGCCGCCGCCGGGATCGGGTCGGAAATGCGGATGGAGGCGATATGCTCCGGCCGCTCCCAGATGTTCACATAGTCCGTCACGATGCCGACGATACCGACGCGAAGGCCGTTTTCGAGCGTGTGGACGCGCGCCGGGTAGAGCGGCGCACAGCCGTTTTTCGCGCTCACATTTTCGCACACGCACCGCGCGTTCAGATTTCCGAGATACGAGTCGAGATAGTCCGTGCCGAAGTTGAAATCGTGGTTGCCGAGCGTCACATAGTCGTAGCCGCAGCGGTTCATGATCCCGGCAAAGGCGCGGCCGTCGCCGATCGTGTCGTGGCAGAAGGCGCCCAGCGGCGAGCCCTGCAGCAGATCGCCGCCGTCGATGACGAGCGTATTCCCGTCCTTTTCAAAGCGGCTCGCGCATTTGAAAAGGCCGATGTCCCGCTCGTCGCGGCTGCGGTAGTCCGTGGGGTAAATGTATCCGTGCAGGTCGGAAGTGAAGTAAACAGTCAGCTTCTTATCTGCCATAGCGTCTTATCCCCTTGCAAGTTTCGTGCGGATCTTCGCGGAGATCCACTCGATGATGAGCACGAGCACGATGAGTCCGAGCAGTATCGCGCCCACCTCGTTCCAGCGGTAAGAGCTCATCGCAAAGATGAGCGGCGCGCCGATGCCGCCCGCGCCGACAAGACCGAGAACGGTGGCGTCGCGCAGGTTCATGTCAAAGCGGTAGATGATCGTGGAGGTGAAGTCCGCGGTGAGCTGCGGCAGGATACCGTAGCGGATCTTCTGGAACGTGGTGCATCCGGCGGCGTCGAGCGATTCGAGAATGCGCTTGTCGAGATCCTCGATGCTCTCGATGAACATCTTCGTCACCATGCCGATCGAGCAGAGCGACATCGTGAGAAGCCCCGCGAACGGCCCGGGGCCGGTGACGCGGATAAACATAAGGCCATACACAAACGCCGGGATCGTGCGGATGGCGGCGATCACGGTGCGCCCGATGAGCGCGATCGGCTTCGGCACAAGATTGCTCGCCGAAAGGAACGCCAGCGGCAGCGAGATGACCGCGCCGACGATCGTGCCGAGAAACGCGATGCAGAACGTCTCCAGCAGCAGATACGGCACGCCGTTCGTGCCGAGCGTGAAAAGGAGCTTTCCCGACGGGTGGAAAATGCCGGAGAGGATGTTCCCTGCCACGGCGAGGCCGTTGCCGGTGGGGTTGCTCACGCGCACGGCGCTGCCCGACCACGCGAGCAGGCACGCGACGATGAACGCCGCAAGGAGCTGCCGGATCCACGTTTTCGGCGCGGATTCGTAGGCCCTGAGAATTTTCTTGTCCATAGCTTCCCCCCTCAGGTCAGGCGCTTACGCAGCCAGTGGCTGAGCGCCTCGATGACGATGACGGTCACGAAAAGAACGATGAGGATCATGCCGAGACTGTCGTACTCGCGCCAGCCGATCTTCTCATTCATAATGAGACCGAGACCGCCCGCACCCACGTAGCCAAGGATGGACGCATAGCGCACGTTGCCCTCCAGACAGAAGAGCGAAACGGAAAGATACGTCGGCAGCACCTGCGGGAACACGGCGGTCGTGAAGGCCTGCAGGCGCGTTGCGCCGAGCGCCTCCATCGCCTCATACGGCCCCATATCGACCGTTTCGATGATCTCAAAGAGCTGCTTGCCGACATAGGCGAACGTGAAAACGGCGATGGCGCACGTACCCGCCATCGTGCCGAGACCGAAGATGTAGGTAGCGATCAGCGCGCACACGAGCGTCGGCAGCGTGCGCACGAGGCTCAGAAAGAGCCGCACAATGAATACGACGACGCGGTTCGTAACGATATTGCTTGCCGCGGCGATAGCGAACGGGATGGCCAGCACCGCGCCGATGAACGAGCCGAGAAACGACATTTTGATCGTGTCCCACAGCGGCGTCCAGATTTTGGAGAGATAGGCGGTGTTCGGCGGGAACATGGCCTTGAGAATGTCGAAAAACTTGCTGCCGCGCTTTACGAGCACGGCGAAATCAAACCCCGTCACGCGCACGGAGACCGCCGCGAGCGCCACCACGATGAGAATAACGATCGGCGCGCGGCTGCGTTTTTCCTTCACGACCGTTCCGTCAGAGAGCGTGTAGGTGCGGGGCTTGAACACGCGGTCGTAGAGACTCATGCGGGTTCCTCCGTTTCATCCTCGCCGTAGATCGCGGCGAGAACGTCCTTATCAACGTTGGCGGACGGCCCGTCATAGACGATCTTTCCCGCGCGGATGCCGATGATGCGGTCGGCATATTCCAGCGCCAGCTCGACATGGTGAATGTTCAGAAGGATCGTGATGCCCATGTCCTTGTTGATATGCACGAAGTCCTGCATGACCTGTTTGGCCGTGACAGGGTCGAGCGCCGCGACCGGCTCGTCGGCAAGGATGATCTTCGGGTCCTGCGTGAGCGTGCGCGCGAGCGCCACGCGCTGCTGCTGGCCGCCGGAGAGCTGGTCGGCGCGCATATACGCCTTATCGAGAATGCCGACCTTGTCGAGCGATTCGAGCGCCTTGATCTTGTCCGATTTCCGGAACGCGCCGAGCAGCACGCGCCAGAACGGCATATCCGGCACGCACGCGGCCAGAACGTTCTGGATAACGCTCGTGCGCGTCACGAGATTGAACGACTGGAACACCATGCCGATGCCGCGGCGGAAACGCCGCAGGCTCTTGCCGGAGAGCGAGCTCACATCCGTGCCGTTCACCGTCAGCGTGCCGGAGGTGATCCGGTGCATCCGGTTCACCGAACGCAGCAGCGTGGACTTGCCCGCACCGGAGCGGCCGATGATCGCAGCGAATTCGCCGTCGGCGATCGTGAGATCTACATCGTCCAGCCCGACCGTGCCGTTGGGATATACCTTGGAAACGTGGTCA
>ERZ827520.3880-NODE-3880-length-11691-cov-3.270798_pt1 | contig 11691 bp, 11 predicted proteins | sample MGYA00519581_ERZ827520 | MGnify/ENA primary metagenome ERZ827520 (study PRJEB31778, sample SAMEA3449339) | human gut metagenome | biome: human gut; feature: human-associated habitat; material: faeces | place: United Kingdom | collected 2010/2012 ...
GCGGCGCGCGAGACGCTCTATCCCGAATTTAAAAAGGACGGCGAGGGGCGCACTGTCGCCGTCGTCGGCGCCGGCCCCGCGGGGCTCGAAGCGGCGCGTGTGCTCGCCGAACGCGGCTTTGCCCCCGTGATCTTTGAAAAAGAGGAAAAACCCGGCGGTCAGATCAACATCGCCGATAAGCCGCCGCATAAAGAAAAAATCGACTGGATCGTCGAATATGAGCTCAAGCAGCTCGCGATGAAGGGAATATCCGTCAAAACCGGAACAGAGGCGACCCCGGAAAGCGTCAAAGCCATCTCCCCTTACGCGGTGATGATCGCGACGGGCGCGGAATCCATCCGCCCGCAGTCGATAAAGGGCGTCAACAACGCCAACGTGCTGACGGTCGACGAGGCGCTTCTCGGCAAACCGGAGATCAGCGGCAAAAAGGTACTGCTGATCGGTTCCGGCGCCACGGGACTCGAGACGGCGGAATTCCTCTGCTCGCAGGGCAACGACGTGACGGTGGCGGAGATGCTCGACGCGATCGGCAAGGGCGTCTACGTGCAGCATTACCTTGACGCGATGGACAAACTCTCGCGCTACGACGTCAAATACCTGCCAGGCCACAAGCTGACGGAGATCACGGAAGAGGGTGCGGTGCTCGAAGACCTCAAGGAAAATAAGAACGTCGCCATAGCGGCGGACTACATAGTCCTCTCGCTCGGCGTCAGGTCAGTCAACACCCTTGAGGCCGAATGCAAAAAATTCTGCGGCAAGACCTTCGCCGTCGGAGACGCCAGCAAACCCGGGCGCGTCGAATCGGCGGTGCGCGAAGGCTTTGAAGCCGCCTGGAACCTCAAATAGACCGCCAAGCCACATACCCATAAAAACCTCAAGCCCCCCTGACGAAGCGTCAACACCGTCAGGGGGGGCTTCATATATCGGCCTTGCGGGCGGACCGGCACGAAAGCCCCCGCCAGATTCCCGGAGCTCCAGATCGCGGTATCCATGGAGCGCCCTCACGCGGCGACATCGACCGGCGGGACGCCTCTCCCTCGTCGCCGTGTTATCGTCCCGATATACCGATATCGTTATATCGATATTCAAAATACGTATCTACCAGATTTAGAGGAACCATACTAGAATATCATTGTACACAGAGTTCCGGTCCACACACCGGATTGTTAAGATAGATGCCCCTTCATTTCAACCTCTACAAAACCCCTCAAAGCCCTCCTGACGCGGGAGGGCTTTACCCTTTCACCTGCCGTGTGCGGTGTTACGGTCTCACTACAGACTACGATTGATGGTGTAATATTGCTAAAAGCACCTTTCCTATTACTCGGAATAGACCGTTGTCCAGATCGTCTTTTGGAACGGACGCCGCTATGCCGCGTAAATCTATTAAGTCGAAACCGCCGTCAGTCTTAAATGAAATACGTTTCAACTCCAAGGCATTATTATACTGTACTAACACGGCATCAAAATCATGGTGACCCCCCATGGGATTTATCGTCACCTCCGCACTGCCTGGTATTTTAAAATTTTCCATATACGCCGTCTCGGTAATTATCACAAACGACCGCTTTATGAAAGAATTTTTCAACTGTCAAGCGTCAGAGAAAATGTCGCTGACGCTTGACATGTGCCGATTACCATAGTTTTATAAAAGGGACTTTAGATTAGGTCTATAGGCTTTCTTAATACCGTTTTACCTGTCTTTGCCTTGAGTAAATCACCGTCTCTCCATATTAGATTCCCACGTAAGAAGGTCGCTTCAACATAAGCCTTTGTTTTGAAGCCTTCATAGGGAGTAAATGTACTTGAGGAATGGAGGTTTTCAGCTTTAATTGTAGCTTCTTTGCTTAAGTCTAAAATTGCGATATCCGCATCGGCTCCAATTCGAAGAGTCCCTTTTCTAGGCAGCATTCCAAAAATTTTCGCCGCATTGTAAGAAAGAATTTGAGAAACTCTTTGTAAAGAAATACCTCTTTTTCTTGCTTCGGTAATAATTAAAGGAGCTATAGTTTCGATTCCAGGAAAACCGCCAGGACTGTGCCATACACTTTTCTTTTTATCAAGGCCCAGAGAACAATGGTCTGTTCCAATGGTATTTATAGTGCCATCTTTAATGCATTCCCACAAATAATCCAATGTTTCCCGGTCCCGCATTGTTGGGGTAACCTTAGCAATTGCTCCGGGCATTTTATTTGCCTCTTCGTGAGTCAGCACAAGGTATTGGGGACAGGTTTCTACGAATACCTTCACACCGCTGTTTTTACGCGCTTCTTTCACGACGTTTATGGCTTTTATGGAAGATACATGCGGCACATAGACTGTTGCTCCCGTTTCAGCGGCGTAATAGAGCAGTCTGTGTATATTTTCCGCTTCCGCTATAGAGGGGCGGCTCTTAGCAAAATCTGAAAAGGATATATTTTCTTTATCTTTTTCCGTCATAGATCTCTGGAAAAATTCAATAAGGTCGTCATTTTCACAGTGTACAATCGCCAATGTGCCGGGCACTTCGGAAACTTTGTTTAAGGCGGCATATATAATACCGTCTCTTACTCCGATAGCCCCCATTTTAATAGCCCCTTCCATACCTACGTAGCTCATGAAGAACTTGAATGAGGTATGGCCGAGCTCCGCATAGGAGGCTATTTCATCTATCTGTTCATAAGAGCTTAAGTTAAGATGCAAGGCGACGTCAACTGAGGAATTATTGTCAATTATATCTGTTATTTCACCCAGAACTTCATGGTAGCTGGTCTGAGGCGGCCTAAATTTCGGAAGTTTTGAAGCTTTTGCCATCTGGCAGACAGTCGTAACTCCGCCTGCCGCGGCTGATATCGTTTCAGAGCGGCAATCGTCTTCAAAGGAATTAAAATTCCCCAGATGAACATGAGTATCTATAAACCCCGGAAACAAATATTTATCAGCTGCGTCATACACCTTACAGCCTTCCTCGCAAAGGCCTCTTCCGATTGCGGTAACAATCCCGTTTTCAATTTTAATGTCAGCTTTAATTTCACCATATTCAGGATTGACTATGGTGCCGTTCTTGATGACCCATTTTTCAGATTCCATAATATCTCTCCTTTACGCACATTAAAGCTAACCGCAATTCATTGTTAATTTATCAAATCTAAACTATTGTGGCATATACTCCTTCCGGTAAAAAATATAGTTTGCACTAAATTTTACCGGAAAAAGTACATGCCGCAGCTTTAAACATAAACGTCAGCTTTAACTGACAGATGCTTGTATGAGGGTAAATGTCTCAGCCAAGGTCTTCGATTTAGGTTTAATTTAAGAGCTAAAATAGAAACAACAGACCTTAATGTTCTTTAGAGTGGTCTTCTATTTCAACGTGTACCTGAACCTCTTCCTCTGCCTCTTCTTCTATATTGTTCTTAAACATTTCCTCAAGGTAGTCGGCAGGAAGGATGCACTCGCGGCAGCCGCCGGGGAAAACTACAATTTTAATATTAACTGTGTTGCCTTCAATTGAGCTAATCTCAATTTTAGAACCGTCTGATGCGAAACTCTCTTCGAGCGGCTCTAAGGCGCTCTTTACTACTTCCTTATCTACCATCATTATTCCTCCTTTAGAGAAGTCAAAAGCAATTAGAAATTTAAATGATTCTCGATACAGCAAAAATAACATGGTCAACTTGCCTTTTGCAGACCGAAGTTCAATGACAGGCACACGGCAAGTGACCACGTTATTTTGTTCTAGTATACTACTTCTTTATCTCCACTGTTGTCGGGCATCCGATGTTCATGGAGAGAGCTGACTTTCCGGCAGCTCCGCCGATAACCGCGATATCGAAGTAGCTTGGGTCTCTTACCATCGGAACTTCTGTGTCATCCGATGCTGTGGCAAGCCATCTGTAGCCGGGGTGTACGGTACCGTCTTTAATGCGCGGGATAACCAGATGTTTGAACTGACCCCAGGCGCGACGGCACTTTGCATAGAGGTACTGTCTGACGTCGAATTTAGTCCAGCCGCTGTTGGTAATCAGTCTGGCATGGTCAGGCGCAAAGATGACAGTTACATGCATGACGTTGGGATCGATGAACCCCATCCAGCTGCGCGCGCCTGGCCATCCCATAGTGTCTATTGTGCAGGCAATAGTCATAAGGAGGTCTTCGGGTCTGCCGCTTTCGAGATCCTCAACGTCCATAAATGACTGACAGGGCATTGTCGTGACACAGTTCGTTCCGGGCTTGAATCCTTTTTCAACGTTGTACGGCTCGTTGAAGGGGTTGTCATCCTCGTTTTCGCAAGCACAGAGCGCGTATTTGTTAGGCGAACCGAGTGTGTCAATGTCGCGGATACTGGGGTAGCAATGCCCGATATTCATCATCGTAAGGCGTACCGCTCTTCCGATTGCGGTATTGACCGCTGAATATTTGCCGGGGCCAAGGCAGGCGCCTTCAGCCGTCATTCCTATCTCTTTGGCGATAGGTCCGTTTACCATCACCATCGGTGTATCTGCGCCGGATGACTGTGTCAGGCTGGTAATGTTGAATCCATCTTTGTGCATTGCTTCGATTGCGGCTGCAACAACAGGAAGATGTGAAGGCTCGCATCCCGCCATGACGCAGTTGACCGCAATCTTTTCAATGGTCGCGACTCCGTTGCCGGGCTGATATTTAAGAAGCACTTCATCGCGTCCGCGTATCGTGCCGGAGAGCATACGGTTAACTGCCGCCTCTGTCGGAGGAACTAAGGGGAGGCCATCGCTCCAACCGTGGTTAATGAAATAACGATTGAGGTTTGTGCTGAAATCAAAGTAATTTTCTCCCTCAATTGTTATACGCTCAGGCTCTGCTTTTTCCTCAATGGGCCTTGCAGCTTCCGCCTCAGGCGTATCCAAGGCTTCGCCGTCCTGAGTAAGCCCCTTAACCACTGCGTCATAGAGAGCATCTGCAACCTGGGCAGCCTCTTCTTCAGGCAGTGAGTTGAGAGGATGCTCCATTACCGCTCTGCTGACTTTAAAGAGTCCTTTGAGGCGCAGTTCGGCATTGCTTATCAGCAAGAAGGGTTTAGCTATAAGCATTACAGCGGGGACGCCCATTTTTTCAAGGGCGCACAGGTCGCGCGTAAGCGTAACTGCGCTTGAGCCGCAATCTGCCGTGGCGGCAACTACCGCTGCACAGCCAGCGTCTGCCACGGCAGCGAAAGCCTCTTCGCTGTGGAACAAATCCTGTTTAAAAAATACTGTCTCAGCATTATAGTCCTTTTTCAGGCGTTCAGCTATTGTGTTTAATGCAACGTTGCCTTTTGACTTGCCATTCCACCATAAGGCTATTTTCTTACTTTCCAGGCAAGCCAGTCTGGCCGCGGGCGTTATAGCAGCCTCTGTCTCAACCTTAGCAACAGGATTCATTACTGTCGCTGAGAATTTTTCCGTAGACATACTTATACCTCCTCAAAATACATACATTTATTTCATGATTATGATAACTCTGCGTACCTATGAAGCTGCATATAGTTCAGAGAGCAGCTTTTTATTTAACCATGTTCGGCAGGAAAAGCACGATCTGAGGAACATAGGTAAATACAAGGAGCGCGCCGACATATATCGCAATCGGGACCCATACATACTTCATTACCTGCTTAATCGTACGGCCGGCTATTGCCGCGGCAACGTAGAGGCAGATGCCGTATGGAGGCGTAAACGTTCCTATTGCAAGGTTAATAACAACGATTACGGCAAAATGCACAGGGTCGATTCCATAGCTGTTGACAGCTATCGGCATTATTACAGGAATCAGGATCAGAAGAGCCGAGACGGTCTCCATGAAACAGCCGACAATCAATAGGAAGATATTGACCACAAGCAGGAAGACAATTTTTGAACTGGAGAAATTGGTCATAAAATTGCCCACGAGCTCCGGCAGATTGTTGATCGAGATCAGCCATGAAAATACGCTTGCCATTCCGCAAATAACCATGATACCTGCTGTAATAGCTCCGGTATCTACAAGGATCTTAGGAATATCCGACCATTTTAGTTCCCTGTAGATGAAGAGTCCTACTACAAGGCCGACGAAAACTGCCATAGCGGCTGATTCCGTTGCCGTAAAGGCTCCTGTAACGATGCCGCCGACGACTATGACCGGCATTAAGAACCCGGGCAGAGCATTAATGGTAGATTTAATTACATCTTTCCATGAGAATGGCTTATCCTCGCGGTAGGCTGAGCCGTGCGTCTTGGCAAAACGGTATGCATAAATCATCATGGCAATGCACATCAGAATGCCCGGTATGACTCCTCCCATAAAGAGGTCCTTCACAGAGACCGTGATAGGCGAGCAGGTCGCCAAAACCACCATGAAAAGGCTCGGAGGAATGATCGGCCCCAGAAGACCGCCGGCTGCGAGCATAACGGCAGTGAAATCAACGTCATATCCGCGTTTGCGAATTTCCGGCAGTATTATTGAAGAAAGAGCCGCGGTGGATGCTGACCCCGAACCGGTTATTGCCGCAAATCCGGCTCCGGCCAGAACAGTCATCAGGAGAAGACTGCCGGTTACCCATCCGACAACCGCGCTTGTCCAGTCAATAATGCGCCGTGCGATTCCTCCCCTGTCCATAAGCTGTCCCGCAAGGACAAAAAATGGAATAGCCATCAGGGGGAAGCTGTCGAGGCCCGCCATCATGCGTATCGCAATCGTATTCATCGGAACGTCCATGAGATACAAGAATGCGGCCGAAACAGTTCCGATTGCAAAAACGATCGGCGTACCGCTGAAAATAGCCACTACGAAAAGAATAAATATTAGAGCTAACATTATTCTTTCGCCTCCGAATCTGGCGTTGATTTTAGTTGTTTCGCGTTAAAAACAACATATTCAATCAGCCAATAGAACAGCCCGATGGGTATTATGAAATATACATAGCTCATCGGCATGTTCAGCGCCGCGGATATCTGTAAGCCGCCGACGGCGATCAGGTCGAAACTGCCGTATATGGCGACAACGAGGAATACAACGGCAAATATTCCGCAAAGCACAACGAGAATTTTTTTACTTGTGCCTTTAAGCACGCCTGTAAGGACGTCAACGCCGACATGCAGGTTGCGCTGCATCGCGACTCCGGCTCCAAAGAAAACCATCCATAACTGAGCGAATCTGGCGCTTTCTTCGGTCCATGAAATATCCATGTCGTTCGGCAGGTAACGGCCTAAGATCTGAAGAAGTATCGCTATTACCATGTAAGATAATGTGATTACTATTCCAGTCTTGGCAATCAGCCTACAGACTTTAAGAATTTTCTCAAGTGTATTTATCATCTTAGATGATTATTTGCCCATATCTTGGATCTGCTTCAGAACCTCTTTAAGCTCGGGCTTCTTTATATACTTATCCGCAACTTTCTGGGCAACCTCTTTGAAGGGCGCCACATCAGGCTTCGTGATGTTGACTCCGGCCTTTTTCATAGCAGCCAGGCTGGCGCTTTCGCTCTTTGCATAGGCCTCGCGCTCAACCTTCGCTGAGTAAGCGGCAGCTTCCAGAATAGCCTTCTGGACATCCTTAGGATAGGACTGGAACTTCTTCTCAGACATCATCATAGCGGTGACGCAGCGGTACCAGCTAACGAGAGCCCAGTTGGGAGCGGGACGGTAGAACTGCTGGTTGTAGCAGCTGGTGTTTGAAGCTTCGACTCCGTCAATGACTCCCTGCTCGAGAGCGCTGAACTGTTCGCTGAAGGCCATAGGAGTCGCTTTCGCACCGAATCCGTTAAAGGCGTCGATATGAATCTGGGACTGCATAGTTCTGATCTTCATCCCTTTCAGGTCCTTCATGCTGTTGATGGGCTTTTTGGACGCAATGTGACGAACTCCGGCATCGTAGATAGCCAAAAGGCGAATGCCCTTCTTTGCACAGGCGTCTACAAAGAATTTTCCGGGCGCGCCGTCAGAAGCTTTGTAGAAATGCTCATCGCTGTTGAAGAGAAAGGGAAGGTCGTAGACGATGAACTCCGGAATGAAATTCGTTACCACGGTGGTAGCTGAGGTCGCAACGTCAACATTGCCGAGGAAGAGGCCTTCGGTCATTTCCTTTTCGCTTCCAAGCTGGCAGCTCGGGAAGACCTTAACCTCAAACTTGCCGTTTGTCGTTTCTTTCAGTTTTTTACCGAAAGCTTCGAGACCAAGCTGGTATGGTTCCTTGTTAGTTGCGCTGTGTCCGGCCTTTAAAACGGTGGCGCCCGCGGCGAAAGCGGAAGCCGTAAAGACAAATGACAGCACAAACGTCAAAAAGAGCACGAAAGATTTTTTCATAAGAATATCCCCCTTAGTCCAGTGTTTATTCAGTCAATTCATTATGACTATCATATTGTTAAAGCTAACGAGCAAGATACCCTCCGTCTACAGCCATAGCTGTGCCTGTGACATAAGAAGACTCATCTGAAGATAGGAATAGGACAGCATTAGCCACTTCTTCAGGAGAGCCCATACGTCCAAGAGCAACGCCGCTGACATTGCAGAGACGAGCGGCATCCGGATCCGGTGCGCGATCCCATGCCTGACGAACAAATTTCGTATCAATAGGACCGGGGCAGACGCAATTAACTCTGATATTGTCCGGCGCCAGCAAGAGAGCCAGAGATTTTGTCAGGGTAACGATGCCGCCCTTCGTTGCAGAATATACTGGGCTCATGGGAGAGCCGACTTTTCCGGCAATTGAGGAATCGAAAACAATCGCGCCGCCGCCTGTCTTTCTCATTTCCTCGACAGCATACTTCGCGCTGAAGAAACAACTCCTCAGGTTCACGGCAACTGTCTGATCCCATCCCTCTTCAGTAACTTCATCCAGACCTCCGGGGCCCGGCACGCCGGCATTGCTGAAGAGTATATCCAGCCTCCCGTAGCTTTCCACCGCTGTCTTTATCATCTTCTGCAAATCCGTGAGCTTAGACACATCTGTATGGACAAGAATGGCCTCCCCACCCGCTTCTTTAATCAGCCTTACCGTCTCTTCGCCTTTGCTGAGTGTTCTTACTGCCACTACAACCTTTGCGCCGTTCTTAGCATAAAGGCAGGCGGCTGCTTTTCCTATGCCCGCTCCCGCGCCTGAAACCACAGCGACTTTACCAGCTAATTTCAAGTTCATCTTTCCCCTTTGTCAATCTTTTACAGAGGTATCGAGCGATACTTCTTTAAGATTCGCTGAATTTAAAATTGTCGAACGGCAGAGAATAACATGACCATACAACGACCTCATAGGAGACAGTAAACTTTGGTACCTATCGCCGTAGATCCAGCAAATAACCATGTTATTTCCAGAGTGCCTGTTAATCCTTAATTTCCTTCGTTATGGGCCAACCGAGGCCAAGGCTCACAGCTGACTTTCCGGCAGCTCCGCCGACTACCGCGATGTCAAAATAACCGAAATCTCTTACCATCGGAACCATCGTATCCGGGAAGTACAATCTTGCTTTCAATGCGCGGTATAACCTGATGTTTGAACTGCCCCCACTTACGGCGGCACTTGGCGTAAAGGTACTGCTTGACGTCGAACTTTGACCAGCCTGCGTTGGCAATCATTCTGGCGTGGTCAGGAGCAAGAAGCAATGCCACCTTCATGCGCGGAGGTGTTACGTAGCCCAGCCATGAACGCGCACCGAGCCAGCCCATTGAGTCTATTGAGGAAGCGAAGGTACGAAGAAGAGTTTCCGGCGTGTCGCTCTCCATATCCTCTATTTCCATGAGCGACTGGCACGGAATTGCCGTAACGCAATTCGAGCCCGGCTTGAATCCCTTTTCGACGCTGAAAGGTTCCCATGGGTTTTCAGCTTCATTTTCAGCTGCGCAGAAGCTGTATTTGATTGGAGAGCCGATCGTATCCATATCGCGTATACGGGCATATGTAAAACCGATATTCATCATGCAGAGGCGCACTGCTCTTCCGATTGCCGTATTTGCCGCCGAATCTTTGCCGGGGCCAAAACAGCATGCCTCGCTGTTCATCCCTATTTGTTTGGCAATAGGTCCGTTTACAAGAAGTATGGGGGCATGAGCGCCGGTGGACTGAGCTAGGATGGTCAAAACAAACTCCTCTACATCCATAGCTTCAATTATAGCTATCAATATAGGCAGGTGTGCGGGTTCGCAGCCGGCCATAACGCAGTTGGCTGCAATTTTTTCTACTGTGGCCAGCCCCATGCCGGGCTGCATTTTAAGGATAACTTCATGACGGCCGCGTTTCGTGCCAGTCAGCATGCGGTTGACAGCTTCCTCGGTGGGAGGAACGATCGGGAATCCGTCTCCCCAGCCGTGGTTAATGAAATAGCGGTTGAGGTTGTAGCCCCAATCAAAATAATCTTCTCCCTCAATGGTTATACGCTCCGGTTCGACTTGATGTTCCAGAGGAACTTCTTTTACCGGCTTGTCTGATGCAGCAGCCTCGCCGGCTTTTTTCTTCGGAGGGAAGAGAAGCTCGCCTTCATGAGTCAAACCGTAAACTACGGCGTCATAGAGCGCCTCGCCGGTCTGAGCAACTTCTTCCTCTGGCATCTCGGTGAAGGGATGAGGCATTACTGCTCTGCGTGCTCTCAGCAATCCTCTGGTTTTGAATTCCGATGCATTAATCGGCAAAAATCCTTTGGCTACAATTCCTACGGTCGGAAGACCTCTTTTTTCTAGGGAGCTTACGTCACGCGTAAGCCATGCTGTGCACGATCCTCAGTCTCCTGTGGTAGCGATGGCCGCTTGGCACTCCGCCGCAATTACTCTATCGTATACCTCATCACCATGAGGCCAGCCCTGAGTAAATAATTCGGTCTCAACGTTATACTCTTTTTTCAAGCGAGCCGCTATCGTTTTTAATGCTATGTCGCCTTTCGCCTTGCCATTCCACCATAACGCTATCTTCTTTCCTTCAAGGCTAGTCAAGCTAGCCGCTGGCGTTATAGTCTTTGATTCAACTTTAGCCACAGGATTCACTATTGTCATTGAGACATTCTGAGCTTTTTCCACTGACATTCCTTATACCTCCTTGAAGTATCAATAACACATTTAGTAACAAGATTCATTATTTCTGTTACTAAATTTTAAGCTTTCCCCTTCGACACCCACTACCTCCTTTCGAAGTCCTGCAGGAGTTCAGCTTTTTGTTCGCTACCATGTATCCTTGAGATGGTGTAATTTTAAAACAAGATTAAGGAATTGTCAATTTATATGGACTAGTGTCCCATAGGACTGATGTCCCAATAATAGTGTTTGTTTTTATGTAGTTAGCGAGAAACTGTAAGGTTGGAAATAAAAACATTATTAAATTTACAAAAAATAATGAGGGAAAATAGACGTAGAAAATCTGCAATTATCGGAAGAAAACTAAGATAATAAAACCAAAGACTACGGAAGAAGCCCAGGATAGATTGTTCCAGAACAGACTAGAAAATATGATAAATATGGGCCATGGCGTGATGATTTGCCGCCGGATTATGGGCTGGAAAAACATACATCGCCGCTGTTTCAAAAAAATTTTGGCAATGGGGTTGTTCAAAGCCGTAGGTAAGGCTGTATCCGTTATTTACTTCATTAGCCGGCAATCTTTTACAATTCAGTCCGTCCCCGCTAAAATATATACCCTTGATTTTCTTTCTCCGCGCTCCGCAAGCAGACCTTCCATGACCATTTCATTGCTTTTCATTCTTCGCCGGCGATTTTTGCGATTATCTCGTCCGCGGCTTCC
>ERZ827520.3886-NODE-3886-length-11677-cov-4.222079_pt1 | contig 11677 bp, 7 predicted proteins | sample MGYA00519581_ERZ827520 | MGnify/ENA primary metagenome ERZ827520 (study PRJEB31778, sample SAMEA3449339) | human gut metagenome | biome: human gut; feature: human-associated habitat; material: faeces | place: United Kingdom | collected 2010/2012 ...
GCCCAGTGCCGCAGTGCCTACAAATTTAGAAATGATAATGCTGTCAGTTCCGTTGATACCAACATTAGCAATTTTTGATAAACTTAGAAATTTTATGTCATTAAAAATAGTCTGCCGCTCGTCCTCTTTTAATTCCGAAGGATATGTATAAAATTCAGAATACTCTTTATGTGCTTTTTTCATTAATCTAAAATTAAAGAATAACGTAATTATAATCTCAATCCCTAAGTACCAAAGATAACTAGGATGGATTAAAAGAATGATTACTTGCAGCGTCTTTGTAAAAATTTTAGCTAAAAAGTCAAACATTAAGACTTTATAATTTTGCTGGTGTGCATAGTAAATAGTTCGAACATCGGTGAAAAAATAGCTGGAAAATGTAAGGAAAGCATAAAATACGAATACTTTCTGCATGTAAGGTATACTATTAACACTGCCTTTGACAAACAAACCGATAAAAGGTGTAATACAAAATGCAAGAATAAATAGAAGAACTCCAAGCCGGCAAAATATTTTCTTAAAATACTGAACAATAGCTGCCACTTTTTGGCGTTCATTATTCCTTATTGGCGAATATAGCGAGAAGTTTAAAGCCGTCCCCAATCCTAAATCTACAATTGATAAAATACTTAAGATGTTTGTAAATAAAGCATCAAAGCCTAAATATTCAGAACCCAATATTCTAATAAATACTGTTCTTGTAATGAAAGCAAATATTAAGATAATGAATTGCGATACAACCGCAAAGCCAGAATTCAATATAGAATTAATTGTTCTCATAATGTTACCTTATCTTCAATACAAATTAATTTGAACAATAATTTTTTTAATTCATCATTATCATCATTCAAATGATTTCGTAAAATATCCAACTTAACATTGATTTCATCTGTACTTATATTGATCGGTTTGTTAACAAAAATTAAATTATTTTTTGTTTTACTAACTTCTTCAGTATCAGAATGTAACTCTTCAAACATCTTTTCGCCAGCTCTAAGGCCAATTTCAACTATATCAATATCTTTATAGGGTTCATAGCCAGCGAGTCTGATCATGCGCTCAGCAAGCTCAAGAATGCGTTCTGGCTGCCCCATGTCTAATATGAAGGTTTCTCCCTTGTTTGCATAGTAACCAGCCTGTAACACCAGCTGTGCTGCCTCAGGGATAGTCATAAAGTATCGGCAAATGTTTTTATCTGTTATTGTTACCGGTCCGCCATGTTTAATCTGCTCTTGAAAGATAGGAATTACAGATCCACTAGAACCTAAAACATTGCCAAAACGCACAGCAGCTAATTTTGTAACACCATTATTTCTGTTTGCTTCAAGCATTAACTCTGTCATACGTTTTGTTGCACCCATAACATTAGTTGGGTTGACTGCTTTATCAGTGGATATTAAGATAAACCGTTCTACTTCATATTTAATACAAGCAGTAAGTACATGATTCGTACCGAATACATTATTCTTTATTGCTTCCTTAGGACTATTTTCCATTAAGGGTACATGCTTATGTGCTGCTGCATGGAAAACGGTAGATGGCTGATAGGTACATATTATCTCACTAATAGCATTTAGATCTCGAATCGATGCTATTAATGATCGAATTACAATTTCTGAAGATAATTCATTTGAAATCTTTAAATGATTAAACTCTTGTTCCAACATATATAAACCATTTTCATTTATATCCACAAGCAATAGCATCTTTGGCTGATATTTTACGATCTGCCGGCATAATTCTGATCCGATAGAGCCTCCAGCTCCAGTAACCATGATTATCTGTCCTGTAACATAAGAAGTAATCTCATCCTGTTCCAACTGAATTTCACCACGGCCTAACAAATCTTCAATGGATATATCCTGTATTGGAAGATGCCTGTTAGCTAGTTCACTTTCTTTTAATGTAGTTGTACTCATATTAACCATCTTAATCTTAATATTTAAAGGTTCTATGATTTCAAATACACGCATTTTCAATTCTTTGGAAGCATTTGGCATAGCAAAGTAGAACAGCTGTATCTGATATTGTTTTACTATTTCAGCTATATCATTGATTGTACCTAGAACTTTTTTACCTGAAATAATCACACCATTTTTATAATCATCAACAAAACCCACAATGTCAATTTTATCATTTTCGTACTGTTCAAGCTCTTTCAGCAAAATATAACCAGCATCTCCCGCACCAATTATTAAGACTCTAGTTTTCTTATCATTCTCAAGTGCCGATCTTTTGAATAATTTATAACCGGCTCTCAAACTGAACATAGCTAGAATGGTGAGCATTCCTGAAACTAAAATTATATTAATCAGCATTGTCTTAAAATTGAATATGAATGTATAAAGCAACAAGATAGCGGTAGCACTGCCAACTGCAAAAGCAATACTTTTGGTTTCCTCAATACCCATGTATTTCCATACACTTTTATATATTTTAAATTTCCAAAAACAAATTAGATATACGATTAATACACCTATCCCTTTATACAGATTCATTTGAAAACCATAAACCAATAACTGATGAAGACTGAAATCAAATCTTCCCCAAGTGGTAATCAAAAAGGATAAAGTTACAATTGTAAGATCAATACTCAAAATTATTAGTTCTCTATATTTTGCTGATTTATTAAGATTCATTTTTAATCTCCAATCGAATCACTCGGACTCAAATATAAATAATAAAAGCAATTAAATATGAAAAAATAAGCTCTAATAGGCAGCCATAAACGAATTAATTCAGTGAAGAATTTTCTTAATTTAATTTTAAATAGCATTGGGTTGTCATTCATGCGCATCCGTTTCCATTGTATCGGATATGGATAGACACCTAAATTTTTTAAAATACGGAAATATGTTTGCTGCTGCTTACAAAATGGTTTTAGCTTACCTAAATTAATTAACATAACGGCATATAAGTTATATTCATAATAATTAATTAATTCCAGTTGTTTGTGACTAGCATTTTGAATTAAGATTCCTTTATTATCTAAATAATGCCTGATACGCCATAAAGTATTCTCAAGCTTGTTTTGATTTATACTATTACTATGTATATGTGTGATTGATTGCCTTCTTTGTCGATAGAAATATATTATTTTTTGATACTCTCTTATCGGCCATTCTTTTAAAACAAGTGAAAATATGAACTCATCATCCTCACCATATAGCAAATGTTCATTAAAAGTTTTATTTATAAAATTTCTCCTAAATATTTTTTGCCATACAGATGAAACATATGTATTTGCTGTTTTAACATATCCACTCTGATTTGAGCAGGGCAGCATATCATGATTATAAGAAAATTGTTCAGAAACAGTTATATACTGAAAACTTAATATTTTTAAATCATCTTTACATAGCGTTTCATATAATTCTTTTAGACAATTTGGAGCAATCATATCATCACCGTCAATGAACCATATAAATTCACCACTTGCGGCAGCAATACCTTGATTTCTTGCAGCACTTACACCTTTATTTTTTTGGCTGATTAATATTATATTCGAATATTGGCTTTGATATTTCTTAATGATGTTTGTTGAATCATCTAACGATCCGTCATCAATACAGATCACCTCATATTCATTGACTGGAAGATCTTGTTCACATACTGAATTTAAGCAATCTTCTAAATAATTATCAATATTATATACTGTTATTATTAAAGAAAATTTCATCCAGCCACCTCCAATCGCTATTTTAAGCCATATATATTTTTCATTTCAGATATTATATTATGAATATCTAATTCCATGATTTTATCAGTTCTTGGCTTGATTTTAATATTTTGGATTTGATTCAATAATTGTGCCAATTCTTCAGGCTTATTTTCATCAAAGTAATAGATATTAGAACCATATTCTTTTAAGTCAATATTTCCTCTTATTTCAGATAGGAAGCATATTTTATTACATGCTATGGCTTGCATAGCCGCCACTGATAGACCTTCTCGATGAGAAGGGAAAATAAATACATCAGCAGTTTTTAATAATTCAATAATATCAGTACGATAACCAAGCATAAAAACTTGATTTTGAAGTTTTAAGTCATGAATTAATCGCTGTAATTTAGTTTCATACTTACCTTTCCCACATATCAATAGCTTTAGGTTTGGATTGTTACTCTTGTGCATTGCTTTAAGAATCATTTCCTGATTTTTGTTTTTATTTAATTCACCTACTGTTATCAATACAACATCATTCAAAGAAAGCTTTAACGCAGCACGCACTGACATAGGATTAACTACTATTTTATCAATAGCATTGATATCAATTCCTACACCATTAATTTTATAAACTTTGCCATTATTATGCAAATGAAACTGCTGTGCATTTGTGTAATCTTCTTCATTGATTGTTAGTAACACATCGGTATATTTTGCCAGATATTTTTCAATTGGATAATAAAGCAGCCAGCTGAGACTAGAAGCCTTATTATAAAAATGAAAACCATGAGCTGTATAAAAAATTTTAGCAATCTCCTTATTTTTTGAATGAGCCCATGCTAATCTGCCTAAAACTCCGCCAACCGGCGTATGACAATGTATGATGTCAAATTCAGTTTCATTTAATAGTTTTCTTAATTCATGAAAAGCTTTAATATTATTTATATTTAATGGTGAACGTTCAAAACATATATTATGTTGAATATTGCAATAGGGAATAATTTCTTTGCCATTAGTAGCTACATGTGTTTCATATCCATTATCCTGAAAAATTTTTAAAAAGGGTAAATGAAAATGTAAAATATGACTCTCTACATGGGCGATAAATAATACACGCTTCATTTCTTCATCTCCTTATACTGAATTATTTCATTATATATGCCTTGCTCAAAGCATCTAGGCTGAAAGCCGAAATCATGAGTTGCTGCCTGATGATCATAAGAGCGGTCTTCTCCCATTCGTTGTACTTTTTCGATAATATCAATTTTTCCAAGCGAGATAAACTTTAAACAATTTGCACTGAAAATAGCTAACCATAAAGGTACATGAATAAATAAGTTATGACTATTAAGCTGAGTTTTTATTATTTTTAAGCATTTAATTAATTCGATAGGCTTTTCACCTGAGAGAATATATTCTTTTCCTTCAGTATTGGAATTAGTTAATACTTGGTAATAAGCAAGACCTAAATCCGCAGCATGAACAGGTTGAATTAGGCAATGACCACCGGCAATATTAGGATACAATTTGAGTTGATCGATCATTTTAATAAATTTACTCATGTTATGATCACATAGATCACCATAAATCATTGTAGGTCTTAAAACAGTAATTTTTATTTGGGTTTGGTAACGGGCAAGTTCCTGATCAATTTTTATATATTCAGACGCAGCTTCTTTATATTTTGAATAACTCCCAGTTGTATGTACAACAATCAATCTTTTACATTTATTAATTATAGCTGCTTTTACAATATTAAGCGAATATTGAATTCCTGCTATATGGATAATCGTATCTATATTTGATAAAGCCATTGTTAAAGAATCATCTTGATTTAAATCAACTTTAATAATATGGAAATTAGATTGATTCGCGATAAAGGTAGTATCTGAACTTTCTCTAACTAAAAAACATATTTTTTCTTTATATTTATGTTTTATGAGTTCTTGATAAAAATAACGGCCACTATGACCCGTTATACCAGTTATAGCTATCATATTACTGCTTCCCCTCTTTAATTCCGCTATGTGTTAATACAATGAAAATGGTATTGATTATGATTTTAAGATCCTTTAAGAATGTTATATGTTCTGCATAGATACCATCATAATTAGCTTTTTGATCAATTGGCAGTTCATCACGTCCATTGATTTGTGCTAGTCCGGTTAAACCTGGCCGAACGGCGGAAGATCCATTGTTATTTCTCAGCAGAATTAAATCGGCTTGATTCACTAGACTGGGTCTTGGCCCTACTATACTCATATCACCTTTTAAAATGTTTATTAGCTGCGGCAGTTCATCTAAGCTAGTACCACGCATGAACTTACCGGGTTTTGTGATAAAGGCTTCTGGTTTTTCAAATAAATGTGTTGGGCAATTTGTTGGAGCATTTAAAGCCATTGTTCGAAACTTATACATCTGAAAGACTTGACCATTTCTGCCAATTCTAGCTTGCTTAAATACAGCAGGACCAGCAGAATTAGATTTAATAACAATGAAAATGCATAAAAATAGAGGGCTTAAAATAATCAATGCTATTAAAGCAAATATAAAATCGAACCATCGTTTTAAATATTTTCTGTACATGATCATCCCTCCCTCTAAAAATAAATGGGAACAGCGTCCCCATGTTTTAAACAAATCTGCTGGATTTATTCCATGCCCAGCCTGACAGTAATCCTAATATCATCCAAAAAAATGGTGCAACGTCGATTACGCTTATATTAAATATTGCCTGAAATAGATAACCTATAACAGCAATAAATAAACCAATATATAAATAATCGAATTTTAAATCTTTTTTCAGATACATCCTTTTAAACTCATTAATACTTTTCTTAATAGTGTAAAAATAGAGTGTTAAATAGCATAGCAAAACTGGTATGCCCTGAGTGATAAGTATTTGAATATACTCATTATGAGCCTTGTTAAAAAATTCATCTCGTACAGGAAATACAGCATGATAGGCTTCACCAAATGTATCGGGGCCGCTTCCGGATAGCCAGTATGTGGGTACTAAAGTCAATGACTCTTTCCAAACCAAAAACCTTCTTGCACCAGATTCTACTGTGATTTCACCGCCTGTTAGTAAATTTTTTAAATCTTCAAACATCACTATAATTTGTTCAATGTAATTGTTATCTGTAAGTAAAAGTAAAGAGAATAAACCAAAAATTCCAATAACCATAGCTACTAACAGAAGTTTAAATGAGCTAAATGGTTCACTATAATTTGAATATTGTTTTCTGGTCAGAAATAAATATACAAAGAAAACAATAATCATTATGCAGGTTCCAAACAATGCACTCATAGCATCAGTTAATATCATTGTTAGTAAAAATAAAATTAAACATATTAAATAAATAATTCTTTCTTTAATTGTTTTGGAAAAATAGAAGAAGGCACTGGCTAAGCCACATAGTAAAACTGTATATGTTCCCATAAAATTAGGATTACCAGCCACACCACTTATAGCATGATAACTAGCGTAACGGTCAATGACTATGTTTTCAAATAGATCAAATCGTTGACAGAGCCCATATAATGAATGAACCACACCAATAAACAAGAAAATTCTTATTAGATTCAAGCGCAGCTTATCATCATTTAAAATGGCTGAGCTTAAAAATATCGTGTAATAAGACAGCAACATGAATAAGCCTTCAAAACGGCCATTTGTACCCCAGATTGAGGTGTTCGAATTTATGGATCTTATCGTTGAGAGAATAGCTAGTACAGTCATTAGACAAATTAGTACAGGTATAAATTTTGCATTGAATCTTAAGCCGCCTAATACTACTCCAAATATCATCGTTATGAATAAGAGTAAGCTAATTACGTATATACAGTTTTGTATAGCATTATAGTAATTACCTGCTGCAAGTATTAGATAGTGTGAAGCAGGTATAAATAGCATTAAACCAATTAATAAGATAAAAATGAAATGCTGACAAATATTCGAAATGTATCTTTGTAAATCGCTCATGATCAACCTCCATTTCTAATACTAATTTTATCACATTACAATTATTGACTCAATGTAATTCCCTAATCATGCAAAGATGATACTTTTTAATTTTATTGAAATATATGGTTATTAATTTAGCCTTTTATTATCAAGAGAAAGAATCTTTTTTATAACTTTAGTGCCTAGTTAACAGAAATGTAATTGGGTATATGCCTGAATAAAAGAATTGAATATTTATAATGTCCTTAATATAAAGCAAATTTTTTATTTTATGGAAAGCATGCACAAACAATAGACATAGAAGTGTCCTAAAATAAGTTAATTCCAATAGGGAAAGAGAAAGAGAGAGGAGATTTATTTTATGAATAAATATTCAAGTAAGGCCGTTAAGACTGCTGCTACCGTTGGTATGTCTTTGGCTATGGTTTTGAGCAATGCTGCTCCGGTATTTGCTGAAGAAACTAGAAGTGTTATTGAAATCGTTATTGATCAAAAAGATGCGGTTGAGGATTTACTCGATTTATTAGGTGATGGCAAAAATATTGCTGCTAATGATATTGTTGGAGGAGCTAAGGAATATTTTAAAACTGCTGATGAAATAGAATTTAAAGATATTTTCACTCAAGAAATTGTTGATGGTGAGACTACTCAAACAGTTAAAGAAGTTTTAGAAAATGCATATAAGTATGCCTCTGTTGCTGGTTATACTGATGATCAAACTGATATTTTAGAGTATTTAGTTGGAACTAAGATTAACGACACTGTTAAAACAGCAGTTGAACATGCTGCTGATTTATTAACAACTTTAACTGATTTAAAAGCTTATTCTGCTCCTGTAACTGCTGCTGATGTTAAATTATACAATAAGGTTAATTCATTGCTTGATTTTAAGGGAAATATACCAAGTGGTGATGCAGATAAATTAGAAGAAATCGAAGATTTATTCGCTGATTTAAAATCTGATGTAGAAGATTACAAAGAAGATACAGTAACAAGCGATGCTAAAAAATTTGCTAAAGCATTAGCTGAAGAAAAAGTTGCAGGTAAATCTGTAGAAGAATTAGTTGACGATGAAGTAGCTATTCCATATACTTCACTTTCTACTGTTAAGGCATTCATTACTAAAGTTACTAAAGATTCTTATAAATTAGCTGATATAAAATACGGTGATGTTAAAAATGAAGATGTAGTTATTGATTACATTGATGGATTAGAGACTATCGCATCAGAAATGCAAGATGTTAAAGATTTGATCAATGATACAAAAGACGAAAAGAAAGCATTTGATAAGTTAAGCGATAAAATCAGTGATCTTGCTGCTGTAATTAAAACAGATGCAAAAGATGATGACTTAGATGATATTGATGATGCAGTTGCTGCATTCCGTGCTGCGGATGTGAAAACTCTTAAAGAATATGTAGATAATTTCGTTAATGAATTTTGGACAGTGACTACAGAACAGCGTTCAAGTGGAAGCTATAGAGTTAAAGAAGTTGATGCAGGATTAGGTCGTTACTATGAATTTAAATCTGTTGCTGGAAACAATTTATATAAATTGATGACCACTTTAGTTGATTCTGATGAAGAAGAAACATATTATGACTTATTAGTTGCTGATGCAGCTTCAACAGATGAGTTATTAAAAGCTGTGACTACTGACATTGAAGGAATTACATTAAATTCTACGATGACGAATAAGCAAGCTGCTAAGATTATTGCTGCTAAAAAAGCTTTATCTAAATTAGATGCAGATAACAAGAAAATTTATAATACTTTAAAGAGATCAGAAAAAGCAGATGTTGATGCTAATCGTGATTTGATTGAAGCATTATACGTAAAAATGATTTTAAATGGCAACATTACTCAATCAGGATGGGTAGACAAAGGCAATGGCGATTGGGATTACATCGCTGAAGATGGTTCTAGACCTTCTAAATGGATCGCTTCAGGTGCTAACTGGTATTATGTAAAGAACGGTACAATGTTACGTAACTCTTGGATCGCTTCTGATGCTCAGGGTACTAGATGGTACTATGTTGATGATAACGGTGTAATGGTTTCTAATACGACTGTTAATGGTTATACATTTAACTCTTACGGCGTTTGGGTTAAATAATTAACTAAACAACTAACACTTAAAGGAGATTCGTGATGGATCTCCTTTTTGCGTGTAAAAAAGAGATGCACATCTCTGTACATCTCAATTAAGTAATAAGATTAATTTAAAATTAACCGTTGTAAGAAGGGCTCATGTAAACGCCGTAAGAATTGATCCAGCAGCCATCTACAGATTGGTTAGTAACCATCTTACCAGCATTGTCTAAGTAGTACCAGCGACCACCGTCAGTAGCCAACCAAGTATTTCTCAGCATCTTACCGTCTTTGATCATATACCAGTCAGCACCAGAAGCAACCCATTTGTAAGCAGCAGGAGTACCGTCTTCATTGTTGTAACCCCAGTTACCATTACCCATGTCATACCATCCAGCAACGTTAGTTACGCCTAGGTTGTCAAATGCTTCACGCAAGTTTTCAATTTTAGTATTGATTTTTCTTAATTCTTTCTCTTGATCAGAAGTTAAATTGTTAACATATTTGCCCTTAGCATCATTAGTCATTTCCCAATAAGCATCTTCAGCAGCTTCTAAAGCAGCTTTGTTGCTTGCTTTGATGTTAGCAGGAGTTAATTTAGCAATGTCTGTTGTCACAGCATCCCAAGCTTCTACGAAATCAGCTAAGTGATTCATAACAACATCTAAACCAAAGGTTCCTTCTTTAGTATCCACTAAGTTTAATAAGAAAGCAGAATTTCCTAAATCTCTATTTACTGTAGAAGAACCTGTAAAGCCATCAACCCATCCAGATTTATCAACATAGTAGTTCCCTACTTTCTTTGTTTCAAAATTATAAGCATTGTTTAATACATCTTCAACCATTGCTTTTAAGATTTCATACTGTTCAACATCTAAAGTTTTAGCTAGTTCTTTTGCTTTATCCTTTTCTGTAGTCTTAGTATATTTGAATCCTGATAATACAGACTTAACAGTTACATCAGCGTCATCTGTTTTAGTAGTTAAATAAGCTTTATAAGAATCATCTTTTAATAGATCCTTAAGATCAGTAATAGTACCTAATAAATCGTTGTATTGATCGATAATGTCTTGCACAGCATCTTCATTTTTTACACGATAGTAGTTAGGTGCATCTTTGATAGCCTGAATACGGTTTTTAATTTCAGTTTTGCTAGATAGATTAATTGTCGCATCTCCATCATTTAAACCAGTTTCCGCTTCAAATTTTGTTTCATTTTTGCCAAAATCCAAAGTTTTATTACCGTTTAAATCTTGTTCCAAAACTGTTGACCAAGCAGCAACAAATAAGTTTGTAACATCTTCATCAGAAGTTCTATATTCAGAAGTTTTTTCCTCTAAATCATTATAAACTTCATCGAAACGATCAGCTAAATCATCATTCAAACGCTCAGCATAGCCATCTTCGACCCATTTTTCCATTTTTTCAAATGCTTTAACTGCAGCTTTTTGTTTTGTAGCAGCAGAACCAGTAGTTAAATCTTTCCAACCAGTATCTGTTGCATCAGCTAACATTTTGCTATAATAGTTTACCAAACCTTTATCATCATTTTCTTGTTTATTGCCAGCTAAATATTTTGCTCCATCAAACATACCAGTATTATCTGCACCAGCAGTTTTTCCACTAGCATCAATCAGTTTATCGATAACATCCGTCCATTTTCTTACTGCTGAATAATCAGAACCTGAAGTGTTTTTGAGTAATCCTTCTTTGTAAGTAACAATAGCAGCAACGATATTAACGTTATCTTCTCCGCCAATAGTATCTTCACTATCCATTGTTAATTCATCTAAACCAATTTTTTCAATAGCTTTAGATAAGTCATAGAAAATGTCTTTGCAATTTTCATCATCTGAATCAGTGCACACTGAAGCAGGCACTGTAGGTGCAGCCATTACTGGAGCAGCAGCACTCAAAACCATAGCCAAAGACATACCAACGGTAGCAGCAGTC
>ERZ827520.3888-NODE-3888-length-11676-cov-2.561656_pt1 | contig 11676 bp, 10 predicted proteins | sample MGYA00519581_ERZ827520 | MGnify/ENA primary metagenome ERZ827520 (study PRJEB31778, sample SAMEA3449339) | human gut metagenome | biome: human gut; feature: human-associated habitat; material: faeces | place: United Kingdom | collected 2010/2012 ...
TTTAATGCATAAAAATTAAAAAAAGGACTGGAAATTTTAATTTTTATGCAGATATATTAAATTTTATGTATTTTTTATTCAAGTATATAGAAGGTAATTATTTAATAAGGAAGCAAAGAGAATAAATGTAAAGGAAGTTTTTATGGTAAATAATAATAAAGATAATTATAATAGAGAGATAACAGTCTAAGGTTCAGGAGATGATTAAGGTGAATTATAGGGAACAGATTAAAGAATGCAGTAGAATAGTAGTTAAAGTAGGAACGTCAACACTTACTTATGATAATGGAAATATAAATTTAACAAGAATAGAAAAGTTGACAAGAGTACTATCAGATTTAATGAATTCTGGAAAAGAAGTTGTGTTAGTTACATCAGGAGCAGTTGGTGTTGGAGTTAACAAGCTTAAATTAAAGGAGAAACCAAAGAGTATAAAAGAGAAACAAGCAGTAGCTGCAGTAGGTCAGTGTGAGCTTATGCATATATATAGTAAGTTTTTTGGAGAATATAGTCATGTTGTTGGGCAAGTGTTATTAACAAGAGATGTTGTTGAGGATGATCATATAAGAGAAAATGTTGTTAATACATTTGAAACTTTATTAGAAAATGGAATAATACCAATAGTTAATGAAAATGACACAGTTGCCATAGATGAAATAGAAAATATAGTTAGATTTGGTGATAATGATAATTTATCTGCAATAGTAGCTCAATTAGTTTGTGCAGACTTATTAATTATACTATCTGATATAGATGGATTTTATGATTCAGATCCAAGAAAAAATCCAGATTCTCAGCTTATAAAAACAGTAGAAGAAATTACACCTGAGCTAGAAGCATGTGCAGGTGGTGCTGGAAGTTCGCTTGGAACTGGAGGAATGGCTACAAAGTTAACAGCAGCTAAAAGAGCTACAAGTGCTGGATGTAATATGGTATTAGCTAATGGTGATAATCCATCAATATTAATGGACATTACATCAGGTAAAGAGATTGGAACATTATTTATAAAGAAATAAGAATGTAGAGAGGAGTTAAGTAATAATGAATGAATTAATTATTAAAGGAAAAAAAGCTAAAGAAGTATCTTTCATACTAGGAAATTTAAGTACTGGAGAAAAAAATAATGGATTAAATGCTATGGCTGATTTTTTAGTTAATAATAAGGAAGAAATTATTAATGCTAATAAAATTGATTTACAAGCAGCAATAGAAAAAGGTACATCTAAATCTATGCTTGATAGATTAGCTTTAAATGAAGAAAGAATAGAAGGAATGGCAAATGGATTAAGACAAGTTTCTGCACTTCCAGATCCAGTTGGAGAAGTCTTAGGAATGTGGACTAGACCTAATGGATTGCAAATAGGTCAAAAAAGAGTTCCTTTAGGAGTTATAGGAATAATATATGAGGCAAGACCAAATGTAACAAGTGATGCAGCAGGATTATGCTTTAAAGCTGGTAATGCAGTTATTTTAAGAGGTGGAAGTGAAGCTATTAACTCTAATAAGGCTATAGTTAAGGTTTTAAGAGAAGGACTTAAATCTATAGATCTTCCAGAAGATGCAATTCAATTAGTAGAAGATACTAGCAGAGAAGTAGCAACTGAAATGATGAAATTAAATGAATATATAGATGTTTTAATTCCAAGAGGAGGAGCAGGGCTTATTCAAGCCGTAGTCAGAAATGCAACTGTACCAGTAATTGAAACTGGAACAGGTAATTGTCATATATATGTTGATGAATTTGCAGATTTTGAAATGGCTAAGAATATTGTATTAAATGCAAAGACTTCAAGACCATCTGTATGTAATGCTGCTGAAAAGTTATTAGTTCATGAAAAAATAGCTAAGGAGTTTATGCCAATTATTTTAAAAGCTTTAAGAGATAAAGAAGTTGAGGTTAGAGGTGATGAAACATCTATAGCTTATGATTCTTCAATAATAAAGGCTAATGACGAAGAATGGTATAATGAATATTTAGATTATAAAATTGGAGTTAAGGTAGTAAAGAATATAGATGAAGCAATAAGCTTAATTAATCACTTTGGTTCAGGTCATTCAGAAGCAATAGTTACTAAAGATTACGAAAACTCACAAAAATTCTTACAGAAGGTAAATGCAGCTGCTGTTTATGTAAATGCATCAACTAGATTTACAGATGGAGAAGAATTTGGATTTGGAGCAGAAATAGGAATCAGTACACAAAAGCTTCACGCAAGAGGCCCTATGGGACTTAAAGAACTTACAACTATTAAATACATTATCTACGGAAACGGACAGATAAGATAAGTGAGCCTCCAAATTTTAATTTGGTCAGGCGAACTTACTCAGCCGACAGAAGGAGGCAGAGTTTCATTTGTGATATTTCATTAAAAATATGTAGAAAATCAGTTAATTAGGAGTTTTTATCTAAAAAACAATGTACAAATTTTAAAATCAATACATATCATATAGTAGAAGAAATAGTCGAGAAGGAATAATATATGGCCTATGTATTGATTTTTTGTTTAATAGTAGCGCTAATTGTTCTTAGCATATTTGTAGTAATGGACATGTATGGCAATAAGTACATTTTAGACATGAAAGACCTTCCGATAGATTGTGATACAGTAATTATTTTAGGTGCTGGTATAAGACCTGATGGAAATCCTTGTGATTTATTGGCAGATAGGTTAGATACGGGTGCTAAAGTATATGTAAGAAGAATATGCAAAACTATTTTGTTAACTGGTGATAATAGTGGTGAGAATCACAATGAACTTGCTGTTATGAAAAACTGGATTATGAAAAATTACACTGAAGAGAATATTAGAGAATCAGATTTATTAATAGATAATTGTGGTTTTTGTACTTATGATAGTATGAAGAGGGCAAAGAATATATTTAATATTAATAGAGCTATAATATCAACTAATAGATATCATTTGCCAAGAGCCATATTTATTGCAAGAAGATTTGGAATTGAAGCATATGGGATAGCCTCTGATATGAGGGAATACGATAGAATGAAGAAATATAAGAGAAGAGAGCGTTTAGCTCAAATTAAAGATTTCTTTTTATGCCTTATAAAGATATATTAATGTATCTTTATAAGGCCTTTTTTTATTTATAAATAGAAATAAATTATATTTTTAATAGATTATACTTAAATTATATTGGATAATAAAGAGATAAAATAGTAGCAAGAAAAGGGAAGGAAGTAGAAAAATGTTTGAAATTAAAAAGTTTAATGATTTAACAGTTAATGAAATGTATGAAATTGCAAAATCTAGGTTTGAGGTTTTTGTTTGTGAGCAGAAGATAGTAGAAGAACAGGATTTTGATGATAAAGATAAGGTATGTCATCATATAATGTTAAAAGAAAATGAAAGAGTTGTTGCTTATTGTAGAATAGTACCTAAAGGAATAGGATATGATTATATTTCAGTAGGAAGAGTTTTAGTACTTTCAAGTCATAGAAGAAAAGGAATTGCTCAAGAAATGATGAAAGTAGCATTAGAGTTTATTAAAAACAATTTAGATGAAAAAACTGTAGTATTATCAGCACAACTTTATGCTAAAGGATTATATGAAAGTGTAGGATTTAAGGTTATATCAGATGTTTATGATGAAGTTAATATTCCCCATGTTAAAATGAAAGTAGAATTATAATGTTTTTAGGAGAGGTTTATTATGAATAGTACAAGAAACTATACATTAATAACAGGTGCATCAACTGGAATTGGATATGAGCTTGCAAAGTTATTTGCAAAGGATAGACATAATTTAATTTTAGTTGCTAGAGATGAAGGTAAATTAGAAACAGCAAAAAATGAATTAAGTAAATATAATGTAGAAGTAAAAATATTAAGCTTAGATTTATCAAAGAGTGAAGATATTCAAGGTTTATTTAATTATGTTGAAATGAATAAGTTAAATGTAGATATTTTAGTTAATAATGCTGGAATTGGAACCTTTGGTGATTTTAGCGAAATAGAATGGGTAAAGGAAGAAGCATTAATAGATATAAATATAAAAGTATTAACTAAATTAACAAAATATTTCTTGCCTAAGATCATTGAATGTAAAAATGGAGGGATTTTAAATGTAGCTTCAACAGCTGCTTTTTGCTCAGGTCCTAGAATGGCAGCTTATTATGCATCAAAAGCATATGTACTTAATTTAACAGAAGCTATATATGAAGAGTGTAAAGATAGTGGAATAAGGATTTCATGTCTTTGTCCTGGTCCTGTTAAGACTACTTTCCAAGACAAGGCTGGAATTAAGAAAAGTGAATCTGCCAAGAAATATTTAATGGATGCAGAAGAGGTTGCTAAAGTTAGCTATAAAGATTTTAAAAAAGGGAAGCTTATTATAATTCCTGGAATGAAAAATAAATTATTAGTTATTGGAAATAAGCTTTTACCTAGACGAATCTCAAGAAAAATAATACTGAAAACTAATAAAAAATAAGGAGAAAAATATGGGGATTTTTGATGGATATTTATTAGTTTCTGATATGGATGGAACACTTTTAAATAGTAAAGGAAAATTATCAGAAGAAAATAAAAAAGCTATAGAGTATTTTGTAGATAATGGTGGTCAATTTACTTTAGCTACTGGACGTATGTTACCTTCAATAAAGAGACATATTCATAAGATGAAGGTTACACTTCCTGTAATTATGTATAATGGAACTAAAGTATATGATTTTAATAGTGATGAAGTAATTTGGGAAAAGTTTTTAGAGGAAGAACGAAAAGAAATAGTCAAAGTAGTAAATAAGGTTAATCATAATATAGGAATAGAGATATATAGTAATGAGCAAGTATATATTTATCAAGCATGTAAAAGAACTGAAAGATTTAGTAAGCTAGGTTATGATGTAATTTATAATGTCGATGATAGTATTTGGAATAAAAAATGGACTAAAGCGTTAATTGTAGGCGAAAAAGAAGAGCTAGATTTTGTTGAAACATATTTAAGAAAAGACTATGGTGATAATAATATTGTAAGAAGTTCAGATGTATATTTAGAAATAATACCAAAAGAAATATCAAAAGGACAAGCATTAAAGAAATTAGTAATGCATAAAGAAATTGAAGATTTTACGATAATTACGGTTGGAGATAATATGAATGACGTTGAGCTTTTACAAGAAGCTGATTATGGTTTTTGCATAAGCAATGGAAGTGAAGAATTAAAAAGAAAATCAAAATATATAGCACCAAGTAATGATGAAAATCCAATAGAATTTATAGTAAACTGGATAAAAGAATTAAAAAATAAATAAGTTTAAGAAAATAAAGCCATTAAGATAACAAATCTTAATGGCCTTATTTTATGCGTTTATAAAAATACAATAAAGTTGCATAAATATTCATTGAGGAGTATAATTATAAAAAATACACATTGAAATATTTGGAATAGAGTGTACAAAAATTTAGATGGTAAATTCCATCTAATAAAGCTAATTTATTCTTGACAATAATTCGTGCTAAATATACAATAATATACAAAGATAAGAATAAATAATTAATTAGTTAAAAAGTACACTTTAAATTGGTCCAGAGAGGCCAGAAAGGAGTATGTAGGTATGTTATACGTAAATAGCAATAGTTACATCGATTTATCAAAAGAATTTTCTAAAGTAAATTTTAAATATAATAAGGATAGTATGGAGAGATTACATAGTTAAATGTCTCCTTACTATCCTTTTCTGTTATTTTTAACTAAATAAATAGTTAAGAAAATAGATAAATTATATTTGAAGTTAAAGAGCTTTTAGAAAGTGTATTTTTAGCTGTTATATACATGAATTTTAGGAGGGCTAGGAATGAAAGCAAGGCTTATATTAGAAAATGGCATGATTTTTGAAGGTAATGCATTTGGATACTTAAAAGATAGCGTAGGAGAGGTTGTATTTACAACAGGAATGACAGGATATCAAGAGGTTTTAACAGATCCATCATACTACGGACAAATTGTAACTATGACATATCCACTAATAGGAAACTACGGAATAAATTTAGAGGATAACGAATCAGATACACCTAAGGTAAGAGGATTCATAGTAAGAGAAAAATGTAGCTTCCCAAATAACTTTAGATGTGAAATTGGATTAGAAGATTACTTAAAGCAAAATAAAATAATAGGTTTAGAAGGTATAGATACAAGAGCTTTAACAAAGGTATTAAGAAACAATGGGACAATGAGAGGAATAATCTCATTAGAACATGAAACATTAGAAGAAGTTAAAGAAAAAATAAGTGCTTTTTCAAATAGAGATGCAGTAAAAATGGTAACTACAAAGAAACCATATACAATCGAGGGAACAGGAAAGCATGTTGCAATTATGGATTTTGGAATAAAAACAAATATAATAAGAAATTTCAAAAAGAGAAATTGCAAAATAACAGTATTTCCAATGACTGCTACAGCAGAAGAAGTATTATCAGTAAATCCTGATTTAGTATTTTTATCTAATGGCCCTGGAGATCCAGAAGATTTAACTGATGTAATAGAAAACATTAAAAAGATAGTTGGAGTTAAACCTATAGTAGGTATTTGTTTAGGACATCAATTACTAGCATTAACTTTAGGTGGAAAAACTACTAAATTAAAGTTTGGACATAGAGGATGCAACCATCCAGTAAAAGATTTAGAAAGAAATAGAGTTCATATTACTTCTCAAAATCATGGATATGTAGTAGATGAGCTACCAGAAAGTGTTATAGCAACACACTTAAATATTAATGACGGAACAGTGGAAGGTATGAAACATACTACTTTACCAATATACTCAGTTCAATTCCATCCAGAGGCTGCAGCAGGTCCGAAGGATAGTGAATATATATTTGACAGATTTATGGAATATGCACTATAGGAGGGTTTAGAAAATGCCATTAAATAAAGATATTAAAAAAGTTTTAGTTATAGGATCAGGACCAATAGTTATCGGGCAAGCTGCAGAGTTTGATTATTCAGGAACTCAAGCATGTCAAGCATTAAAGGAAGAAGGGATAGAAGTTGTATTAGTAAACTCTAACCCAGCTACTATTATGACGGACAAAGAAGTTGCAGATAAAATTTATATAGAACCATTAACATTAGAATTTGTTGAAAAAGTAATAGCAAAGGAAAGACCAGATAGTTTACTTGCTGGTATGGGAGGTCAAACAGGACTTAACTTAGCAGTTGATTTACATGATGCTGGAATATTAGAAAAGTATAATGTTAAAGTTATAGGAACTTCAATAGCTTCTATCAAAGAAGGTGAAGATAGAGAGCTATTTAGAGATATGATGCATAGAATCAATGAGCCGGTTATTACATCTGAAATAGTAACTGATATGGAAGCTGGTATGGCATTTGCAAACAAGATTGGTTACCCAGTTATAGTAAGACCTGCTTATACATTAGGAGGAACTGGCGGTGGAATAGCTGAAAATGAAGAAGAATTAAGAACTATTCTTGCATCAGGATTACAATTAAGTACAATAGGTCAAGTTTTATTAGAAAAATCAGTTAAAGGTTGGAAGGAAGTAGAGTACGAAGTAATGAGAGACTCTTATGGAAACTGTATAACTGTTTGTAACATGGAAAACATTGACCCAGTAGGTATTCATACAGGGGATAGTATAGTTGTAGCTCCATCTCAAACTTTATCTGATAAAGAATACCAAATGCTTAGAACTGCATCAATCAATATTATCAATGCAGTAGGAATCGAAGGTGGATGTAACGTACAATTTGCATTAAATCCAAATTCATTTGAATATGCAGTTATTGAAATTAACCCTAGAGTTTCAAGATCTTCAGCTTTAGCATCAAAAGCTACTGGATATCCAATAGCAAAGCTTGCAGCTAAAATAGCTTTAGGATATGGACTAGATGAAATTAAAAATGCAGTAACTCAAAAGACATATGCTTGTTTTGAACCAACATTAGATTATGTTGTAGTTAAGATTCCAAAGTGGCCTTTCGATAAGTTCTTTACAGCTGATAGAGCTTTGGGAACAAAGATGATGGCAACTGGAGAAATAATGGCTATAGGTGCTAACTTAGAGTCAGCATTATTAAAAGGTATAAGAAGTTTAGAAATAGGAAAATATTCTTTAGACCATCCAAAGTTTAAGGAAATGAGCATTCAAGAATTAAAAGAAGCAGTAATGAAGCCAGATGATGAAAGATTATTTGCTTTAACAGAAATGATAAGAAGAGATTATAGAATAGAAAGTATTGCTAAGATAACAGGTATCGATATGTTCTTCTTAGAAAAATTCAAATGGATAGTACATGAAGAAACTAGATTAAAATTATCTTCTATAGATAAATTAGATAAGGAATGGCTATTAAAGCTTAAGAAAAAAGGATTTTCAGATAAAGCAATAGCAGATATGCTTAGAGTTACACCAGATGATATCTATAGATTAAGAAATATATGGAATATAAAGCCAGCATACAAAATGGTTGATACTTGTGGAGGAGAGTTTGAAGCATTATCACCATACTATTACTCAACTTATGAACAATATGATGAAGTTGAAGTATCAGATAAGAAAAAAGTTATAGTAATAGGTTCAGGACCAATAAGAATAGGGCAAGGTATAGAGTTTGACTATGCTTCAGTTCACTGTGTAATGGCATTAAAGAAGATGGGAATTGAAACTATAATAGTTAATAATAACCCAGAAACAGTAAGTACAGACTTCAATATATCAGATAAACTTTACTTTGAACCATTAACAGAAGAAGATGTATTAAACATAATTGAAAAAGAAAATCCATATGGAGTTATTCTTCAATTTGGTGGTCAAACAGCAATTAAACTTGCAAACTTCTTAAAGGAAAAAGGAATTAAGACTTTAGGAACTACAGCAGATCAAATTGATATGGCTGAAGATAGAGAAAAATTTGAAGAATTACTTGAAAAGTTTGATATAGCAAGACCTAAAGGAAAAGGTGTTTGGACTTTAGAAGAAGGTATAGAAGAAGCAAATAGATTAAAATATCCAGTACTTGTTAGACCTTCATATGTATTAGGTGGTCAAGGTATGGAAATAACTCATGATGAAGAAGAATTAACATACTACTTAAAAAATGCATTTATGAAGGATAAGAAGAATCCTATTCTAATAGATAAATACTTAATGGGTAGAGAAATAGAAGTAGATGCTATATCAGATGGCGAAAACATATTAATTCCAGGTATAATGGAACATTTAGAAAGAGCAGGAGTCCATTCAGGAGATTCTGTAACAATGTATCCAAGTCAAAATATAGATGATAAGATTAAGGCTGATGTTTTAGATTATACTAAGAAGCTTGCTTTAGCAATTGGTATAAAAGGTATGATCAATATCCAGTTTATAGAGTTTGATGGAAAGCTATATGTAATAGAAGTTAATCCAAGAGCTTCAAGAACAGTACCATATATAAGTAAGGTTAGTGGAGTACCAATTGTTGATATAGCAACAAAAGTAATGTTAGGAGAAAAATTAGTTAATTTAGGATATGGAGTAGATGTATATCCAGAACCAGACCTAGTATCAGTAAAAGTACCAGTATTCTCAACACAAAAGCTTCCTAAGGTTGAAGTATCTTTAGGGCCAGAAATGAAATCTACAGGAGAAGTTTTAGGTGTTGGTAGAAATGTAAAAGAAGCTTTATATAAAGGATTTGTTGCAGCTAATATGTATCCTTCAAAGAAAAAAGGAAAGATACTTGCAACAATCAATAAGCATGATAAAGCTGAGTTCTTACCAATAGCAAAAGAATTAGCTAAGGCTGGATATAAGTTCGTTGCTACAGAAGGAACTAGTAAGCTATTAAAAGAAGCAGGTATAGAAGTAGAACAAGTTAGAAAACTTCATGAAACAGAACCAAATATTCTTGATGTAGTTAAGAATAAGGAAGTGGACTTAGTAGTTAATACACCTACTAAAGGAAATGATTCTAAGAGAGATGGTTTCTTAATAAGAAGAGCAGCTGTTGAAAGAAATATAGGAGTAATTACAGCACTAGATACTTTAAGAGCTATTGCAGAAGTAAAAGTTGAAGAAATTGAAAACAAAGACTTAGAAGTATTTAATATGGCAGAGTAGAGAAAAGTGGGGCAAAGCCCCACTTTTTTAATGATGAATGATGAATTAAGAATTATGAATTAATGATGAAATTCTTACAGAATTTCTGAAAATTATATTTTTTTAAACTCTGTGAGTTTATTCCTAAATTCATCATTCATCACTCATAATTCATCATTAACTAAGTTCATCATTAGCGAAGCGTTAATTCATAATTTTAATGGGTTTTCAAGGGGTAAATGGATATGTTTTGTTGAAAAAATAGGAATAAATATGAAAAATGTAATTGACCAAGAACGGTTGTTCTGTTATTATAATAGCATAAAGAACGTTTGTTCGGAAGGCGGTTATATATATGAATAATGAGATATTTGTTAAGTTAAATTATAAAAATATAGGTGAATTAAAAAGCTTTGTATATGATAGAGCCACTGGTGGAAATAGAAATAATGATAAGTATGTAATGTGTGCAGGAAAATGTGACAAAGATGGTTGGTCAATAGTTTTTAAAGCAAAGACATTAAGTGAAGCGGAAGAATTAGTAAGCAGAAATAAGAGAAGAAGAGAAAATATAATAAAGACTCAAATGGCAAGTGTAGAGCAGGTATATTTACCATCATGGATGTAATTTGATAGAATTTATATTACTATAATCATATATTTTTACTAATAAGATAATATGAGATATACTATATATGTAAAGTAAAAATAATATTTATATAGAAGATATAAATTGGAGTGAGATTATTATGGATAAAAAATATGAAGCTATAGGAGTATTAGATTCTGGGCTTGGTGGATTAAGCGTTTTAAGAGAAGCAATAAAGATAATGCCTAATGAAAATTTTATATTTTTTGGTGATTCAAAGAATGCTCCATATGGAGTTAAAAGTGTAGAGCAAGTTAAAAAGCTAACTTTTGATGTAGTAGAATATCTATTAAGTAGAGGTGTTAAAGGCATAATGGTTGCTTGTAATACAGCAACTAGTGCAGCTGTAGCAGAACTAAGAATTAAGTATCCAAATCTTCCAATAGTAGGAATAGAACCGGCATTAAAGCCAGCAGTTAATAATAGTAAAGATGGTAAGATATTAGTTATGGCAACGCCAATGACTTTAAAGGAAGCTAAATTTCATAAACTTTTAGATAGGTATAGAGATAAGAGAGAAATAGAACCTGTGCCATGTGGAGGTTTGATGGAATATGTAGAGCAAGGAATCTTAGAAGGCGATGAATTAGATGATTATTTAAGAGAAAAACTAAAACCATTTATGGATAGTAAAATAAGTTCTATAGTATTAGGATGTACTCATTATCCTTTTGTAAAAAATGCTATAGAAAAAGTGGTAGGACAAGATGTAGATATTATTGATGGCAGTTTAGGTACAGCTAGAGAGTTGATGAGAAGATTAAAGGAAAAGGATTTATTAAATGATAGCATGGAAAAAGGAACTATCGAAATGATAAATTCATCTAATAAACAAGAGTTAATAGATTTAAGCTGGAAGCTGATAGAAATGTAAAAGAATCGTTTATAATGATTCTTTTTTTATTTTACAAAAAAAAGTTTGTTAAAAGCTTGACAAATATATAAAAGGATAATATGATATAAATA
>ERZ827520.3895-NODE-3895-length-11658-cov-2.258554_pt1 | contig 11658 bp, 10 predicted proteins | sample MGYA00519581_ERZ827520 | MGnify/ENA primary metagenome ERZ827520 (study PRJEB31778, sample SAMEA3449339) | human gut metagenome | biome: human gut; feature: human-associated habitat; material: faeces | place: United Kingdom | collected 2010/2012 ...
TGCGGTCACGCACCAGCTCCTCGAGCACCTTGGCGGAGCCTGCGATGTAGCTGTGGCCGAACTGATCCTGTGCATCACTCTGCACCTGCTCGGACACGTAGCGGCCCTCGCTGTCGTGAATGCCCTCGCTGATTGCAACCAGAACGCTGTCCTTCTGTTCCAGTTTTTCCTGCACATCTTTTAAAAACTGCTCGGTGTCAAACGCCGGCTCGCAGAGATAAATCAAATTCGGTCCCTCTCCGCCGTTGACGCGGGACAGAGCAGACGCTGCAGTCAGCCATCCGGCATTTCTTCCCATAACCTCCACGATCGTAACTGCCTTTTTCTCATAGACGTGGCAGTCTCTTTCCAGCTCGGCAAAGGTTGCTGCCAGATATTTTGCCGCGGAGCCAAAGCCCGGGCAGTGATCCGTTCCGACGAGGTCGTTGTCGATCGTCTTTGGTGCGCCGACAACAAACACATCCTCCACACCGTTCTCTTTGCAGTATTTTGACAGCTTGTTTACGGTATCCATCGAATCATTTCCGCCGATATAGATAAAGTAACGGATTTCATGTCTGCGAAAAATCCGGAGAATCTCTTCAAAATCCTCTGTATTCTCTTTCGGGTCCCCCAGTTTGTAACGGCAGGAACCAAGCGCTGCCGCCGGTGTCTGCATTAGAAGTGAGATTTTTTCTGCTGAATCCAGTTTTTTCCCAAGGTCAAGAAATTTTTCTGCGAGCACGCCTTCAATTCCATTTACTGCACCATAAATATGATCTACTTTTCCAGACAGCACTGCGCAGGAGACAACTCCTGCCACCGTTGCATTGATTGCCGCGGTCGGGCCGCCGGACTGCGCTACTAACAGATTTCGCATATGATTTTCCTCCATCTATTTACACTGTTTTCTATTTTTTTTCACGAAACCACTTTCGTGCTACTCTATAGCGTACCATATTTTTTTCCTTTCGTACACCCTGTTTCCCGTTTCCGGGAAAAGCCTGTAGACTTTCACAATGGATCCTCAAGTTTTCCGTTTTTTTCTTGCAGGATTGCTCTTGAAAAGTTATAATAGAAGCAATGTCCACGAAAAGGACGCAGAAAAATATGCGATTCATCATCAAAAAAACAGGAGGCTTTTCCATGCAGACCAAGCAAGACGGCCGTCTCGGCACCGAAAAAATTGGGAAACTGATGCTCGAGCTGGCCCTTCCCTCTGTCCTCGCACAGATTGTAAATGTACTTTATAACATTGTAGACCGCATCTATATCGGCCGGATTCCCGATGTCGGTTCTTTAGCGCTTACCGGTGTCGGCGTCACATTTCCGATTATCACCATCATCTCCGCATTCGCCGGATTTGCAAGCGGAGGCGGTGCCCCCCTTGCTGCAATCGCACTCGGACAGAAAAACCGGGAACGTGCAGAAAAGATCCTCGGAAGTTCTACTTCCCTGCTGCTCTTTTTTTCCGTGCTTCTGATGGCATTTTTCTTTGTCTTTCAGACACCGCTTCTGTATCTCTTCGGCGCAAGTGACAACACGATTGGATATGCTTCCACGTATATTTCGATTTATCTTGTCGGAACGGTATTTGTTGAACTGGCTGTCGGACTGAATACCTTTATCAGCTGCCAGGGACATGCCCGCACAGCGATGTGCTCTGTCCTCATCGGCGCGGTTGTCAACATCGGCCTTGACCCGGTTTTCATCTTCGTTCTTCACATGGGTGTTTCCGGTGCCGCACTCGCTACCGTTCTCTCCCAGGCATTGAGTGCCGCATGGGTTCTGCAGTTCCTTACCTCGAAAAAATCAGGCATCCGCCTTTCCCTGCGCACGATGAAGCCGGATTTTGCTATTTTAGGCTCTGTCATGGCGCTCGGCATCTCGCCGTTTATTATGTCGGCAACAGAAAGCGCCATTACCATCGTCATGAACCACGGACTGCAGACGTACGGCAGCGACCTCTACGTCGGCTCGATGACCATTCTCCAGTCGGTGCTGCAGCTCATTTTTGTGCCGGTCAACGGCTTCACAAACGGTGTGCAGCCGATCATCAGCTACAATTTTGGTGCCGGTCAGTTTGACCGCGTCCGCCAGACGATCCGGCGCATGATCGCTATCACGTTTACCGCCACTTTCGTCTACGTTGTGTTTGCAATGCTCCGCCCGGCTCTTTTCGCCGGTCTTTTCACCACGGATCCGGAGCTGATTGCTATTGTGGTAAAAGTGCTTCCGGTCTACATTGCCGGCATGGCAATTTTCGGCTTGCAGAGCGGCGTACAGAGTTCCTTTCTCGGTCTTGGCCAGGCGAAGATTTCTCTTTTTATCGCACTGCTCCGGAAAGTCATTCTTCTGATCCCGCTTGCACTCATTCTGCCGCATTTCTTCGGCGTTATGGGCGTTTACTATGCGGAACCGATCGCAGATGTCTGCTCCGTTGTCACTGCCGTTACGCTGTTTCTCTGCAATATCTGGAAAATTCTTTCGAAGGAAACTCTCGCAAAGGTGACTCACACAGAGGCGTGACAGAAAAGGCGCTCCGCGACCTGTTCCATGCACCATCCATAATCAATTTTTTCGATCGTTTCGGCGGCGTAGACGGGATATTCCGCGAGAAGCATTCCGTCAATCGAGTACGTCACCGAACCGACCTTTTCTCCTTTCTTTACCGGGGCTTCGATGAGCTCCGGTAAAAAAATGTCTTTTTTCGGTATTTCTGTCTCTTTTAAGAGAACAGGAAGCGACCGCGCCGGGTCAAGCGCCGGGCTTACAAGGCCAAGACTGGCGCTGCTCTTCGTCTGCAGCAGGCCGTCATAAACACCGTCTGTTACTTCTATCCGTCCCGGCTTCCAGCTGTGGTCCAGCACATCCCGGTACGTATACGATTCCAGTCCGTAATTTAAAAGTTTCGCTGCATCCGTCCATTTATAATTTTTGTGATTGGGCCAGCCACACGCAAGCAATGTTACAATCAGACACTTCCCATCCCGTTCCAGCGCGCCGGTATAGCAGTAGCCCGCTTTTGCCGTAAAGCCGGTTTTTCCGGAAATTGCTCCCTCCATCTGGTCCAGCAGGGCATTATGGTTGCAGCAGTTGAACATATTTTTCTTTTCGAGATCCCAGAACGTATAGGATCTCGTCTGCGTCACGGCAAGAAATTCGGTGGCTTTCGGTGAAGTTTTAATACAGTAGCGCATGATCCGCGCCAGATCAGCCGCGGTCGTATGGTGGTCCCCGCCTGCATCGGAAGCATCAAGACCGTTTGGGGTCACAAAATGTGTATCCGTACAGCCGATTACAGCGGCTTTTTCGTTCATAAGCGCGGCAAAACCCTCTATGCTTCCGCTGATGGTCTCCGCGATCATCACCGCCGCATCGTTGTGTGATTCCAGCATCAGGGAATATAATAGATCGCCAAGCAGAAACTGCTCGCCCTCGTACACACCGAGATGGACTTTCGGTGCCGCTGCCGCCTGGGCGGATGCTGTCGCAACTGCCTGCTCTCCGCCGTTTTCCAGCGCCAGAATACACGTCATAATTTTGGTCGTGCTCGCCATCGCCATCGGATCCGTTTCGCGTTTTCCAAAGAGCACACGGCCGGTATCGCCATCCATCAGGCATGCCGCAGTTGCAAACAGCTGATTCGGCTCACTCTCCTGCCTGGCGGCGGCTGCAGGCATACTTCCAAAAAGCAGAAGCAGGATTCCCAGAAAAAATCCCGCCCTGTTTCTTCTTTTTCTGTTCAAAATCCAATCCTCCTTTTGTTGTTTTTCCTGCAGATAAATCTTTAAAATGGAAAAGCCGGTCACGCTTTTGGGGCCGGTTTTTGTCTGCTTCTTCTTCATTATATGAGGTTCCCTGTAAAATCATGGTAAAATTTCACAAAGTTATTGACAGCACGGTTCATATCCTGTATAATTTCCCGTGGTTGTATAGAATTACTAAACTTTTTGTTTATTTTTACTGAGATTTCCTGAGAATCCTTGTTTCAAAAAGAGATCCCGGTAAGACTTTGGATACAGAAAGGATTTTTTATGGAAATCGGAAAGAAAATCAGGGAACTGCGCATGCGCAAGGGCCTGACACAGGAAGAACTGGCGAATCGCAGCGAGCTGTCAAAGGGATTTATTTCCCAGCTTGAAAACGATGTGACCTCTCCCTCGATCGCCACGCTGGTTGATGTTCTTACCTGCCTTGGAACGGATCTAAAAACGTTTTTCGGCGAAGAGCAGGACAATCAGGTTGTCTTTTGCGAAGAAGATTACTTTGTAAAGACCGCTGAAGCGCAGGGCAACGAGATCGCATGGATCGTTCCGAATGCACAGAAAAACAGGATGGAGCCAATCCGGCTGACGCTGCAAAGCGGCGCGTGCACCGAGATTGATTCACCACATGAAGGCGAGGAATTCGGCTATGTACTTTCCGGCCGTATTCTCCTTCATCTTGGAGATGAATGCCACAAAGTGAAGAAAGGGGAAAGCTTCTACTATCCCGCTTCCTGTAATCACTATCTGGAAAATCCGGGTAAAACGCCCGCTGTCATTCTCTGGATCAGTTCACCGCCTTATTTTTAGATTTTTTACACCGCGTGATTTTCACGAGAAACGGTGTTCCAAATTTCACAACCCGAAAGGAGCATATTACACATGAGTACCAAATTACTTGATCTGGTCAACATCACAAAATCGTACGACGGAGTTACCATTCTGGATGATCTGAATCTTTATATCCGTGAAAACGAATTTCTTACCCTCCTTGGCCCGAGCGGCTGCGGAAAAACAACGACTTTACGTATTCTCGGCGGTTTTGAGACGCCGGATACCGGAAAGGTTTTATTTAACGGACAGGATATCACCCAGCTTCCGCCAAACAAACGCCAGCTAAACACGGTGTTCCAGAAATATGCTCTTTTCACGCATATGACAATTGCGGAAAACATTGCTTTCGGGCTGAAAATCAAAGGAAAATCCAAAGCATATATCAATGACAAAATCAAATACGCATTAAAACTTGTTAACCTTGAGGGTTACGAAAACCGCTCCCCGGCGCTTCTCTCCGGCGGCCAGCAGCAGCGAATCGCCATTGCGCGCGCGATTGTCAACGAACCGAAAGTTCTCCTTCTGGATGAGCCGCTCGGCGCACTTGACTTAAAGCTCCGCCAGGACATGCAGTACGAGTTGATCCGTCTGAAAAACGAACTTGGCATCACCTTTGTCTATGTCACCCACGATCAGGAAGAGGCGCTTACCATGTCGGACACGATCGTTGTCATGAACCAGGGTTATATCCAGCAGATCGGCACACCGGAAGACATCTACAATGAGCCGCAGAACGCATTCGTTGCAGACTTCATCGGTGACAGCAACATTCTCGACGGCATCATGATTGAGGACCGTCTCGTCGAGATTCTCGGTGCGAAGTTCGAGTGCGTTGATGTCGGATTCGGCAAAAACAAACCGGTCGACGTTGTGATCCGCCCGGAGGATATTGATCTTGTGAAACCGGAGGAAGGTACCATCCGCGGACGTGTCACCCATCTGATTTTCAAAGGTGTTCACTATGAGATGGAGGTTACGGTGAACGGTTTTGAGCTTCTCGTTCACTCTACCGATCTGTTCCCGGTCGGACAGGAAGTCGGCATCCATGTCGATCCATTTGATATCCAGATCATGAACAAACCGGAATCCGAAGATGAGGAGGCGGCAACTGTTGAAGAGTAATAAATTAAAGAAATGGCTGGCAGCACCTTATGCCGTCTGGGCTGTTGGTTTCATCATCATCCCGCTGATCCTGATTCTCTACTATGCGTTCACCGGGGAAGAAGGCGGCTTTACCCTTTCGAATTTTGCCTACGTTGCAACGAAGGAAAACATCAAGGCACTCGGCCTGGCTCTGTGGCTCTCGCTGCTCAGCACAGTACTCTGTCTTGTCCTTGCTTATCCGCTTGCCATGATTCTGGCAAACCGGAACGTCAATCAGACCAGCTTTATTGTGCTGATCTTCATTCTCCCGATGTGGATGAATTTTCTGCTCCGTACGCTTGCATGGCAGACACTGCTTGAGAAAAACGGCGTCATCAACAGTATTCTCTCGTTTTTCCATCTGCCCGGCATTTCTATCATCAATACGCCGGGAGCAATCATTCTCGGTATGGTCTACAACTTCCTGCCGTTTATGGTTCTGCCGATCTACAATGTCCTGATTAAGATCGACCGCGATGTCATCAACGCAGCAAGGGACCTCGGAGCAAACAGTGTGCAGACGTTTCTGAAAGTAACGCTGCCGCTCACCACGCCGGGTATCGTAAGCGGTATTACCATGGTATTTATCCCGGCGCTTACAACCTTTGTTATTTCCGACCTGCTCGGCGGAAGCAAGATCCTTCTGATCGGAAACGTCATCGAGCAGGAGTTCAAACAGACCAACAACTGGAATGCCGGAAGTGCACTCTCCACAGTCCTGATGATCTTCATCATCCTGTCGATGGTTCTGATGAACAAATACGATAAAGACGGGGAGGGAACGGCATTTTGAGAAAGAAACTGGAAAAAATTTACATGGCGCTCATTTTTATTCTTCTGTATGCGCCGATTGTCACCCTTGTGGTGCTCTCCTTTAATGCTTCAAAAACGCGTGCCAAATGGGGCGGCTTTACCCTGCACTGGTACCGCTCACTGTTTACCAATACAGAGATCATGAATGCGCTGTATACGACACTGATCATCGCGCTTCTTGCCTCTGCGATTGCGACTGTGCTGGGAACGCTTGCGTGCATCGGCATCAACAGCATGTCGAAAAAGAGCCGGACGGTTTTCATGGGCATCACCAATATTCCGATGCTGAACGGTGAGATCGTCATGGGTATCTCGTTGATGCTGCTCTTTATCATCTGCCGCATTCAGCTTGGATTCGGTACCATTCTGATGGCACATATTACGTTCAATGTTCCTTACGTTATCTTGAGCGTTATGCCGAAATTAAAGCAGACGAACAAATCGACGTACGAGGCAGCTCTCGATCTTGGTGCCTCTCCGCTGTATGCATTCTGGAAAGTTATCTTCCCGGACATCATGCCAGGCGTTGTTTCGGGCTTTCTGCTCTCCTTTACGATGTCCCTCGATGATTTCGTTATCACCTACTTCACCAAGGGACCGGGCGTTGATACGCTCTCCACAAAGATTTATGCCGAAGTCCGCAAGGGAATCAAGCCGGAGATGTACTCGCTCTCCACGATTCTTTTTGTTACCGTACTGCTTCTGCTGCTCCTTGTGAATGTGAATCCTTCTCCGAAGGAAGAAAAAGAGGAGGCAAAAGAGCGCGAGGCTATGGCGAAGAAGGGCATCCGTTTCCGCATCACGAAACGTGTGGTCTTCCGCCGGATTCTTCCGATCGCCATGGTGCTTGTCATCGGCGGCGGCGGTATTTACTACGGAAGCCAGAATGCTTCAGCCGGCGGCTCCCAGCAGCTGATTGTGTACAACTGGGGCGAATATATGGATTCTGATGTCATCAGTATCTTTGAGGAAGAAACCGGTATCCACGTTGTTTACGAGGAGTATGAGACGAACGAAATCATGTATCCGAAGATCAAATCCGGTGCGATTTCCTACGATCTTGTCTGCCCGTCCGACTATATGATTCAGAAGATGATCCAGAACGATCTGCTGCAGCCGATCAACTTTGACCATATTCCGAACGCCTCCAACATTGGAGATATGTACTACGAGACTTCCGAGCAGTTCGACCCGGGCAATCTCTACTCGATCCCGTACTGCTGGGGAACAGTTGGTATTCTGTACAACAAAAAAATGGTAACCGAGCCGATCGACTCCTGGTCTGTTCTGTGGGATACCAATTACCGCGACAGCATTCTGATGCAGGACAGCGTGCGCGATGCGTTTGCTGTTGCTTTAAAGGATCTGGGATACTCCTTAAACTCCACCAATATCAAGGAGCTGACGGAGGCGAAGGATCTGCTTGTGACACAGAAACCTCTCGTGCAGGCGTACGTTGTGGATCAGGTGCGTGACAAGATGATCGGAAATGAGGCGGCTATCGGCGTTATTTACTCCGGTGAAGCTATCTACACGAAGCGTGAAAACCCGGATCTGGAATACGTTGTTCCAAAAGAAGGCTCCAACGTCTGGATCGATTCCTGGTGCATTCCAAAAGATGCGCAGCATGTCGAGAACGCAGAGAAATTCCTGAATTTCCTCTGCCGGCCGGACATCGCACTGAAAAACTTTGAGTATATTACCTACTCTACGCCGAATGATGCGGCGCGTGAACTGATTGAGGATGACGATATCCGAAACAGTGAAATCGCCTTCCCGGATGAGGAAACGCTTGCACGGTGCGAAACCTTTACGTATCTTGGCGATGATGCCGATGAGGTTTACAACCAGCTGTGGCGTGAAGTAAAATCAAATTAAAGATCTGCTTTCGGACAAAAAAAGATCCCGGTCAGGAATTCTTAGGAAAGATTCCTGCCGGGATTTTTCTATTCTTACTGTTGCTCTCAAAAGTCTGTTTTAATCAAAATTGTGGTCAAAGCGCGGGGAAAGCGTTCCGTTTCCATGGAGCACTTCATCCAGCTTTACAAGCTCCTGCGGCGCCTCTGCAAGCGCTCTTTCGTACAGGTGGACAAGATTCCGTGTGCCCGCTTCGCATTCCTTCTGCGGCCTTCCAGGCATCACACGGCCGCCCATCGAATCGTAGCAGCCGACCAGTTTCATCGCTCCAAGAAGAAGGCTTCTTACCGCACTGCTGCGGCAGATCGTGATTCTCGTCCAGAGCTTCATGCCCTTCAGGCATTCGACAATTTCTGTTTCCCCGATTTCCGGAAAACAGCGGTGGATGACCTTGTTGCCGTCGGTGTGCGGGCAGATCGGCGATGCCGGACGGTATACGAGCGGATCGAGGCCGTCCTCCAGCATGAAGTACTGGTCAAGGCTCGTCTCAATCTTTGCATGGGAAATTCCAGTGTGATCCACAAATTTCCCGATATACGGATGACACGTCGAATCGAGAAGGTAGTGGCAGGCAAAGCCTAACAGATACGCTTCCATCGCCTCTGACGGGCTCTGCTGATACTTTTTCACCTCATCATCGAACAGAACGGAAGCCGTCTGTTCATGCAGAAACGTTCCGTAATCAGACACACGGTTTTTCGAGAACGGATGGTAATAAAAGAAGATATCCGGCCCGTGCAGTCCGATCAGATACAATTTTTTGTTTTCTCGAATGATCTTTTTCAAATTTGCCGGAAGCTGTTCATAGACTTCTCTTCCGAACCTGTCGTGTGCGTACGTAGTAGGCATATCGGTATCTCCCTTCTTTTTTCTCCTGCCGGATCAGACATCCAGCTTGATCTGCATTTCCTCTTCCACTTCTGCGCGGAAGTCCTCCATCTTGACCGGACTGATCTCCGGCAGATTGTCGGTGGAATCGACGCCGAAGTTCCGCAGGAATTCTTCGGTCGTGCCGAACACAATCGGGCGGCCCGGCGCGTCGAGGCGGCCAAGCTCCTGCACCAGTTTGTACTCCACCAGTTTGTTGACCGCGTGATCGCTCTTGACGCCGCGGATCTTGTCGATCTCCTGCTTCGTGACCGGCTGCTTGTAGGCAATGATCGAGAGAGTCTCCATCATGACGTCGGTCAGAACCGCCTTCTTCGGCTGCATGGCGATGTTGACAAGATAATCATAATATTCCTGTTTCGTGCACATCTGATACGCATTTTCAAGCTCCACGATGTGGATGCCGCGGTCTTTCGTATTATATTTTTCCATCATATGGTTCAGAATCCTGCGGGTCGTCTCCGTGTCATGGCCGATCGCTTTTGCAATCCTTCCCAGCTCCACGGAATCTCCCATCGCAAAAAGGACTGCCTCGATGGCTGCTTCCGCCTCCTCGACCGAAGAGGGGCGTCTTGCCTCACCCAGGGCAGTTTCTTTATTCCTGTTCTGTTCTTCCATCTGTCTTGTCCTCACTGTCTGTCTCGTCTGTATACGGTACAACTACGGTGTCTTCATCCTCCAGGGATTCAATCAGGATATCCCCGAAAAGCCCCTCCTGGCTGATCCGGATTTTGCCGGTTTTCATCAGCTCCAGGATTGCAAGGAAGGTGACAATCACATGCACCTTGCCCGGCTGGGATTCCAAAAGGTCGCGGAAGCTGAAGCGGCGTTTTTTAACAGCAAACTGCTCGACATACGTCATCTTGTCCGGCAGGCTGACCTCTTCTTTTTCGATCTTTCCGAACTTGCTTCGGATCGGGTCGATCTTGTCCTCCATACGATCTATAAAATGATTTTAAAGCGCCAGGAGGAGAAATCTGCGAGAGAAGCTCGGAGGTGTCGACCGGCGTCCTGTACTCCAGCACTTCTCTTGGAAGCGTCGGCTCCTTGTACACGGAACGGCTCGCCTCGTTCATGCGGTCACGCAGCTCGTACGACATGTACTTGTACATTTTGTACTCTAAAAGCTGCTGCACCAGCTCGGCTCTCGGGTCCTCTTCCTCGCCTTCCTCATTCACTTCTTTCGGAAGCAGCATGCGGCATTTGATATCCAGAAGCGTCGCCGCCATGACCATGAACTCGCTCATGATGTCGAGGTCTTCCCGCTCCATCTGATGAATGTATTCCAGATACTGGTCCGTAATCTCTACAATGGGGATATCGTAAATATCTATTTTGTTTTTATCGATCAGGTGAAGAAGAAGGTCCAGCGGTCCTTCAAACACCGGAAGCTTTACTGGTATCGCCATGTGCTCTGTTCTCCCTTACGGTTTCCCGATATCTGTAATAATCAATTCTCTTCTGTTCCAGATGCGGACCGGAATGGTGTGTTCGCCCGTTCCTGCACTGATGATCTGGCAGGTGCCGCCCGTCAGGAACAGCCCGCGGCAGTTTTTCGAAAAAAGGCGGAAATCCGGCGTCACAAGCCCCCGGTGCGCGCCAAGGCCCACCACGCCGCCGTGATAATGGCCGGAAAGCGTCAGATCGACTCCATATGATGCATAGGAGCTGCGGTAGGCAGGGTGATGTGCCAGCAGAATGCCGTAGCGCGCCGGATCCGGTTTTCCAAGGTGGTCCGTCAGTTCCGAAACCGGAAGCGGTCCGCGGTAAAAGCGGTTGTAATAGGTGCGGTCCATGGCATAGCCGTAAATCCGGACCGGACAGCCGCTGATGGTAAGATCCGCCGTCTCATTTTCCAGATAGCAGATTCCTGCCTTTTTCAGGCGCTCCCGGAGCTTTTTATACAGATCGCCGTACTGTTCCGGGTACAGCTTCAGACGGTATTCGTGGTTTCCGCAGCCATAGATTACCTGGTATTCCTCCGCAAGACGTTCCGCGAAACTCAGACCCGGGTCGAGGTTCTCCCCCGGCTTTGCCACAATCTGGTCCCCGCCGATGATGACAAGATCCGGAGCCGCCTCATCGATGACTGCCTTTAACACCGTGTTGTCCGGGCCAAACTCCATATTGTGAAGATCACTGATAAACGCCAGACGAAAACCGTTTCCTTCCGGAAATTTTCCATTTGACGAAAGTTTGTAATAGGTCGTTGTAAATTTTCTCATACCGTTCATTATACTTGATTTTTCGGTGTATGACAACCCCGTCTCCCTTAATTAAAGATATTGTTGGGTAAAAAAGAAAGGTCAGTCGATTT
>ERZ827520.3905-NODE-3905-length-11644-cov-3.477435_pt1 | contig 11644 bp, 9 predicted proteins | sample MGYA00519581_ERZ827520 | MGnify/ENA primary metagenome ERZ827520 (study PRJEB31778, sample SAMEA3449339) | human gut metagenome | biome: human gut; feature: human-associated habitat; material: faeces | place: United Kingdom | collected 2010/2012 ...
TCTCTTCCATGCCGTCTTTTCCGGCATCGATCGCCTTGTAGTTCAGCTGTACGATTTCATCACCCTTCTTAGAGTAAGATTTCTTAGCAGCGCCCTTCATGTATTCAACAGCTTCAGCATATGGCATGATTTGTTCATTCAATGCGAAGAATGCAGATTGCAGAATAGTATTTGTTCTTCTGCCCATGCCGATTTCCTGAGCAATCTTAGTTGCGTCAATAATATAGAACTTAGCATTTTTCTTAGCTAATGTAGCTAACATGCGGTTTGGCAGATGCTCTTCAAGCTCTTCAGCAGTAAATGTAGTATTTAATAAGAAAGTACCGCCTTTTTTCAAATTAGCAGCCATGTCATACTTGAATACATAAGCATCTAATGAGCATGAAATAAAGTCTGCGTTATTGATATAGTAAGTTGAGTGAATTGGTGATTTACCAAAACGTAAGTGAGAACGTGTTACACCGCCGGCTTTCTTAGAGTCATAAGCAAAATAAGCCTGAGCGTATTGATCTGTGTTATCACCGATGATTTTGATAGCGTTCTTATTGGCAGAAACTGTACCATCAGAACCTAAACCATAGAATAAGCAAGAAGTATAGTCACCGTCAGTATGGAAATCAGGATCAACTTCTAATGACAGATGGGTAACATCATCAACGATACCGATCGTGAATTCAGATTTAGGTGCTTCTTTAGTTAATTCATCAAATACAGCTTTGATTTGGTTAGGCTGAGTATCTTTAGAACCCATACCATAACGGCCGCCGATGATTGTAAGATTCTTATCTTTTAATGCTTCAACAACATCAAGATACAGTGGATCACGTCCGCCTAATTCTTTTGTACGGTCTAATACAGCTACTTTCTTCACAGATGCAGGTAATACAGCTGTTAAGTATTTAACTGAGAATGGACGATACAGGTGAACCTTGATCATACCTACTTTTTCACCCTTAGCAGTTAATGCATCAATCGTTTCTTTGGCAGTTTCAGTAACTGAACCCATAGCGATGATGATGCGTTCTGCATCAGGTGCGCCATAATATGTAAATGGAGCATATTCACGACCTGTAACCTTAGAAATTTCAGCCATATATTCAGCTACGATATCAGGTATTTTGTTATAGTGCTCATTCTGAGCTTCTCTTCCCTGGAAGAAGATATCATCATTTTCAGCACCGCCGCGAGTTACCGGATTTGTATGCGGATTTAATGCTCTTGCGCGGAATTCTTCAAGCGCTTTGCGGTCTAATAAACGATCAAATACTTCATAATCCATTACTTCTACTTTCTGAATTTCATGAGAAGTACGGAAACCATCAAAGAAATGGATAAAAGGTACATGGCCCTTGATTGCTGACAAGTGAGCAACACCAGCCAGATCCATTGCTTCCTGTACAGAGTGAGATGCGATCATGCATACGCCAGTCTGACGGCATGCATAGATATCTTCATGATCACCAAAGATGTTTAATGCGCGGCTTGCGATAGCACGAGCTGCAACATGGATAACACCCGGCAGACATTCACCAACCATCTTGTAGATGTTTGGAACCATTAATAATAAACCTTGTGAAGCTGTGAAAGTCGTCGCCAATGTACCGCCCTGTAAAGCACCGTGTACTGCACCGGCTGCGCCGCCTTCAGACTGCATTTCTGTAACTTTTACAATTGAGTCCAGAATATTTCTACGCCCCTGTGATGCCCAAGCATCAACAACTTCAGCCATTGGTGAAGATGGGGTTATCGGATAGATTCCAGCTACTTCAGTAAACGCATAGGCGCAATGAGCCGCAGCAGTATTACCATCCATTGACATGAATTTCTTAGTCATAAATTTCCTCCTTGTTAATTTCTATTTCATTATAGAACTTTTATTCGCATTTTGAAAGGTTTTTGAACGACTTTATCGGTTTTTTTTACTTAATAATTCATAAAAATTCACAAATGATTTAGTGTTGAAAAATGTCGTCATTGTTTCTGAAACAAATTAAACTTTTGAAAAGGAATTCATTAACATTCATAAGTTTCAGTTGATAAGAATAAGGAAAAAGCAGACCTAAGCCTGCTTCAGAAAGTGTTTGATCATTTCCATAAATTTATTCTTTTTCGCATGATCCTGTGCGATTTCAAGCTTTTCCGGTGCCCGTTCAACAGCCAGTTCCATCATTCGCTGCTGAGAATCCAGCCGCTGCGCTCCTTCCGCCACTACCTTTTTCTTCAAATCACCATTTTGATCAACGACGCGTGCCTTCACATTATCCTGCAGCTGCAGATTGAGATATTCCCATATCTGCCGTTTCAGTCTGACATCCTTGATCGGCGCGGCAATCTCCACTCGTTTTTCAGTATTGCGGGTCATCATATCGGCACTGGCAATATATACCTGCGCGTCATCACCCTCACCAAACGCATAAATACGGCTGTGTTCCAAATACCGGCCGACGATGCTGGTAACGAGGATATTCTCAGTCTTCTTAGCAATGTTTGGCAGGATACAGCAGATGCCGCGGATAATCAGCCGAATTTTCCCTCCCGCCGCTGATGCCTGAGCGAATTTATCGATGATCTCACGGTCGGTTAATGAATTAAACTTCATCGTAATCATACCGGGCTGCCCCATTTGAACTTTCATGATTTCCAAGTCGATTTTTTCTAATATCTGATTTTTTAACCCATTAGGAGCGACTAGCAATTCTTCATAATTGCCATTGAGATCTGACATTGCCATGTTATTGAAGAAATGCAATGCATCCCGGCCTATCCGCTCATCAGCCGTAATCAATGAGAAATCAGTATACATCTTAGCGGTATTCTCATTATAATTGCCGGTGCCAATCTGCGTGATTGTCTGCAAAGAGCCCTCACTCATGCGGGTAATACAGGTAATCTTAGAATGTACCTTATAATCCTCAAAGCCATACATTACACGGCAGCCGCTTTCTTCAAGACTCTCAGCCCAGTTAATATTATTTTCCTCATCAAAACGTGCCCGCAGTTCCATCAAAACACTGACTTCCTTGCCATTTTCGGCAGCATCACAAAGATATTTAATCAACTTCGCCTTTTTAGCCAGCCGATAAATCGTAATTTTAATTGAAACCACACACGGATCATTGGCCGCTTCCTTAATCATACGGATATAATCATCCATGGATTCATAAGGGTAAGAAAGCAGCAGATCATGATCCAGCACCTGTTCAATCATCGGCCGGTTCGGATCGACATTCTGTGAAATCTGCGGCGTAAAAGGCGCATAATATAATTCATCAGGCAGCGCTGCGGCAAACAGATCCTTAAAGCTAAATACATAGGAACAATCTAATGGCGCTTTGCATTTGAATACTTTCTCTTTTGTTAAATGCAGCTTGTCCATTAAAAAATCAAGCAGCTGCTGATTAATATCATTCTGTACTTCAAGCCGTACCGGCGCCAGCCTTGTCCTTTTCTTTAAGATTTTCTTCATATAGAGACTGAAATCTTCATCCGCGTCAAAGCCTGATCCATCAATCACTAAATCAGCATTGCGGGTAACCGAGATTACCGTTTTGCCCAGCACGGTGTATTGTTTAAATATCTTAGCGGCATATTCCGCAATCACCTTTTCCAATAAGCAATAACTGCTGCCCTCCTGCGGCAGCAGCAAGATTCGGTTTACCGTTGTCGGCACGGGAATGATGCCATAGGTTGTTGTATTGGTAAGCTTATCTTTCAGCAGTACCGCCACATAAAGCAGCTTATTGATCAAATGCGGAAAAGGATGGTGGGGATCAATAATCTGTGGTGAGAGTACAGGTTCGATATAAGTGTTGAAATAATGATCGACAAACTTCTTTTCTGCCTTATCCAATTCTTTTAGATTAAGCCGCTGAATGCCGTATTGCTTTAGCCCTTCCTCCGCTTTAACAAAAGCCTTATCCCGGCGATGCAGCAAGCCCGCACTGGCGGCATAAATAGCGGCAAGTTCTTCATTTGGCAGCATATTCTTTTTATTTTCTGTATGCTTATCTTTCAGCATCGACAGATCGGTAATACTGCCGACACGAATCATGAAAAATTCATCAAGATTACTGGTCGCAATTGAGATAAACTTCATGCGTTCCATTAACGGGACACATTCATCCTCAGCCTCTTCCAGCACCCGCTGATTAAATTTCAGCCAAGATAATTCCCGATTCTGTGTATAGCTGCTGTCATAGACAATCTGGCTCATACCCGCATCCCTCATTTTTCATTACCTTATGATATAAATAACCTTCTCTGACACCGCTTGTCGAAACAATAACACTTTCAATGCCAAAGTTTTTTAATACCGTATATAAAACAACCATACCGGGAATCAATGTATGAATACGGTCAGGCGCAATCTGCAGAATCTTTTGTACGGTTGATTTACCATTATCCTTAAGCAGCTGCAGCATTTTCTTCACCTGCGCGGTTTCAAACTGACGGTTATTTTTCGGATAGCCGAAAATATCATTATATAAGGCTAATACCGCACGGGCTGTACCGCCGACACCAATTGCCTTTTGATAACGCTTCTTCGCAATTGCTGAGGTTTTGCTGCGTTCAAGATTCAAAATCACCTCATTGCGGATTTCTGCCTTTTCACCCTTACCCGGCAGAATTTTCTTCACAAAGCGGTTGTATGTATTTAAAGAACCGATCGGCATACTGAAGGATTCAAGCATCTCACCGTCCTGAAAAGACACCAGCTCCGTCGAACCGCCGCCGATATCGATTAATACACCCTCATCAAGATCAGTGAATAAAGTAGCACCGATAAAATCGAGCTTGGCTTCCTCTAAACCGCTGATTAAATCTACAAAAATACCAGTTCGGCGTTCAATTTCTTCCAGCACTTCATTCTTATTGGAAATCAATCGCAGAGATGCCGTTGAAAAGCAGTGACAGTCTGTAATCTCAAAATTATTCAGCAGTTCCCGATAAGCATTTAAAATTTCACAGATCTTATCGATCCCCTTATTAGATAACGCGCCGTCTTTAATATATGAAATAATGCCCGCCATCGTTTTTTTATTCGTCAGCAAACGGAATTTGCCATCCTCACATTTATAAATAGATAATCGAATCGTATTGCTTCCTAAATCAATGATACCTGTAATCATAAGTGTTTCCTCCCTATTTATTCTATCAGACCTGCTGATAAAATATGTTAATTCTCTGTTAAGTTTAGTATACACCAAAATATTGAATAACGCTGTTTAAAGCAAGAAAAAACCATCTGGTTACCCAGATGGCACATTCAATTATACAAAGCGTTCAATCAGCCACACGATACAACCGCCAAACAGACAGGCAAAACATGAAGAGAGAATCAGCGGCAGATCATAGGCTGCCTCCAATGGAATCAATATGAGTGTTGATGCGATAATCAGACCCAGCAGCAATGAAATCGTTGTGGAATGATATTTTTCAAGCAGAAACTTGGTTGCTTTGGCAGACAGAATGATACCCAATAAGACACCCAATCCGATAAATGCCAAGGGTACTAATACAATCAGCTGAAAAGATAACACATTGGCTAAGAGTGATTTAAACAGATAATATTCTCCAATTATCAGCAGAACCATTGAGCCGCTGATTCCCGGCAGCAGCATCGCCGCACCGCTGATCATACCGATGAGTATCAGCTTCAGGCAGTAGAAAACTGACAATGCCGGAAATTCAGGATTTATTTCGGCAGCAGCATCCGGTGCTAAAAACTTAATAAGGAATATAATGGCCATGCCGATGACTAACGGCAGCCATTGTACCTTTTCATTCTTGCTTTCACTTTTCCAGAAAACAGGAATACTGAAACCAACCAGGCCGACAAACCAAAACATTGTCTGAACTTGAAAATAGTCAAATAGAAAGGAAATGACCTTCGCAAAACCAACCAGGCCGATAGCAGCGCCGATCAGCACCTGAAGCAGAAACAGAATATCTGCCTTGCGGTCAGGATTATGCACCTTAAAGACGCCGCTGATGGCGGACATCATATGATCAAAGATGCCTAAGATAACCATCATCGTGCCGCCGCTGACACCGGGAATTACATTTGCTATACCTACGGCGATACCGCCGATTATATTTTTTATCATACTGTTCCTCCAGACATTCAATTACCGAATTCTCTAACTATGATAACGAACTGATAATCAAATTGCAATTCGATTTATGAGAGAATTGTTAAATTTCGGTTAAAAAACGTTTTTTTCATTCAACATGTGTTAGACTAATCAGCAAATCCCAGCATATATTATCTATATCTTTGTATTGATAGGAGTGATCGTATGGAAATCTGGATTCAACAGTTCATGAGTCAATTTGGCAGCCTAGGTGTTTTTCTGCTGATCTTTATTGAAAATGTTTTTCCGCCTATTCCCTCAGAGCTGATTCTGACCTTCGGCGGCTTTATGACTGCCTCAACATCAATGAGCGTAGCTTCTGTGATAATTTTTGCGACCTTAGGCTCCCTTTTGGGTGCACTGCTGCTTTATGCATTGGGATATCTTTTAGGCAGTGAACGGCTTAAGCCTTTGCTTGATCAATATGGCAGTATCATTCATTTAAGCTATGAGGATGTGCAGAAAGCATTAAAATGGTATTCCCGCTATGAAGGCAAAACCGTTTTTTTCTGCCGTATGGTACCATTGATTCGCTCTTTGATCTCCATTCCCGCCGGCATGGCTAAGATGTCAATATCCGCATTTATCTTGTTAACTACGCTGGGCAGTCTGATCTGGAATTCAGTTTTAGTCTTCGCCGGAGCGATGCTTGGTGAACATTGGGCAGATATCTTAACGATCATGGATACTTATTCTTGGATCACCTATGGACTGCTTTTTGTCGGACTCTTGGTGGTAATTATCCGCTGGATACGAAAAAAAGATTAAAAAGTGCAGTTGAAAAAATTCCTTCAAATAATTCAGCAGCTCACAATAAGCTGCCCTTACTTATCATTGTATAATTTGATTAAAGGAAATATAATGAAATAAAATACTATGTCTGGCTATCCAATCGAAATAGAATTTTAAGAATGAGGATTTACTTTTTATATAAGTTACTGGATACAGCCCACCGGCATTGTGAATTGCACATGCGGCACAGTAAATGTAGATTTTTAAAACAACCGGAAGAAGGTAACACAAGATGAGCAAGCGAATTTTAGTCATTGAAGATAATACAGATATTAATACGATGTTAATAAATGCCCTGTCTAACGCTGACTATCAGGCACATGCCGCTTATACCGGCATCGATGGATTGAATAAACTGCAGCATACCCAATATGACTTGATTCTGCTTGATATAATGCTTCCTGACAAAAACGGTGATGAGCTTTTAAAAGAACTAAGAACTTTTTCAACATGTCCGGTCATCATCATATCCGCAAAAGATGCGGTCAGCATAAAAATCGACTTACTTAAATTAGGGGCAGATGATTATGTAACGAAACCCTTTGATCTTGATGAATTAATCGCAAGGGTGGAAACAAACATCCGCCGTTCTCAAAATACATATGATGTCTGTTTGCTAAAGTATAAAGATCTGACTCTTAATACTGAAACAAAGCGTACAGCAATTAATGAGATTGAAATAGATTTGACTGCTAAAGAATATTCAATCTTAGAATTACTTTTAACACATAACGGCAAAGTGTTCACAAAAGCAAATTTATATGAATCTATTTGGGGCGAAGATTATCTTGGTGACGATAACGCTGTCAAAGCACACATCAGCAATATTCGCAGCAAGCTTAAATCGGCAAATCCTCATGAGGAATATATTGAAACCGTTTGGGGCTTAGGATATCGGTTATATAAAGGCTGATTGATAATTATTTATACTTTCTTAAAATCTTAACCTTTTCTAAACCATTATCCTTTATTCTGTACCCATACAGAAAACAAGGAGGCCGTTGAATGGATGAATATGTTTTAAAAACTAGATCACTGACAAAAACCTACCGCAATACTGTTGCCTTGGATAATGTAACTATCACATTGAAGCCTGGCAGGATTTATGGACTCATCGGGCATAATGGGGCGGGAAAAACAACCTTTATGCGCCTTATCGCTGGCTTGACCTTACCAACCAGCGGCGAAATAAATTTGTTTGGCTATACACAAACCAAACATTTGCAGCATGCTCGGCAAAGAATCGGTTTTATGATAGAAGCACCTGCAATCAATACATCAATGAGTGCAAAAGAAAATTTACATCTGCATCGTATCATAAAAGGAATACCCAATGAGGAATTAGAACAGGAATTGCTTGCATTAGTCGGTCTGCAAAATACCGGCAAGAAAAAAGCCCGAAATTTTTCTTTAGGCATGAAACAGCGATTAGGTATCGCTCTTTCATTGATTGGAAGCCCGGAGCTATTGATTTTAGATGAGCCGATCAATGGACTTGATCCAGTTGGCATTGTAGACATGCGCAATCTCTTACAAACCCTATGCGCTGAGAAAAACATCACTATATTGCTGTCCAGTCATAATCTGTCACAGCTTTATCAAGTAGCTACGGATTACATCATCATCGATCACGGCAGAATTATTGAAACGATCACCCTGTCAGAGCTTGAGGAACAATGCAAACAGTATGTGCTGTTACGCACCAATCAGCCAGAATTATTGGTCAGCACATTGGAAAAAGAATTACATACTCAAAATTATCTTGTAATGCCGGATAAATCCATACGTTTATTTGATTTTACAGATCGTATGGAGACGCTTGCCGCATTATTTCAACGCGAAAATATACTTATTACTAACTTATCGATTGAGGGTAATACATTAGAAAACTATTATATAGATTTAGTGGAAAGGAGCAGAAATGTTTAATCTAATTCGATGCGAAATGATAAAACTAAGCAAATCGCTGCCGCTCAAAATCATGTTCTTGCTGATGGCTGCACTTTCCATTGTATCTTCTATTTCAAGTTTTAACTATGTTGGCTCTGAACATGCCGAAGAATTAGAAATTGCCTTAACAGGCTTTGATGCTTTTTTTTCATCATTGCGTGACATGCCGACAATTACAGTAATCGGCATTCTTATAGTCGGCATATTGATATGCAATGATTTTGAAAATCGTACAATTCAAACTGAAATTGCAGCTGGACATAGCCGAACCGCCATCATGTTCAGCAAAATCCTCGCCTTTGGGATTGCCTATTGCTTAGTATTTTTGCCATATCCATTAGGACGCGCTGTTTTTCAAGGAATCTTTATACAATTTGGTACATCCATAACAGCAGATGTGATCTTCAAAATGCTTGTGGTATTTTTAACAATCATACTTAACGCAATGGCGATCAATGGTTTGACACTCTTTTTAGCATTTATTGTGCGAAAACCAATGATTGTTATGGGTGTAAGTTTTGTACTGATTGTGCTTGGCGGCAATGCGCTGATGTCAATTGGTGCTGCCAATTATGAAATAGGCCGCTTGCTCGCGAAAACACCACTGGGAGCATTTAAGGAACTGGCCCTGTGCGGATATGCTTCTATAAATTTATTACAATCGGCTTTCGTCAGTGTACTATGTATTATTGCCGTAATTGCAGTGACACATATTTTCTTCCGAAAAGCCGAATTAAAATGAGTGTGCGGCGATGAATAGCCTTATTGTATTGCTGGTCTTACTGCTGCTGATATCATTGCTGTATGTATTTATACTTTCCAAACAAATACGCAGAATACAGCGGCAGCTAGCCGAGCGCCGGGATAAAAACACAAATCAGCCGATTTCTTTAGAATTATTAAATACTGAATTATCCTTGCTGGCAGCGAATATTAATCAGTGTTTAGAAATAGGACAGCAAGCTGTATCAAACAGCATCCAAAAGGAAAACACACTTAGAGAAACAATTGCAAGTATCTCTCATGATTTGCGCACACCGCTCACCGCGATCAAGGGGTATCTGCAATTGCTTGAACAGGAAAATCTGACGGACGGGCAGATTGAAAAACTTGTAATCATCAAAAAACACGTTGATGAAATGGCATTGCTTACAGAGCACTTTTGGGAATATTCCTATTTTTCATTATGCCAACAAGATATACCTCTGAAACGAATAAATCTGGCAAACTTAACGGCTGAAAATCTGGCAAATTATGTTTCACAATTAGAAAATAAGGGTTTATCCGTAACATATAAACACGATAAGCCTCTATTTGTACGTGCTGATGAGAACTATACGACAAGAATCTTACAAAATCTGATACAAAATTGTATTACTCATTCTGTGGGTGATATCGAAATAGAATTAAAAAATATTGGGAATGTTGTAATACTGTCAGTTAAAAACCCTGTGCAAAAAGATATTGACTTGAATGTGCAGCATATCTTTGACAGATTCTATACTGCTGATAAGTCGCGGGGAAAAGCTTCTGGTTTAGGCTTAACAGTTGTGAATCTGCTGATTACGAAAATGGGTGGCCGAGCGATTGCCAGTCTTGAAAATGCAATGCTGGAAATACAAATTGAATTTCTAGAGTGGATGGATGATAAATAAAAATTATGGCATCCTATCTAGTGTGCCTTTGGATAATCCAGAAGCTCAAGGAATGAATTTCCCTCAACAACAGGAATCATTTTGATTTCGTTCCTTAAGGTGAAAAACTTTTAAAATTTCATCTTGCATTTTTATTTGAAATCTTATATACTATTAGCAGGGATTTTGTGTGCTCATTATCCCAAGCAGAAAATGATGAATCATTCATTGTTTTCACCCCATCTTTAGGAGGATGGTCAAGTGGTAAGACGACAGATTCTGGCTCTGTAATCGAGGGTTCGATCCCTTCTCCTCCTGCCAATTAAAAAATACGAACAAGTTCAGCAGAGCTTGTTCTTTTTTATATTATAGGAAATTTCATTTTCAAGCATCAAATCACTGATATCTCATTATGAAGAGGTATCTAAAAAACGATAAAATTAGATGAAATCTTCTTGCGGATATGGTATACTATGAGTAACAAAAAACAATCTATTTAATCATTAAATTCAACCTAAGCATCACCTAGTTTCCTTTGTATCAATCGAATCTCAGTGGATGCTTTTTTGTTCAAGGGGGGAACATCCATGAAGTGTTTATCGTATTCAAATCGCTTCTATTATAAAGAGTTATCAGAAGAGGATGCGAATTGTATTAAGAAGGATTTGATCCTGTATAATTCTATGCTTCATACAGCTTATAAGAAACTCTATTTAACTTGTTTTCATGGTTTCAAAGAAGCTGTCTCTTTAGAAAAACAGTTAAAAGCAAGATATGGTACGAATGATTACTTTCCTTTATCTGCAATCCATGAAGCCAGAGCCCTGCTTAAAAGTAATATTGAAATCAATCAGCAATTGAAGAAAGAATGTACAAAACGGATTGAAAGAATCAAAGAGAAGATTCGTAAGGAAAACAAAACTTTACAGAACTGGCAGAAAAAGAAAGAACTGCTGATTCAAAAAAGCAAGGAACATGAAACTAGTAAAACAGACTATTTGTATGAGGTACAGATCGTCAGTCCGAATATCAAACAGTTAAAGCATAGAATTGGGTCGTTGACCTTTAAACTAAACCGAGAAACGGATAAGCTGAATCATTTGAATTTAGGCGTGAGAGCCGCTTGCTTTGGTT
>ERZ827520.3909-NODE-3909-length-11632-cov-2.366071_pt1 | contig 11632 bp, 9 predicted proteins | sample MGYA00519581_ERZ827520 | MGnify/ENA primary metagenome ERZ827520 (study PRJEB31778, sample SAMEA3449339) | human gut metagenome | biome: human gut; feature: human-associated habitat; material: faeces | place: United Kingdom | collected 2010/2012 ...
AATACCGATCGCTGAAATTACTTCAGTTCGACCTTCGCGCCGGCTTCTTCCAGCTGTGTGATCAGATCCGGATGTGCGGCCATATAAGCCAGTTCATGATTGCCCAGCGCATAGTAGACCGGAACTTTGGCAGACAACCGCTCGATCTCAGAAAGCAGCCAGCTGATGTCATCGCTGTCCGCATTCAGCATATCTCCATCCATGAACACCACATCTGGTTCCAGTTCGAGGATGCGCTCGATCAATTCCTCATTATCATCACGAAAGATATGATCATGCTGATCCGAGATCAGGACGGCCCGCATCGGCGTATTTACTTTTTCGCTGCTCAAAGTAAAAGTCGTAAGACTGAGCACATGGTAAGAACACCAGATGCTGATCACACAAAGCAAGAGCAGCAGCAGAAGGATGACCGATATCATTTTTATCACTCTTTTCAAGGTGCATCATCTCCAGCTTCTCATATGTAGTTATACTGTACCACGTTCATCTTGTTTTTTCCAAGAACGAGTTCATCTGCAGTATGTCCCATTCAGAAATTTTCATGCATACGACATGAACTGTCAACACTCTGTAACAAACTGCTTTTCCCCCTCTTCCCTAGAAGCGTTTGACATATTATAATGAATTCGTTTTGCGGCGCACAGCAAGACATGGGTCTTACACATCCATTTCATTGGAAAAGAAAGGGGCATGGCAGAATGTGCGATCTGCCAGGTTTTCACATGAAAACATTTTTTCGCAGGCTGACAGCCGCTGTGCTGGCAGCGACCATGCTGTTTTCAAGCAGCATTCCGACAACCGTTTTCGCAGCTAAACCGTCAACGGAAGCAGCATCTACCGATGTACAGCTTCAGAACGGAACAGCGATCATTCCATCCGGAAGCGAAGAAGCAACGGTCAAGCAGATCTTATTTGACGCACTGGTGGTCAACAAAGAGGAAGTTGATCTCCAAAACCTGGAGTGGGAGTACTATTGCACAGGAAAAAATGGACTTCTCACCAACGATGCCTGGGGATCGATCAACGGGTTCACCAGCGAAAAGAAAATCGTATTTGTACCAACCACATTCACCCATCCGGCATTGGCAGACAACAGTGACGGCAGCTATCAAGTGCGCATCGCCGGAACTGATACGGAGGTCACGTTATCCAAGCATGCAAAAGGAAGCAGTTCCATCATCCTGAATGAGGAGATCAGCCCAGTAAACCTGATCTACAACGAGGACATGAGCGTCGACTATGACGCGCTTCGTGAAGCGATTTTCCAGAGCATGGTCAAGGAAACATCACCGCAGCTGAGCGTTTCTGATGTCACGATCGAATACTATGCATCTGATTCTTTAACAGGAGCAGCAAAAGCATGGATGCCGCTGGAGGGCGGAAAAAATGTATTAACTTATCCGGCCATCTCTGCCGGCACGCAGCAGATCAGGATCACTTATGCCGGCAATGACGCTTACTTTGAAACAAGTGTTGAAGCAACATTGACCATCAAGGATCGTCCACAGGCTGAATTTGTTCTTAATGAGGCTCCGTACGAAGCTCGATTGATCTACAATGAGGACATGTCTCTTGATTTTGAAGCATTGGAAGATGCCATCTATCGCGCAGTGATCAAGAGCAGCACCCCGCAGCTGAGCGTTTCTGATGTCACGATCGAATACTATGCATCTGATTCTTTAACAGGAGCAGCAAAAGCATGGATGCCGCTGGAGGGCGGAAAAAATGTATTAACTTATCCGGCCATCTCTGCCGGCACGCAGCAGATCCGCATCTCCTTTAACGGAGATCGTGAATATTCAGCGAGTCAGATAGAGGCAGAGGTAGTCATTCAGGATCGTCCGCAACCGGAAATCACGCTGAATGAAGCGCCGTATACGATCGGCATGGTTTATGCGGATGAGAAGAACATCAATTACGAGGCAACCGAACAGGCCATCATCGATGCAGTGATCGCTTCCGCGCAGCCGGACATCCGGGATGAACTTCATGTGCAGTACAACGCCAACTTCACTGGCAGTGATCTCTTCGATGACTTCAAGGATCTGAACAATACAGATGCGCTGACAAAGCGTTTCGAAGTGGGCAAACAGGAGATCAAGCTGAGCTGGGATGGCAACAGAGAGTACAGCGGATGGAGCACGATCATTGAAGCAGAAATGACTGATGATCGTATCGCTTCCTCCATCGCGGTCAATGAAGGTGCTTCCTTCACTTACAATGTCGATCCTGCAGTCATGAAGCAGGCGATCCTGGACAATGTGATCGACTGGGAAAATTCTTCGCTGCCGGCAAAGGAAACCCTGCCCGCAGATGATTTCACCTTGACTTACTATGCCACTGCTTCTACTGGTTCGCTGGGAGAATTAGGCAAGGCTTGGGCGCCGATCGAAGGCGGAACGATCACGCTGATCAATTATCCGCAGATGGGTGCCGGAGAGCAGCAGATCCGCATCGTCTTCAATGGCAACAGTGAATATCGGCCAAGCGAAACAGCAGAAACGACAGTAAGCGTCAATAAGGCCAAGGTCAAGGTCTCTGTTCATTCCACGAACATCTATGCCGACGAGGCCCTGCCGGCAGATTTCATCACCACGGATCCGCAGGATAAATTCGATATCTACACGGTATATGCCGGCATCACGAGCAACGTGACGACGAGCCTTTATCTGGATCTGCCGGATAAGTTCACAGATAATGACTTATTGAAAGTGATCGATCCAATCGTGAAAGCAATCGTGGGACAAAGCTTCACTGAACTGCTGAACGAAGGCGTCACCGTAGGTCAGCTGCGCGAGATCTTCAGCACCCAGGAGCTCCTGGATCTGTTAGATAAGCTGAATATCGATACCGGCAGCATCGGACAGATCCTCGAGATCATCAACAAGCTGCCTTCCATCATTGATTCAGTACGCATTTCATTCGGCACACCGAACCATGCCGGTCTCTATACCGTCGCTGCCATCACGGACAGCCCGAACTATGAGACAGGCGTAGGCATCGGCGCGCTGCTGGTCAAGATGAGAGCAGAGGGCGTAAAGCTGAACTGGAATCAGGAGATCCCAAATGGCAAGCTGACCGCAGAGGAAGCAAAGAGCTTTGACTTTGGCGTAACGCTGACCTCAAATGGCAACAGCGATATCGACCAGAGCAATGTGCATTATCTCTACACCGGCTTCACCAGCAAATGGAAGCTGTATTCCAGCACGACGACAGCGCCGACTGAACCGGGACGTTATGTAGTCACCGTAGTCACCCTGGGCGGTGACTATCTGGCAGCTCCGATCACTCGTTCCTTCCAGATCACCAAATAATCAAAAACAGACCTGAGATCACTTCATCACATGAAGCAGATCTTCAGGTCTGTTTTTTTTGATGCCTCTTTTTGATCAGGGAACTGATCATTTTCTCTATGCACGTCTGCGCCATCCTTTATTGCAGATCACAGAGGTGATCACTGCTCAGGATTCTGATGTTTCATCTTATAGACAAGCGACACGGCTTTGACCGCCGCCGGACGCAGCGGTATGATACGGATCCAGACTTTCTCAAAGAAGTTCCACCAGAAATCGCCTTCCTGCATGATCTTGCCTTTGCGGATGACCTTGCGCACGATGCCGAATACTTGTTCCGGATCTATTGGCCCTTCGATCTGTGTCTGGAACAAGTATTCGGCACCAGGCGGCTGAAACTGGGGATCACCGCCCAATATGCCATCTCGGATATGATGGATGCGGTGCATCACATAATCGCCGTCTTTTCGTTGAAAGAAGACCATGTCTCCCCGATGAAATTGTTCGGGCGGAGGAGAGACGATGATGGAATCGCGAAGATGAGCGAGAAACGGTGCCATGGAGCTTCCGGTCACCGTCACGCTGACTTCTTTCCCGCTCTTGATGATATCGATGAGCACCGGCAGATAGGTACGGATATCCACGATGCGGCGGCGCGTCACTTCCGGGATCTTACGATCTTGACTTTTTGTTTCCATAGCCATACCCATAGTGATAACCATACCCATATCCGTATCCATAACGGCTGAGGCGATAACCATAGTATGAAGAGAGCTTTCCTTTGGTGCGGCACTGATTCAGTATGCAGCCAAGCACATTGTGATTGATGTGTTGAAGCGTCTGCAGCACATCGCGGATGGCGTTGACGGACACATAGTCTTCCCGGATGACCACGATGACACTGTCTGCATATTCTGCTGTGACCGCGCTGTCTGCGATGATCCCGATCGGCGGCGTATCGATCAGCACGTAATCATATGCCTCGCGCATCTGCTTCATCCAGTTCTTCACCTCTTCACCGCCCAGGATCTCGGTTGCCTGATCCTGCACGGCGCTGACTGAAACGACATCGAGCGTATCATGGACGACCTGATGGAAGCTGAAGAATTCTGTATCGGACAGCGTGATCCGATCAGCGTCCTCTGCCTTCAGATCGAATGTCTTCATCTGTGTCGGATTACGCAGATCAAAGTCCAGCAGAAGGACGCGATGGCCTTTGTTGGCGAGGGAAAGCGCCAGGTTGGCGGCAGCCATGGACTTTCCTTCATGCGCGGATGCGCTGGTGACCATGAAGACGCGCTGATCCTTTTCCTTGGACGCATTTTCCATCTCCAGGCGCACTTTATGGAAGGAATCCTTCAGATGGTCGACATGCGCGATCTGATCGCAGATGCGCACCGGCTTGCCTTTGAGCACCTTGACCTTCGGCACGGCGCAAAGACAATGCGAATGCAGATATACCTTGATGTCCTCCGGACGCAGGATCGTGCGGCGGACCGCCGCATAGAGCACGGCAATGACCAGATAGCCAGCGATGCCGACCATCACTCCGCGGGAGATCTCATGGACGTAATCGATGGAATTGGCCGGCGATACAGGCAATTCTGCTTCTTCGATGACATTGAGCACAGCATCATTGAGCGCCACACGGGAAATCTGATTATAATTCCGGGTCAGCGAGTCCAGCACGGCCTTCGCATCTTCCGGATTCTCCGATGTCGCATATACGCTGAACAGATTGGTCGATTCGATGCGTTCGACGCGGAAGGTCGCCGGAATGCTGGACACCTGAAGATCCTCGCAGATGGTGCTGATCATCAGATCGCTTTGGATGATAGTCAGAAACGAGCTGCTCAGCCGGTCGGTCGCTTCTTTGTTATAAGTAAAGTTCGAATTGCCGTTGTATTCCTTGATGACCGAAAAAGTCACCTTGCTTTCATAGACCGGGCTGTAATTCAGCACTGCGCGGCCGATGAAGACCATGCTGCAGAAGGCGACCAGCAAGATGAGGGCCTTCCATGTCTTATGAACGACATGGAACGCTTTCTGGATCCATTCGATCAGATCGATCTTATTTGTGTTCTCCATCTGCTTCCCTCCTTCTTCTGCCATAGCCATATCCATAATGACCGTAACGATAATCGTATCGGTCGCTCGTCACCTTTTTCCACCAGATCGGCAGCTTCTGGTTCAAGACATAGCCAAATATCGGCACACGCGCCAGCTTCAGCTTTTCCAGCGTCTCAGCGACGACCTTGACGGAAATGAAGTTCTGCCGGACGACGAGCAGGCAGGTGTCGCACAGTCTGGCCAATGTCACGGCGTCAGTAAACAGCGCGCTGGGCACACTGTCCACCAGCACATAGTCATACCGCTCACGAGCTTCTTTCAGGATATCGCCCATGCGCTCTCCATCAAGCTGATCTCCTGCGTCCGTAAAGGAGCTGTGTCCCAGCAGAAGATCCAATGAAGACTGTTCGTCCCGGATGATGACATCCTGCAGATCTGCCTTGCCTTCCAGCACTTTGCGCAAGCCGTCATTGCTCTCTTTTTCAAAGATCTTATGCAGCGCCGGTTTACGCAGGTCGCCATCGATCAACAGCACCTTCTTGTGATTTTCCGCAAGCGCCAGGCCCAGGTTGGAAAGGACGGAAGACTTTCCTTCATTCTCCAGCGAGCTGGTGATCAGGATGGTCTTCCAGCCATGCTTTTCGCACCTGCGCTCCACCTCGACCCGCAGCTTTTTCACATCTTCGATGAAACGGAAGGAAGTGGAAAGCTGAGAAAGGAGGATGGTCTTCTTGCGGTTCATCCCGTGTGACCAGAACCACTTGCGCTCACGCGGGATCGATGCGGAATACGGAATGCCGACCGCCTCCATATCTTCCTTCGTCTTGACCGAATCGCTCAGGAAAGAAAACAATGCGATCACGGCCACGCTGAAGACCAAGCCGATCATGCCGAACTGGATGAGATTGCGGCGATGGCTGATCTGGTTGTAGGGATCCTGCGGGATGCTGATATTCTGCATCAGCTCGATGTCCACATTGCCCAGCACGAGCTGCGACAATTCCTTATACCGGTCAAGCATGCTGATCATCATCCGATAAGAGGTCCGCGGCGAAGAAGAGACGGCCGCGATGCTGATGATGTTCGTACCGGAAAGAGAGGATGTCTCAAAGTATCCATCCAGCGTATCCACGCCCATGTCTTCCATCACGTCCTGCTTGAACACATTGCTGGAAATGATATAGCCGAAAGCAGAAGCGATATCCGCGATCTCATCGATCTGATCGCTCGTCATATACTGATTTCCCGTCTTTAAGGCAAAGGTCGCCTCGCTGCGGTATAACGGATGGTGAGTCAGTGAGATGACCATGTCCGCCGCGACCGCGAAGACCAGCGTGCACATGATGATGCTGCGCCAGCGGCGGGCGATGTCCGTCAGGATGATCTGGACGATCTCATACCATCGTTCATTGCGTTCCATGCGTCTCCCCCTTTACTCCACCACGACGATGCATTTGGCAAAGCCGTTGTCTCCATAATAGTTAAATGAATATGTGATCTCATAGACGCCCGGCTGATCATAATCGACATCGCTGTCATCGATGTTCAGCTGATCGATTGCTTCCTCTTCATCCGGAAGGCTTTTAGAGTCCACAGTGTTCACATTGTCCTCCGCATCGAAAGAGCCGCCTTTCCGCACATAGACCAGATACTGCTTCAGGCCGATATCGGTCGTATAATCATTGGAATCATATGTGTATTCCAGTTCCAATGTGCTTGTCTCTCCGGTGCTGTCCTTTACGCTCAGGCTGACGTTCATGATGTTGGGATCATCGCTCGAGCTGGCGATATCATAGACGATCGTGTTCGTCACATCGCCGTCGACCGGACTGCTGGCATAGATCAGGCTCAGGATCGTAGACGTGTTCAGGTTATAGCCGGAAAACGACTGCGTCAGCGAGAACGTGCATTTGGTATAGTCGGTATAATGGATCTTGCGGCTCACCTTGGTCACATTGCGGTCACTGTCAAACACCGCATAGGTCACGGTCCGGTTTTTATCCTCATCAAATGCGGAAATGGTATCGACCACGATGTCCTCATCCAGATTTCCATCTTCCGCATCCTCCGCATGGACACCGGCCAGCAGATCCTCAGTCGTCGCTTTGACGCTCACTTCCAGATTATCTTCCTCAAACGTGATGACCGGCGCGCTTCCTGCATCGTTCTGCGCGCTCAGAAAGCGGAATCCGCCATATACCGCCAAAACGCCGACGATGCCGATCACCCAGACTGTATTTTTCTTCAAGTACATCACCCTTTTCGCCTATTCGGATCGATTTCACATCGATACGCCTTATTATAGCAGTTTTCTGATGGATAAGACAGTTTCATTGTTACATTTGAATGTCTTTATTTACGCTTAATTCTGACTTATTTGCTCGTACTCCTTCTTTGCTGTATTTGCAGACTCAAAAAATGGTAGATTCACAAAACCCCCTACCATTTTTTGACACTGATGCATATACCGGAATACTGATCAAAAACCACAACTATCATCTTGATAAATATCTATAGCATCTTTATTTTCATTGTCACTATTTCTGTTACCAAAATATACGTTCATATCTATTCCCGCCAAATATTCTTTATACAGATGTGCTAAATGCTTATTCATTTCGCATAGATATTCTGGTTTTCCCGCATCATTACCACATTCATTCACTACCATAGCTATACATGCATGACATAACACTCTGTTTGGACAACTTGCACAATATGGCGTATATTCCACTTTGCTTGTTTTATCAACGATTATATCCCATGCCTGTTTTAGTGTCTTTTTCTCTAAAGAAGTCTTTGCTGACGGATACATGCCGCAATTCATCATATTTCCTTGCCAATCTATCCAAAACGAGCAGACACCTGCACGACAATACATTTTCATGATTTGATCTGATGGGCCAATTTTCTCTGGATCAATAAATTCCGAAAACCGAATAGCCTTTTGCACCATCCATTCAGGCTCATTTCTAAGCAATTCTGATTGGAAGCAAGCCTCTGCCGCTTGTTGCGGAGATAATCTGACATTTTTTCCGATCATCGTCTCATCTCTGCGTAATGGCGGAAACATATATGTTGCTATTTGCAAAGGAACATGAACCGATTCAGCATAATCCATGATCAATTTTAGCTCATGATAATTTTGCGGTGTAATACTGGCATTAAATTTTATAGGTATATGATACTTTTGTAAATGATCAACAGCTGCTCGTACTTTATTAAACGCATTACCATCTCCACAAAGATCCTGATACGATTTTTCAGAAGCCCCATAAAGTGTGATATTAATTCTCGTCGGTGTACATTCACTGAACCATTTTGCCATTTCTTCATCAATCATCGTTCCATTAGAATTGATGCTCACTTGCATTCCCATCTTTTGCATTCCAGAAAAGATTTCTTTAAACTCCGGGTGCAGTAAAGGCTCTCCTCCAGTCAAAAGCGGATAGAGCAACCCTAAATCTTTAGCTTGGGCGGCAAAATCAAGCCATGATTTTGCATCAAGCAATCCACCTAGTTCATTGACCTCTTTCATCGTTTTTCTAACATAACACATTTTACAAGAAAGATTACAGACAGGAAGCAATTCAAAAGCTGCGATCAAAGGAAATTTCTTGCTCACTGCTTTTTCCCATAAAGCGTTCCTTATTTTCTTCATGAATTAAACACACCATCCTCTACGAGTTTATTTTCTAAAAATCCAGTTGCATTTTCATCACATGTACACTTCAATTCATATGCAGGGATTTCAGAAACCAATTCTGCCAACAACTGAAATGATTTATTCAATTCCATCTCATTCCAACTGTCAATGATCAAATTTGAGATTAACGAAGTTATGGCCTCGCTTGATTTTAATTTCTGAATCTCATTTTCTGCATTTTGTTTTAGTATGATCATACAGCATAATCGGCATGACTGATTTACACCAATAGGAGAAGATCCGTCAATCGGATATCCATATGCTTTCCATCCGCCATCAATCTTACGTACAAGTGTCCGATCATTGCAAACAATTTTTGCTCCTTTATATCGTTCCCATAATTTGGCTTGTGTAGTTTTTCCTATCCCAGATGGTCCGACAAACACTATTCCAAGATCTTGAAAACAAATTTGAGATGAGTGAAAAAACAGAATTCCATGATTCAAAAAAATATATCTCATCGGAAGAAAGCGAATGATTCCACCCAAACAGGGTAAAAAAGATGGAAACAGATCAAGATTCACCATGCATTCGATTTCATCTATCTCATTCAATCTAGCACATGCGATATACCATTTATAGCCGCCTTTAGTCAAACAATACAACTTCGACTTTTTATGGTAATAATCTTGTAACAAATCGCCTCCTAAGAAATCCTCTTTTTGGACTTTTATCTCATCTTCCCATTTCCATTTAAAAATTACTTTTACTTTTCCATATTTTCCCGCTGCTTCTTCATCTTTTTTTTGAAAACGCATGAAAGATGCAAAAGCATTTTCTATGTTTATGTTAAGATCTGATTGTATAACAAATAACAATTCTGCAAAAACAAATCGAATATCTTCCATTTTTGTTCTCCATATGAAATATAGGCTGATAAATGAATATCAGCCTATATCATTTTAACTAAGAAGTCCAATAACCAGTATCTGAACCCGTAGTATAACAATCGCAAGTTTCCTCATAAAACGCAACATTATAAATTCTGGATCTGCTTCTCATCCCGAAAGTTGAAAACGGGTCCACGTAATCAGAACATTGCTCATATTTACCAGGAACCGAAGGTCCATTACTCACAACGATTGCACAATTGCTTGCAATACTAGTGTTTAAACTGTACAACTCAGTATTAGCGATAGGCTTGGTGTATTTTCTTTTCACGATCTCACCTCCTATTCCTCGCGCAGAGTTACGATCATTCTGCAGTCGGATCAAAAATTGACAATTTTGCATCACCTGCAGTCTTAATGTTTGTAACAGAAGCCAATCCATTCACGACTTTAACTTCAATATTACCCTTTTCTTCTATTGTTCTTACATAATTTGTTATGTCATAGTAACAGTCCGTCGTATTAGAAATGGTAAATGTCTCGTTGTTGATTTGAATGGTAACCTCTTCTCCTTTTGGAGACTTCATTCCAAGATATAACTTATGAATATTTGAATCCCATCCGGATAATGCAAAATTGATTCTCTGTCCTGCCTGAAGATAAAGCTCCTCTTTCGGTCCGTTACTGATATATTCTGATGCTGAGATAATTTCTCCATTGGTATCTGTAAATACTACAAAATTACCATTTTCTTGATCAACTTCGCTCCATACGATATCGCCCGTTTCATCTTCATATGTTGAATCTGCGATCAGCTTATCACGAAGCGTAACAATTGTATTGTTAGCCTCTCCATCCATGCTATAAGCACTTTCCGCTTCAATATAATCAGATGATCCTTCAACAATAGGATTATACACTCTTATGCCATCAAGCCAGAAATCTGTACCATATTTCATTGCACCTACATTTTTGGCAATTGAAACAGTAACGGTGTATGTTCCATATTGCTCAGCTTCGTAAGTAAAAACAGGAATATTGTACATGGTCAGTTCATCATCCTCAGTTTTATACGAAGTATCGCGATAAGACTGATGAACAAGATTTCCATCCTCGTCCTTAATGACTACACGCATATAACCGCTGTTATTGGTCGTTCTTGCAAAGAATGATGTCCCTGTTCCTGTAAATGAGTATTCAAACGAAGCGCTGCTTGAGCTTGTAGACACATGTTTGCTCGTGCCATTGCTGTCTCCTCGATCATCTTTGTATGCCTGATCAGATCCATACGGACTATCAGTTGTATCTCCAACTACACCTGTTTCCTGATAAGTGCCTTCACTATTTCCGATCGGGGTCCAAGCATCACTGTATTTGACCAAATCAGAGAAATCTTCCTCATAATACATGGTTGTTGCCGGGATGATCGTAACATTCGCAGTCGCAGTTTTATCATCATCTGCTGTGTCCGGAGCTTTTGCCTTAACAGTGTATTCCAAGGTCACGATCTCAGAAAGCGGCTTTGTCAATTCATATTCAATGCTGCCATCTTTTATCCTTGCCTTTCCATATTCCGCACCGTTCGTTATATTCACACTTATAAGCTCTTTTGTGCCGTTGTAAACCAGATCATTACTGAGGACATCGATTAGTACCGGAAGCCCATAATCAATCACGATCCTATCGTTTTGAGGAGTAATTGCAGTAGTATCCTGATGCTCTACTGTATT
>ERZ827520.3913-NODE-3913-length-11625-cov-2.421953_pt1 | contig 11625 bp, 7 predicted proteins | sample MGYA00519581_ERZ827520 | MGnify/ENA primary metagenome ERZ827520 (study PRJEB31778, sample SAMEA3449339) | human gut metagenome | biome: human gut; feature: human-associated habitat; material: faeces | place: United Kingdom | collected 2010/2012 ...
CAGAAAAAACTTCTTTGCGCAATCTTCGCTCTTCTGATTTTTGCCATACCGTGCTGGGCAAAACCGGTCATTTCAATTCAGCCGTTTATAGACAAAGCGGGCGTAGGGTCTCAGATAGCGTCTGCCATTACGGATATGATGACGACGGAGTTGATGAACACGGGGGCCTTTGACATCGTCGAACGGGAGCGCCTTGGAGAGATCGGCGCAGAACAGAAACTCGGACAGTCCGGGCTGGTCGATTCGTCGACGGCTCCGAAAGTTGGCAAGCTTACCGGCGCCGAGTACATGATAACGGGCGCGATAACGCAATTCCATTATCAAACACCGGGAGGCGCCGCCATACTGCCGGGAGTCGGCGGCGGGTTTGTTTCCAATACGGGCTACGTGACGCTTGACGTGCGGATAGTCAGCAATACGACCGGCCGAGTCACCTTTACCAGCAGGCAGGAGGGCGCGGCGACTAACAGCTCCGGCGCGCTGATATCAGTCTTCGGCGGCTTCGGCACGATAAAACATGGCGGAGTCATGGCGGCTGCGACACAAAAGGCTGTTTCAAAAGTAGCCGACGACATCAGGGCCCGTATAGGAGGCGGCGCGACGTCCGGCGGCGGAAGCGCGTCAGGGCTGCATGTGCTCAGCGTATCCGGAAATTCCGTTACGATCGACGCCGGCTCGTCGCTCGGCGCGCGCCGCGGCCAGCATTACGCTGTCTACAGCGAGAGCGGAGTGATAAAAGGACTGGACGGCTCAGTGCTCGGAATCGAAAAAAACTTTAAATCGGTAATTGTAGTTGAGGATGTCAATCCAAATTATTCAACCGCTAAAATCATAAAGGGCAGCAAAGACTTGAAACGGGGAGACTTATTGGAAAAAGTAAGCGACCCGTCAAGCGTCAAACTATAAACTAAGCAGCAAGAAGGGAAAAAAACAAATGAGAAAAAGTATCGCGCTTTTCATTTCATTATTTCTGTTTCTCGTATCAACCGCCGCCCCGTCTTCCGCGGCAATGAGAATTGCCGTCATGGAATTCCAGAACAAAGCGCCAGAGGGCAGCAACCTTGTGGCGCAAGCCCTGACGGACATGTTTACTACCGAGATGGCCAACACAAAGACGTTCGAGGTCTACGAACGCTCGCGCCTCGACGCGATCGCGCGCGAACAAAAGCTGGACCAGTCAGGGCTCGTCGACGTGGGCACAGCTGCCAAAATAGGCAAATTGATTGGTGTCGATTATATCATCCTCGGCTCAGTAACAGAATATACCGAGGCGGTGGGAGGCGTCGTCATCTCCTTTATCGGAAGCGCCACACATACAGGAAAATGCACGCTTGATACGAGGATAATTAACACCACGACGGGCAGCGTCGCATTCGGCGTACGGGAGACCGGCATAGCGGACCGTTCGGCCGGCGGCATAAGCATAGGCGGGATCACATACGCAGAGGCCGAGTTCGGCGGGATAAAAGCAGCCGCGGCGCATGATGCCGTCGTAAAAGTCATCCGCGAGCTTCGCAAAAGACTTGGCGGCGAAGTGAACCATGTAATCGCGCTAAACGGCGACGAGGTGCTCATTGATATGGGGTCGTCGCTCGGCGCTAAAAAAGACGACCTTCTCGTCGTCTACGCGGAAGGCAACGCCATCACAGGACTGGACGGCAAGGTGCTGGCCACCGAGAAGAATAATTACGCGCTCCTCAAAGTAAAAGACGCACAGCCCGCTTTCAGCAAATGCCTTGTTGTAAAAAACACAGGGCCTATTGAAAATATTTTTAAGGGCGATCTCATAGAGCCGGTAGACAGAGGCGAACATAAGAACCTCGCATACAGGAAAGAACGCGCTCCGCAATACAGTCAGGACGCTCTGAACGTTCTTTACGGCGGCGGCGCATCCCCAGCCGCGGACGCTTCTCCCGCTGCGGCGTCCCCGGCCGCAGGCCAAACGCAGGCGTCTCCATCCGGTTCTGCTCAATTGGTATCCGTAAGCGGTATCGACCCGAACACCTCCGATCAGGTCGAAGTGATGAAAACATATCCCATCTCACAAAAAGAACGTAATCTCATTCAGATAGCCCATTCAGCCGGTGTAAAACAACTTCAGAGCGGCAATCCCAAAGAGGCTGTCAAGAGCTTCGAACGCGCTGTGAAAGGCTATCCGCAAAATTTCGTAAGCGCCTACTGGGCCGGCCTCTGCGCAATGAAAATGAAAGACAACTCGCTTGCGCTGCAGTGGTTCAACAGAGCTCTTAAAATGAACCCGAACTATCAGCCGGCACTAAACAAAAAGGCGGCATTAAGCAAATAGACCTCGCAGCAGAGGCTTGGACGGGCGACGCGGCACCTTGATATTCCGACAATAGCATAACGGCTATGCGTCCCTTAAAAAATGAGAGGGTAAAAACTTGCGATAATTAAATTTTTGAGCCCAGCTTTTTATCCGCTCCCCTGCGTCAAATATTTTCCGCTCCTTTTTAACTTGAGCGGAAAATATATCATAACTTTGCCTCCGCAGAGGGGGCGGCGAAGATATGCAATCAGAGGCGGCGATGCCGCGACAAAACGGGCAGGTGTTTTCATCAATGACGGATGAAAGCTCGTGCCCGTTTTGCATTTCCGTGGCCGGATGATGCAAGAGCATTCTGCGATTTGCATAAACACAGGCAGGGAAATACGGGAGACTTCAAAGAGGGAGGATCCCCCTTTGATTCCGGGCGAACCGGCGTCGTTTCTTGCTCAATCGCTCGGCCGCGGCTTTTTCAGTCGGCCAGTATCTCCTTCACGCGCCCTACCTGCCCGTCTCCGAGCATCACCTTTATGCCGTGCGGGTGCGTCGGGCTCTTCGTCAGAAGCCGCGCCACAACACCCTCCGTAAGTTTTCCGGTGCGCTGGTCGGCCTTCAGCACTATGCTCACATGCGCGCCTATCTTTATGTCCGATCTCGTCCTTCCGTCCACGAGTACTCCTCCTTCGGCCCCGCTGCAGCGGCGCCGGACAATTATTATAACGCAGCCGGGGCGCTTGACGTATGGCTCAACTGTAAAACTAACTCCGAGTTTGCAGAAGTAAACGCGAGCGCAGCGTCAGCTTTCGCACGATACAACGGTTAAAGGATAACTATAAGAATATCGTCAGCAGTCAATGAGGCGCGTTTTGTAATCTTCTTTGGCTGCCGACGCTGTTTATAGGCTTTTTTGAATGATTTTTAGGACACACCAACATTGACATGCCGTAAACACGATTTTTGTGTAAAAGTTATCGCGACAGGTTATGTTCGCTCTCTTAATGTCACGGTTTCACATCGGCAATTTCAAGCTATACTATTACCGTTGCCTGTTACGAAGTAACGCCGGCGTTAGAAGAACGTCCTCCGGCGAAACAGGCGAAACGCCCCGCAAGCGGAGAGTCTCCTCTCCATGAAGAAAGCTGAACACCTCGTATGAAGATCGGCCGTTCAGCTTTCTTCTCAATAATGAGTTGATGTTGTTAGACAGCAGCTGCATATCGGCCTGGTCAAGATCATCGAAGCTCGTTCCCTTCGGAAGTACTTTGCGTATCTGCTCATGGTTGTTTTCTATAGATCCCTTTTGATTCGGCGACGCCGGATCACAGTAAAAGACATGGCACGGACTGTCCTCTCCGCCGCCAAGCTCCAACGCCGCCGGATCAGTAAATTCACTGCCGTTGTCAGTAAGGATGACGGGGAAAAGCCCAACATAGAGTTCGCGCCCAAGGTTATGGTATAAAGCATTGAATATGTCGGAGACAGACTTCGCAGTATTGGCATCGCGCAGAAAGATCAGCATCAGCTGCGCATCCAGGAAATGGACTGTGAGCATGACCTTCCCTCCGACCCTGCCGTCCACGGAGTCGATCTCAACTATAGGGGTGTCAGGGTGCGCCGTGATAAACGCAATGAAATCGCTGTCCCCCCGTCCCTCTCTGCACTTCGTATCGACCTTGAAGTTCTGCTTCGACAAACGCGACAGACGTCTGCGGACCTTACGCGGAAGTTCCAGATTTATCGCGTCAAACCGCTTCTGGTCTATATGGTTGTATATAGTCTTCTCCGAGCACATCAGCGAATCCTTTTCAGAGCTCCAGATATGATAGACGGACTGTCCCTTTTTTATGCGCGGGGAGATGATATCGTTCAGCCGCTTCAGCTCTTCGTCGGAAGCCGTTATGCCCCGTCTTGACTCCGACAGCACGGCGGCAGCCTTCTTCTCCGCAGACAATGGCTCGTAATCCGCTTTTTCCAGAGTGCATTGCATCCGTTTTGGACAGGCTCCGCATACATAAGGCGGAGACAGGAGCAGCACACATTCCTGCTTTACATATCCCGGACATATCGACCGGCAATACGTACAGTCCCTGCAATGTTTTTTAAAACACGGCCGGTTTTCGCGGCAGAGCAGGGACACATTGCAGTTAAAACGATTATTGCAGTCGTTAAAAGGATGTCCTGCACCGCCGGACTGCTTTTTGACAAGATGCCTCCTTATTTCTTCAGAGACAGACGACGGATGCTTGCCTATTGCTTCCGCGATAGCTCTGAAAGAGCATCCCTCTTTGAGTTTTGCTGCTATTTCGTTACGATCGTTCAGAGTAGGATGTTTAAAGCCCTTGTTCATTTAAAACGCTCCATTCCAAAAGCCCGTGTGAAACCGTGTCCTTAATACGATAGCTCTAAACCGGCAGAAGTTATTTCGTTATATGTGAAATGGTGTGTTTCGGAGAAGTTATTGCGTGATGACCAGTGGGGTGCCGTCGGAGTTACGTTTGCAATTAACACTTTCGGTCATTTAATGTTTTTTCCCGGTAGATATGAAGCATAAAAAGACTTATACTGAATGGCGCAGATATAATGATTTAGGAGGCCTGTCCGTTGACCACAAACAGATATGTACTTGCCGCGAAGAAGATACGTACCAGTGTTATCCCGCTTGTCGTCCTTCTCGCCTTTTTCGCCATGGTGTCCTGGTACATCATAAAGCCGCTCGCGATGCCGTTGATGTGGTCGATCCTCTTTTCATATTTCGCCTATCCGATCTTCACCTTTCTGCACAAACGCCTGTTTCGTGAGAGATACCGCAATATCGCAGCCGCTATCAGCACCGGCGTGATCTTGGTCTTCATCGCGCTGCCGCTGCTGATGCTTTCTATCTTCGTCACACGCGAGGCGATCCGCATCAGCAGGCAGCTCATGGAGAGCGGTCTCATCTCGGGCTCTTATGCCGATATCATCGCGGCTGTCAAGTCGCTGCCGATTTTTGGCGGATTTGTCAACGAGCTGGATCTTATTACGGATCTGCCTATCGTAGACGCGCTGATAAAGGACAGCGCGCGTTATGTGACGGCCTTTCTGACGATGATTTCAAGCCAGATATTCGAGAGCATACTCAAGCTCGCGCTGATAATACTGATCGTCGCCATCACCTCGTTCTTCCTCGTGCGCGACGGGCGCCGGATGATAGATTATGCGACGGACCTCCTCCCTCTGCCGGAGGAGGAGCGCGTCGGCTTTGTGATGCGCACGGCGGTTATGCTGAAGGCCGTCGTCTGCGGCATAATCATGACGGCCGCGGTCCAGGGCACCTTGGGCGGCCTTGGCTGGTGGTATGTCGGCCTCGCGCACCCGGTCTTTTTCGGTTTCTGTATGTTCATGACGGCGATGATACCGTTTGTCGGCACCCCCGCGATATGGGTGCCCGGTTCCGCCGCGCTCTTTCTGCGCGGCGACCTCTCCGGCTGTGTCATCCTTTTGCTGTGGGGACTGCTGGTCGTCAGCTCGATAGATAATTTTATCAAGCCGATATTCATCTCCGAGGGCAGCAAAATACACATGCTCCTCATCTTCGTCGGGCTCTTCGGCGGCCTTTACGCCTGGGGGTTCCTCGGCGTATTCGTCGGACCGCTGATCCTTTCGCTGGCGCTCTTCCTGCTGGACATATACCACAGCATAATCAAGACCCCGGATGAGGATTGTTTCGCGGGGGCTGAGGATGATTAGGATCTTCGCCGTTTCGGGTTTTAAGAACAGCGGCAAAACGACGCTGTGCCGTAAGCTGCTTTCGGAACTCGCGCGCCTGGGGGTGCGGACCGGGTATATAAAGAGAACTTCCGACGAAGTGCTCGATGATGACGATACTGACACCTCCGCCGTGGAGAGGATGGGAGTCGCCTCGGCGCTGTGGGGGACGGACGGCCTGTGTTTCGAAGAGGCGGAGACGAAGCCCTTTACGCCGGAGTATATAGTATCGCGGTATTTTCCCGACGCGGAGATCGTGATACTGGAGGGCGGCAAATACCTGGACCTTCCCAAGATATGGGTGGAGAGCGGCGAGCCGAGGCCGGCCGGTGTGCGCGGCGTATTTATGGTGTATGACAGAGGCGCCGCCGGCGACGGGAAGCTGCGTTTCGGCGAAGGGGACGAAGCGATTATCGCGGGGAGGCTGGCTGCTACCGTCCGCGGGAGCTATTATCGCAGCTCTAAGGTCTATATCGGAGACCGCCCTCTGCCGATGAAAGATTTTATCGCCGACTTTGTTAGGGGAGCCGTGCTCGGCATGCTTGCCTCACTGAAGGGCGGAAAGGACCCGCAGGCGCCGGTCCGCATATACCTTGACGGAGAAGTAAAAAAGTAGGCGTAAATTATTGTGTGCGCGCCCAAATTAAGTTCTTTGGCGATGTTGCTTAATGTGCTTCTTGAAGATATAATAATTCACTGGTTCGACACACAGTCGATAATATAAAACCTTCAAGGGGGTCACTTCAACAATGAATATCTTAGCCATTGTAGGAGGAATAGGAGTAATCGCATTGCTCTTTGCGGTATATGCGTCGGGCAAAATCAACGCGTTCAAAGTAGAAAACGCGCGAGTAAACGAACTGTCCGGAATCATTCAGGGAGGCGCGATGGCCTTCCTCTACAGGGAATATAAAGCCCTGGTACCCTTCGTCATTATTGTAGCAGCCCTGCTGGCGTGGAAAATAAACGTTCCGAGCGCCGTCTGCTTCGTAGCGGGCGCGGCCTGCAGCGCCCTCACCGGCTACGTCGGCATGAAAGTTGCCACCAAGTCGAACGGCAAGACAGCCTTTGCGGCGATGCACGGCATGAACGACGCCCTCACAGTCGCCTTCATGGGCGGCAGCGTTATGGGCATGACGGTCGTGGGAGTAGGTCTCATCGGAGTAGTGGCGATGTACATCCTCTTCCAGAGCCCGGACACCATAACGGCCTTTGGATTTGGGGCGAGCTCGATAGCGCTCTTCGCGCGAGTCGGCGGAGGCATCTACACCAAAGCCGCTGACGTGGGAGCGGACCTTGTCGGTAAAGTTGAAGCCGGTATTCCCGAAGACGACCCGCGCAACCCCGCCGTCATCGCGGACAACGTGGGCGACAACGTGGGCGACATCGCCGGAATGGGAGCCGACCTCTTTGAATCATACGTCAACTCCATCATCGCGGCCATGGTCATCGGCGCCATCAGCCTTGATCAGGCAGGGATCATCTACCCGCTCATGCTGGCGGGCATAGGCATAATCGCCTCGATCCTCGGCACATTCTTCGTCCGCGTCAAAGAGGGAGGGGACCCGGCCAAAGCGCTTCGCTACGGTCTCGGCTCCACCGGCCTCTTCATGCTCGTCGGTACTTTCTTCATAACCAACTGGCTCTTCAGCGACCTCACACTCTTCTACGCCGTAGTTTCAGGAGTCGTCTCAGGCCTCCTCATCGGCGCGGCGACGGAATACTATACCTCCAGCGACTACCCGAGCGTTAAAGAGATCGCCTCGGCCTCGGAGACCGGTGCGGCCACCAACATCCTGGCCGGTCTTGGAGTAGGCATGAAATCGACAGCCATCCCCGTGATCCTCGTCTGCTGCGCCATAATCGCGGGAGTATTCTTCGGCGGACTCTACGGCATCGCCTGTGCGGCGGTAGGAATGCTTGCCATCACCGGTATGGCGCTCTCCGTTGACGCCTACGGCCCGATAGCTGACAACGCGGGAGGCATCGCGGAAATGGCCGAGCTCCCTGAAGAAGTGCGTGAAATCACCGACCACCTCGACGCCGTAGGCAACACCACGGCGGCCGTGGGCAAAGGACTCGCCATCGGCTCGGCGGCCCTTACGGCGCTGGCCCTCTTCGTCGCCTTCGCTGAAGCCACCAACCTCCAGTCCATCGACCTCAAAGATCCCTTCGTAATGGTGGGGCTCTTCATCGGCGGACTCCTGCCCTTCATCTTCAGCGCCCTCTCCATCCAGGCGGTAAGCCGCGCGGCGGAAAAAATGATCGAAGAAGTACGCCGTCAGTTCCGTGAGATCCCCGGAATAATGGAAGGTACGGGCAGACCTGAATACGAACGCTGCGTAGACATTTCCACGGCGGCGGCGCTCAGAGAGATGGTCATTCCCGGAGTCATGGCGGTCCTCGCGCCAGTCCTCGTTGGCTATCTGCTCGGAGCGGCGGCGCTTGGAGGAATGCTCGGCGGTTCCATCGTGACTGGCGTCATGATGGCGATATTCATGTCCAACTCCGGCGGCGCGTGGGACAACGCGAAGAAATACATAGAATCCGGCCACTTCGGAGGCAAGGGAACGGCTCCGCACGCTGCGGCGGTGGTAGGAGATACTGTTGGCGATCCGTTTAAAGACACTGCGGGACCGAGCCTCAACATCCTCATCAAGCTCATGTCGGTCGTCGCCACCGTCCTTGCTCCGCTCTTCGCGCTATAGTGCAATAAACAGAGCAAAATTTGTGATAATATAAATTAGAGGGAGAGCCGCTACTCTCCCTCTAATCTTCTTAATGAGATACCGCCGCCGTCAGGTATTATTGAGTTCGGCTCTTTGCGAAGGGGAGGCAGTCTATGGCATCTGACGATGTTCGTGAAATAAAATCAAAACTCGACGTCGTTGAGATAATATCCGAGTATGTGAAGCTCAAAAGAAATGGCCGTACATTTTGGGGCTGCTGCCCGTTTCATAACGAGAAGACGCCATCCTTCAGCGTCTCGCCGGAGCGCCAGACTTACCACTGCTTTGGCTGCGGAAAGGGCGGGGATATCTTCTCTTTTATTATGGAGGCCGAACATCTTGAATTCCGCGAAGCTCTCGAAAGGCTTGCCGAAAGAGCCGGCGTTACGCTGTCCCGGGGGCAGCAGAACTTTGCGGAACAGCGTGTGAACAGGGATATAAACCTCACCGCGTTGGACTTTTTTTTAGAATCACTGACGGCCGCCGGCGGCGAGCCGGCAAGAAAGTATCTCGAGCGCCGCTCTCTTCCGCCCGAGGTATGCCGCCGTTTTGAGATCGGATGGGCTCCAAACTCATGGGACCTGCTCTCGCGCAGGCTCCAGAAAAAGGGTTTTACCGCCGCCCAGATATTAGAGAGCGGCCTTGCGGGAGAGGGGCGTGACGGCGGATGTTACGACCGCTTTCGCGGAAGGGTGATATTCCCCATATACAATATCACCGGACGCCTGATCGGCTTTGGAGGAAGGATATTAGACGGAGAGGGAGCGAAATATCTCAACAGCCCCGAGAGCAGGATTTTCAACAAGAGGCACAATCTCTACCTGCTTGATAAGGCGAAGGCTTCGATGAACGCTAAGGGACACGCGCTGCTTGTCGAGGGATATCTTGACGCGATACGCGCGCATCTCTTTGGATATACAAATACGGTGGCCTCCCTGGGAACGGCGCTTACCCAGGAGCAGGCCTCACTGATAAAACGCATGACAGGATTATGCTATATCTGTTATGATTCGGATTCCGCGGGACAGGAGGCAGCTTTGCGCGCCATGTATACCCTCCACGCGGAAGGGGTCGCGGCGAAGCGCGTCATCTGGCAGGGCGGCAAGGACCCGGACGAGATATTGCTGCAGCCAGGCGGTCCGGAGATGTTTGAAAAATCTATAGGCGCGGCGCTGCCCCTGCCGCTCTTCCACGCCCGGCTGAGGAGCGAGGCGCTGAAAGAGCCGGCACGCGCGCCGGAGGCGCGGGCGGACCTTCTCGACGGGCTGGCGTCGCTTTCGATATTTGACGTTATGCCCTACCTTGACGAACTGGGGAATATTCTTGGCATCTTCCCGCACGAGGTACAGGGACTGCTTGAGGAACGCAAACGCCAAAAGCCCGAGGCGCGGGCGCGTAACAGGCGGGAGTATGAGGAACAGGACTTTGTCCCTCCAGAGCCGGCATACGCCGACGACCTGGAATATATGCTCTGCAGCCTGTTGTGGAGCAGAAAAGATATGCGCCAGACATATAGGGCCGAAGAACTTATGTGTTTTATAGATGATCCCGGGATACAGAACATCGTATTCGCGCTGCTGAGCGGCGACGAACCGGAGGCGCTGGAGAGGCGCTGGCAGCAGATGAACGATATGGGCGGGATGCAGATAATCGCCCGCGGAAACAGCCTTCTTTCCAGGGAGGGGATCAGCGGGGAGGCCGCCGAAAAACTGATGGATACGCTGAAACGCAAATATTTGGAAACGCCTCGCCTCTCTCGTAAAAAAGATAAAAGAGGGGAATATCTCGGAGAGCGAATACGGTGAATATTTAAAATATACGAGACTATTAAAAGGAGGGAACATAAAGGCATGAAAAAGACAAAAAGCAAAAAAGAAGAGATTGTGCCGGAAGAGACGTCCCCTATTACGGAAGATGGCGCGTCGCCCATGGATATGGGGCCGTCCGCGCTTGATGAGGCGGTGTCGGACGACATTTCGTCGGTGGACGAGGCGGATATCGACGAAATAAACCTCGAAGAGCCGCCGGCGGAGGAGCCAGACCTGCTGGCCGTCATAGAGCCGATCGATGAACCCGAGGAAGACAGCGCCGTATCGCCGTTGGGCGACGACACGGAGGGGGCTGATTACAGCGCCTATATAGATAACGTGCGCGACCTGCTTCACGAGGGGCGTGAAAAGGGCTTTGTCACCTATGAGGATATTGAAAAGAGGATGCCTAAGGATTTCCTCACCGCCGATATCCTTGATAACCTTTACATGAACCTGATGGAACTTGGCGTTGACGTCCTCGACGAGCCGAAGACCAAGGTCGACCCCTCCGAGGGGGAGGCCCTGGTGCCGACGACGGTCAACAACGAGGACATGGGAGATCTTGAGGACCTTCCGCTCTCAGACCCAGTGCGCATGTACCTCAGAGAGATAGGCAAGATACCGCTCCTCACCTCGGAGGACGAGGTCATGCTCGCCAAGGGCGTTGAGGCTGGGGACGTGGCGAGCAAGGACGCTTTGGTAGAGGCAAACCTCCGCCTCGTCGTCAGCATCGCGAAGAAATACATCGGCCGCGGCATGCTCTTCCTGGACCTGATACAGGAGGGAAACCTCGGCCTTATCCGCGCGGTGGAGAAGTTTGACTATCATAAAGGATATAAATTCAGCACGTACGCCACCTGGTGGATACGCCAGGCGATCACGCGCGCGATCGCGGACCAGGCGCGGACGATACGCATACCGGTGCATATGGTCGAGACCATCAACAAGCTGATCCGCGTCTCGCGCCAGCTCGTTCAGCGGCTGGGACGTGAACCGACGGCGGAGGAGATCGCGGCCGGGATGGAGATCCCTTCGGACCGCGTCGAAGAGATACAGC
>ERZ827520.3914-NODE-3914-length-11624-cov-31.029302_pt1 | contig 11624 bp, 16 predicted proteins | sample MGYA00519581_ERZ827520 | MGnify/ENA primary metagenome ERZ827520 (study PRJEB31778, sample SAMEA3449339) | human gut metagenome | biome: human gut; feature: human-associated habitat; material: faeces | place: United Kingdom | collected 2010/2012 ...
GCACCGTCCGGGATACCCGGCTGAAGCCGTCCAGGCTCTCCACGATTTCGCTGTAGCCCTGGTCATAGTAAGTAACAACGCCGCCCAGGCCATTTTCCTTCAGCCGGGCCTCCATCTGATCGGCGGTGCCGTTTTTCAGGATCATCGTCTCCCAGACGCCGTAACCGCCGGAAACCGTCTGACAGGTGACGCTTTTCTCCGGCACGAACACGCTGTTGGGGGTAAAGCTGGTGGGCGTGGTGACCCACTCGCTGCTCTGGCGATACAGGCCGATGACGGTATACTCCGTCTCCTGCTGGAAGCCCCGATCCGGCAGATACAGGAAGGATCTGGGATTGTATTCCGTCAGATAGGAATACGGCAGGTCCCGGTCGAACTCATACAGCGACAGCGGCAGGGTATCCCCCACGTTCAGCCCGCTTTCCCGGGACAGAGACTCGGAGATCAGGCACACCGCCGCGCCGTCGCGGTACTCCTCCTGGCTGATGCCGCGGCCCTGGGTGATCTGGGCCCTTCCGGAGGCAAAGTCCGCCACGGCCTCCAGATGGTTCACCGCCAGCACCGGCACGCTGTGGTCGCTGACCCGGATGGCTTCCACCGCCTTCTGCCAGGTGGGGGAGGAGGCGATCAGCTCCTCCGCCGTGACGCCGTCCGGCAGCAGGGTAAAGGACGCCAGGTCATAGTCCGTGTCAAAGTGGATGACCCGCTGGACTTCATACTCCTGGGTCTTTTCGTTCCAATCATACTCCATCCAGGGCTGCGACATGTCGGTGACATTGCAGGAGATGGTATGGAACCGATCCATGTATAACGGCTCCTCTTGCCCGGTAACGGGGTCCTTATACAGGGGCGCATCGTCCGGCCAGGGATTTCCCTCACCGTCCGTCATTTCTACGATCTCTTTGCGGTCGGCATAGCGGATGATGTTGCCGTCGATGTCCAGGCTGCGGGGGTCTATTTCCTCGCCGCGCCTGCTGTCGCTCATCAGATCCTGGGCAATGAGCATGCGCTGCTCAAAGTCAAGATCCCGATAGCTGCGGGTAAACAGCAGATACCGCTGCCCGGGCTGTATGGCCTTGCCCGCTGCGTCGGACGCGCCCTTGACCTGCAGGAAAAACAGAATATTGCGGCCGGTGGGATCATCCCAATCGGGATGCATGGCCTGCACGCTCAGGACCTTGCCGTCGACGGCCCAGTCGTAATAGGCGTTTTCCTTGATGGACTCATAGGCATACGAGGTGGTCTCCGGTCCCACCCGGGTGATCTCCACCTCCAGCACAGCGAAGTCATAGGGCGCGTTGGGAAAAACATCTGTGCGGGTGTCGGATATATCCGCGGTGGAGGCGTAAAATTTATTCAGCGGGCTCAGCTGCGGACTGTATCCGCTGACAAGGCCCATTGTGGCCTGGCCGCGGACGATGCTCCAGTTTCGCTGGGCGGGCTTCTGCAAAAACGCATTGGCTTCATATGTGTTGCCAATGTCCACCATCACAATGTTGCCGCTGGTCACAAGCTGCTGCATGCCGCCGGTGACCACCGCCACGGTGGTATAGTTTTGCTCCACTGCGGCCCGGGTCTGGGCAGCGGCCCAGTATTGGCCGCCGGACAGACACAGAATGGCCCCGGCCAGGGCCAGCAGCAGAATGCCGAAGGCCGCCTTCACTGGCCGCCGGGTCAGTTGGTGCAGAGGGTTCATGGGCGGGACTCCTTTCTGCAAAACAGGCTACTTATGCTAAACTATACGAAAAGTCTATCATAAGTAGCCTTGCATGTCAAGCTTTATTTTAATAAAGAGGGTGGGCGGGGCGGCCGAAGCCGCCCGCGCCCGGGAATTATGGCAAATTGATATCGTCAGCAATCATTGCACTGCTGCCTGATACAATAGTGGTTGGCAGGATTAGACAAGAAATGGTAAAATGACCCACGGTCCAATGTCGCGGACAGAAATGATCCTGGATTCCGGTCCTTCATTCGTATAGCTGCATTTATGGCATCGAGTGGTTACCCGCCGGTGCTGAATATGATTTGCGCCGTTGTCCGTATACCAAACGGAGACCGTATCGTAGTAATCATGCTCACAAGGAACCGCAAACGCGGGAACCGCCAGGGAAAGGGACATGGCCAGTGCCATCATCAGGCAGAGAAGGGTCTTTACCATTTTCTTCATGACAGGGGTCGCTCCTTTCGTTTTCTCTCTTGTTTTGGTGGAAATTGCCGCTGGGGATAGCTTGCTCACCGTTTGGGCCTCGCCCCCTTTCAATCGTTTACCCGTTATCCGTTGTAGGTCTTTTTAGTAAACACAGAGTCTTGCCATTGACCAGCTACGGACCAAGTTACGGACATAGTATACTCAGCGCCTTTTACCGCGTTGACTTTCTCGGAAATAGACACATAACCAGTACCCTGTTCACTCCAGGCACCGACAACATCCCAGCCCTTATACAGGGTCACGTTGACAACAACCTTGTCGGTAGTAAAATTGCCCGAGCATGAAACATTACAAACTGCCATTCCATTTTGAAATGTTAATCGAGGGGATATATCTGCTGAACATGTTTCTGCTGCGTATGCGGCAGCAGTAAAGTTCAGCAGCATAACAACAGCAAGCAAAAGGGATAGCGCATTCTTTTTCATTTTTTCATACCTCCGGCTGGGTTTCAGCATGTTTCCTGCCTTCACTATAATAACGAGCCAGCCCTTGCAATCCTTACAAGGAATTTCAGCAAATTTCTCACTTTGTAGGATCATACAAAGAAACGCTTTCTGCCATGGCGATTATGACGGATTCCTCGGCGGCGGCTGTAATTGTGAATTGCAAGTTCTGCGCGGCGTCTATCCATAAAATACGATTAAAATTTTTCTCCTCTGTTGAGAGGATCAATTTTCCCGGCATGCCGGATACCCGGATATCCGACATGGTGTCGGTATCGTTCAGTATAATCCTGTGAAGTGCGCCGTCTTGCATGTATGCATAGTCGAGGAGGATCATATCTCCATCGGAATTTTTATACGTCACATTTCCGGCATCCAATGCATCTGTCCGCTCCGTTTCCACATATCCCTCCGGCAGGGCGGTGATCTGATATTGCGGAATGGGCTGGGCGGGGGAATCGCCGCGGAACTGGAAGTCCAGGACGTTTCCGGTCTGCTCCGCCACCCAGCGGGTGATATCCGCCTGGACCTGGGGGCTGACCGTCACCAGCACCGCCGCCGACAGCACCAGCACCAGCAGCACCGCCGCCGCATGCCGCACCGCCGTGCGCAGGGCGGGTCTCCTTCGGCTCCTGGCCCAGGCCAGGGGGTCCCGCAGCATGGCCCGCATGCTCCGGCCATGGCGGGGCGACAGCTCCGGCGGCTCCTGGGGCAGGGCCTCCGCCTCCTGGGCGGCGGCGTCCAGCAGCGCCCGGCGCAGCATCTGATCCAACTTCTGATCGGTCATGGTTCGATCCCCTCCTCCTCAAAAATTTTACGCAGCAGCGCCCGCCCCCGGGAGATCCGGGTGTTCACGGCGCTTTCCGTCAGGCCCAGCCGCCGGGCGATCTCCGCCCCACTGTACCCCAGGAGCAGCTTCATCTCCAGGGCGGCCCGGTATGTCTCCGGCAGGCGGGCAAACAGCGCCACCAGCGATGCGTAGTCCGGCGCGTCCCGGGCCTGGCGTTCAAAACCCGCCCAATCCTCATCCAGGGGCAGATGGTCCCGCCGCCTGCGCAGCATGGTGATGGCTTCGTTCCTCACTATAGTAACGAGCCAGGCCCCCAGATTCTTACAAGGAATTTCATAAATTTTTGAAAAATTTTCAATCACCCGGATAAAAGCCTCCTGCACGGCTCCTCCGCATCGCGCGGGTTTTGCAGAATGGCCAGAGCCGTCCGCTCCATCACCCCGTGATAGCGGCGGTACAGCGCCCGGAAATCCTCCTTGTCCGCGGCACTTTCCAGGGCGGACAGATAGAATGAAAGCATGATGTCAGGCACCTCCTGTGCGCCCTGCCGGGTCCGGCAGGGTGTCTCTATCCTACCACACGACCCGGGCCAATTCAAGAACCCCTGCTTTCAACAGGCGAAAGCAGGGGTTTCTTGACACTTTATTTGCAGGATTACTTGACGATCTTGCGGGCCTCGATATAATACCGCTTGTCCTGGGCGTGGCCCATGGAGAAGGTCTTGCGGGGCAGCACGCCGTCGGCCATGACGGTCTTGAACAGCTGCTCCTTGCCCATGGCGGGCAGCAGGAAGCCCATGTTGCCGGGCTTGGAGCCCAGCTCCCGGGTCACGTCGTCGCCGTGGATATAGTCCACCTCGCCGCCGTTGTCCTGGAGATACTGGTCGATAACGCCCTGAAGGGTGCCCACGGCCAGCTGGACCTTGGGATCGGGAACGGTGATGAAGTGGCTCTCGCCGTTCCACACGAACTCGATGGTGTGGCCGTTGCCCTGGCCCTCATAGGCGTTGGGATAGGCGGCCCGGAAGGCGTTCATGAACTTCTCGTGGTCCACGCCGAACAGCACCCGGTGGATGGGCTCGAACTGCAGGGCGTCGTCGTGGTTGTTCACCACCTCCACCAGGGCGAAGCGGGAGGGCAGGGCCAGGTACTCCTGGGGGGTCTTGCCCTTCTTCTGCTCCTCGTAGCAGGCCTTGGCGGTGGCCAGGGAGTGGTTGCCGTCGCCCACGGCGAACAGCAGGGGAGCCGCGCCGGACACGCCGTACTTCTTCTGCATGGCCTCGTCGGAGGTCAGACCCTCCAGAGCGTCGGCCACGGCGTCTACCTGGCGATCCGTCAGCTTATAGCCGCGGATGTGGCCGCCGTTCTGCATCAGGTCGAAGTCATACAGCGTCTCCATTTCGCCGGAGGCGGCGGTCAGAGGCTCGATGACGGTCTTTTCGGGGTCGTCGATCAGCAGCATCACATGGGGCAGCTCGATGGGGGCGTTGCGGCGCACCCGGGCCCGGGGCGGGATGCGGTCCAGCACGGTGCCCTCGGTGGCACGGATCAGGGCGCCGGAGCCGGGGGTGAAGTCGTAGGCGTCCAGATCCACCATGCCGATGAGGCCGTGGCGGATGCGGCCGTCGGACTGCTGCCGCTCGATGTATACCAGGGACTCGGGCAGCACCTGGAACACGCCCTCCGTCAGGTATTTGTCCATGGAGGCGTTGATGTCGGCGATGTACTCGTCCACATTGGGGGCCTTCAGGTTGGCCTCCGGCAGGATCAGCCGCAGGGTGGACGGCGCGTCGCCCACGGTCTGCTCCACGGCCTGCCAGTATTCCGGCTCGGACGTGAACTGGTCGCAGGCCACCACGGCCCACTTGGTCATGTCCTGATCCTTGGGCAGCAGGATGTCTGCCGGGTAAAAGCCCAGCTTCTCGAATTTCTTGTTCATGAAAAACTCCTCCTCTTTTGTTCCGAAAGGTTCGGTATGTTCGCTCATATGCCCTATTATACATATCCGACCCGGGGATTGCAATCCGAAACGGCAGAAATTGGAAAAATTTTCAGCCTGGCAAAAACTTTTTGCATATTCCGGTCCGCCCGGGGCAGGCTAAACCATATATCCTGTCAGGAAAAGGAGGGAGACCCTTTGAAGATCATTGACCGCATCGCGCTGATTTTGGTCATCATCGGCGCACTGAACTGGGGCAGCGTGGGCTTTTTCGCCTTCGACTGCGTAGCATTTATCTGCGGCGGCCAGCTGGCGGCCCTGAGCCGCATCATCTATGCCCTGGTGGGCATAGCGGGCCTGTGGTGCATTACCCTGCTGTTCCGGGAGCGGGACAGCGAGGAATAAAAAAACAGCAAGCTGCGCTGAGCCCCCGGCTTCCGGCCGGGGGCTTTTGCTGTCATACGCCGGGACGAGCCCGCATACATTGGACCATCACACGAGAAGGAGCGTGGAACATGGACGAGAGCTATGCCATCCGGCGTTATGAGCAGGCGGCGGCACTGCTGCCGCTGCGGTGGCAGCAGCAGGCCCGGCAGCTGGCCCCGGGGCAGATGGCCCTGGCAGAGGAGCTGCGCCTGCGGGCGGGAAGACCCATGACGGTGCTGCTGCCGGAGGGAGAGGTGGTCCCGGGCCGCAGCGATCTGCCGCCTACGGTGACCCAGTCGGACCTGGAGCAGCTGTGCGACGCGGTGACGGACTATTCCCGCTACGCCGCCGGGGAGACCCTGAGCCGGGGATATCTCACCGCCCGGGGCGGATTCCGGGTGGGCGTGTGCGGCACCGCCGTGCTGCGGGACGGGATAAACACCAACCTGCGGGATCTGTCGTCGGTGACCATACGCATTGGCCGGGAGCAGCCGGGGCTGGGGGATGCCGTCCTGCCGCAGCTGTTTCGGGACGGGCAGTTTTGCAGCACGGTGGTGCTGTCTCCGCCGGGGCTGGGGAAAACCACCCTGCTGCGGGATCTGATCCGGGGCCTGTCCGACGGAACGGAGGAACTGCCGTGTCACCGGGTGTCCGTGGTGGACGAGCGGGGAGAGATCGCCGTGATGTACCAGGGAATCCCCCAGATGGCGGTGGGGCGGCACACCGACGTGCTGGACGCCTGCCCCAAGGCGGCGGGCATCCCCATTCTGCTGCGGGCGGCCAATCCCCAGATCATCGCCGTGGATGAGATCACCGTTCGGGAGGATCTGCTGGCCATGGCCGCCGCTGCCAACTGCGGGGTGCGCTTTCTGGCCACCATCCACGCCGCCGGCCGCCAGGAGCTGGGGCGCAGGCCTCTGTTCTCCCAGCTGCTGAAGGTGCACGTGTTTGAAAAGGCCGTCACCATCCGCCGGGAGGGCGGCCATAGACAGTACATCGTGGAGGAATTGTGGTAGGAAAGCTCCTGGGCGGGGGATTGGTGCTGCTGGGGACGGCACTTTTGTGCCGGGCTGAGACCCGGACCCGGCGGCAGCAGACGGAGCGGCTGGCGGAGCTGTCGGCGGCCCTGTCGGAGATGGCGGCGGGTATCCGCAGCCTGCGGCGGACCCTGCCCTGCCTGCTGCGGCAGCAGACCCGGCGGCCTTTGTGCGGCGCATATTTCGGCGCCGTGCTGGAGGGCCTGGAAAGTGGACAGCCTCTGCCGGACGCCTGGGCGGATGCCTTCCGGCAGCTGGAGCCGCCGGAGGCGGGCCGCGTGCTCCGGGATACGGAGCTGACCGGCGACGAGGAGCGGATCGTATCCGCCCTGACGTCCGCCGCCTGCCGGCTGGACCGGCTGGCGGATACCCGGCGGCGGGACCGGCGGCAGCAGGAGCGGCTTTTGTGGACCGCCGCCCTGTCCGGGGCGGGACTGTTTATCATCTTACTGATGTAGAGGACGACACATGGATGTGGATCTGATTTTCAAAATAGCCGCCGTGGGGATTCTGGTGGCGGTGCTGAACCAGCTGCTGGTGCGCAGCGGACGGGAGGAGCAGGCCATGATGACCACTCTGGCGGGACTGGTGGTGGTCATGATGATGCTGGTGCGGCAGATCAGCGATCTGTTCCAGCTGGTAAAGTCCCTGTTCGGGCTGTGACCATGGAGACGGTGCTGCAAATCGCCGCCGTGTGCCTGGTGGGCGCGGTGCTGGCGGCTGTGCTGCGGCAGCGGAGCCCGGAGGCGGCGCTGCTGCTGGGGCTGGCGGTATGCGCGGCGGCAGGCGCCCTGCTGCTGCGGGGGCTGGCGGACGTGCTGGACATGCTGGAGGACCTGGCCGCCGCCGGCGGCCTGCCGCCGGAGCTGCTTGCGCCGCTGGTCAAGACCCTGGGCATCGCCCTGGTGTCCCGGTTGGGCACCGAGATCTGCCGGGACGCGGGACAGGGGGCCATGGCGGCGGTGCTGGAGACTGCCGGGGCCTTCGGTGCGGTGCTGGTGTCCCTGCCCCTGGTCCGGGCGGCGTGGGAGCTGCTGAGGTCGCTGGTATGAAGAAGGCTATTTTGCTGCTTTTGCTGCTGTGGGCGCTGACGGTGCCGGCCTGGGGAACGGAGCTTCCCCGGGAGGTGCGGGACGCCCTGCCCGCTGCGGCAGAGGATATTACGGAGCATATGGACGACTCCGCTTCCTTCTCGGAGGGACTGAGCCTCCTGTGGGAGCGGGCCTGCGGCTATCTGACCGACGCCCTGCGGGAGAGCATCAGCGGCGGGGTGCTGCTGCTGGCGGCGGCAGTGCTGTGCGCCCTGACGGAGGAATGCATGGACGCCGCCGGAGGAAAGGTCCATTTTGTGCCCATGGCCGGGGCTCTGGCCGTCACTCTGGCGGCAGCGGGCAGTGTAAGGACCATGATGGGCCTGGGCCAGGAGACGGTGGAGGAGCTGAATACGTTTTCCAAGGCGCTGCTGCCCACCCTGTCCGCCGCCGTGGCCGCCAGCGGGGGCATCCTCTCTGCCAGTGTCCGGCAGGTGGCCACGGTATTCTTTGTGGACCTGCTGCTTTCGCTGATCCGCGGGCTGCTGCTGCCGCTGGTGTACTTTTATGTCGCCGCCGCAGCGGCGGACGCCATGCTGCCGGGGCGGCATCTGGCGGGGATCAGCACCGCCATCCGCAAGGGCACCGTCTGGCTGCTGACCGGAGCGCTGGCACTGTTTACCCTGTATCTGACGGTGTCCGGCGCGGCGGCGGGCTCCGCCGATACGGTAACGGCCCGGCTGGCCCGGGGCGCCGTGGGGGTATTGCCGGTGGTGGGCAGCATCCTGGCCGACGCGGCGGATACCGTACTGGCCGGGGCGGGAGCCGTGAGGAATACGGTGGGCGTGGCGGGACTGCTGGCGGTGCTGGCGGTGTGTCTGCTGCCCCTGGTGCGGCTGGGGACGCAGTATCTGGTATACAAGGCAGCGGCGTTTCTGGCGGGAGTCCTGGGGGCCGAGCGTCTGACGGGGCTGATTGACGCCCTGGGCGGGGCCTTTGGGCTGATCTTCGGCATGACCGGGGCCTGCGGACTGCTGCTGCTGATCTCCATTTCGTCGGCGTTGGGGGTGGTCACGGGATGATGGACGGGATCCGGCAGTGGCTTCTGGGCGTGCTGGCGGCGGCCATGGCCCTGAGCCTTCTGTATGCCCTGCTGCCCAAGGGAGCGGTGCGGGGCGCGGCCAGGGCCACCGGGGGCCTTATCCTGCTGCTGGTGGTGCTGGGTCCTCTGGCGGGGCTGGAGCTGTCGGATCTGGCCCTGCGGTACGAGGACCTGAGCCGGGACATGGAGCGGCAGGCGGAGGCGTACCGCCAGGAGGGCCAGGCGCAGCTGGAGCTTGGCATACAGCAGCGTACTGCCGCATATATATCGGAAAAAGCGGCGCAGCTGGGACTGAGCTGCCGCCCCCGGGTGGAGACTGCCTGGCGGGACGGTGTGCCCTATCCCAGCGGCGTGACGCTGGACATCGCGGAAAACCAGGCCCTGGCGGAGGTCCTGACGGATGAGCTGGGCATTCCGCCGTCGCAGCAGCACTGGCTGGGGTAAGGAGCGTATGAAAAAGTGGAGCATTGGGAATTTATGGAAAAAGTACAAATATGTGGGCCTGGTGGTGCTGGCGGGGATCGTTCTGATGGTGCTGCCCGCCGGGACGAGCGCACCGGACCCGCAGAAGGACAGCAGTGGGTTCTCTCTGGAGGACACCGAGCGGCGGATGGAGGAGCTGCTGGGCCGCATGGACGGCGTGGGGCGGGTGCAGGTGATGCTGACCCTGAAAAACGGCTCCTCTCTGGAGCTGGCCGAGGACGCGGATAGCACGGAGCGAGACGGCGAGACCCGGGCTCAGCGGGAACCGGTGACCCTGAACCGGGGCAGCGGCTATCAGGACGTGGTGGTGACCCGGGAGACGTATCCCGTATACTTAGGCGCGGTGGTGGTGTGTCAGGGCGCGGGCAGCAGCGCCGTTCGCCTGGCGGTAACGGAGGCGGTGGCGGCGCTGACGGGCCTTCCCGCCGACCGCATCACGGTGGTGCAATGGAATTCATAACAGGAGGGACGGATATGAAGAAACGATGGAAGAAGCCGGCGGTGGCGGCGGCGGTACTGCTGCTGGTGTGCGCGGCGGTGTACATGAACTGGCGCTACACGGACGATATCCAGAAAAATGCCGGAAAGACCCTGGGTCAGACCACTCTGGTCAGTTCCCAGGACGGGGAGAAGGGAACGGAGCCAACCGCCGCGCCGGCGGAGGACGACTATTTCGCCACGGCCCGGCTCAGCCGCAAACAGGCCCGGGACAACGCCATCAGCATGCTCAAGGAGGCGGAGCGTGATGAAAACGCCCAGCAGAGCGTCCTCAACGAGGCGTCCCAGACCCTGCAGGTGCTGGCGGCCTACACCGTGGCGGAGTCCCAGATCGAGAGCCTGGTAACGGCCAAGGGCTACGCCGACTGCGTGGTATTCATGGGGGCCGAAAGCGTCAGCGTGGTGGTGGCCCCGCCGGAGGGCGGCCTGACTGCCACCGATGCCGCCCGCATCAAGGACATTGTCATCAGCGAAACGGACTATACCGCCCAGCAGATCAAGATCATGGAGGCAAATTAACAGTTGTAATTCCCGGGGAGAGATGGTATACTACTCTTATATTGGGACTCTATTGAAAATACGAATGAGGAGTTTTGCAAGCTATGGCTGATAATAAAGAATACATGACCCATCAGGAGAGCATGGGTACCATCCAGATCTCCGAGGATGTGGTGGCCTCCATCGCCACCTCCGCCTGCCTGGAGGTAGAGGGCGTGGGCGGTCTGATGAACGCCAACGTCACCGACTATGTCACCGGTAAAAAGATGACCGCCAAGGGCATCCGGGTGGAGATGGACGGCGAGGGCATCGTGGTGAACCTGTTCATCCTGCTGCGGTACGGCTGCGCCGTGTCCGAAGTGGCCCAGAAGGTCCAGAGCAGTGTGTTTGCCGCTCTGGAGGGCATGACCGGCTTCCAGGTCAATGCGGTGAACGTTCACGTGGGCGGCATCAGCTTCGACTGAGCCCCGAATCCAGAAAGAGAAAAGGAATTTACGACTATGACGCGGAATACGGCACGGGAGATCGCCACCCATCTGGCATACGAGCTGAGCTTTACGGACCTGCCCATCCAGGAATTCCTGGATCAGCAGCTTTCCCGGGAAAATTTTGCCGCCCGGGCGGAGGAATGCAGCATTTATGCCGACACCCCCAATGAAAAACAGGAGAAATACATCCGCCGTCTGGTCACGGGCGTGGCCCAGCATGCGGCGGAGCTGGACACCTACATAGAGCAGTACGCCAGGGGCTGGCGCTTTGAGCGCATTTCCCTGGTGGCCTCTGCCATTATGCGGGTGGCCATGTTCGAGATCCTCTATATGCCGGATATTCCCCACGGCGTGGCCATCAGCGAGGCGGTGAACATCGCCAAGGATTATGAATCCCCAGAGGTGGTGAAGTTCATCAACGGCATCCTGGGCAGCTTCCTGCGGGCGGAAGTGAAGGAATGACCCACAGCAGGCAGAGCGGCAACGCTCTGCCTTTGTTTTGACGCCTGAAAGGAGGAACGCCCCCATTGGATCAGCAGCATATCTTTGCCGTGTCCGAGGTCAACGGTCTTATCAAGGACCTGATCGACGGCACGCCGCAGCTCTCCGGGCTTTACATCCGGGGCGAGCTGTCCAACTACAAGATCTATCCCTCCGGCCACCACTACTTCACCCTGAAGG
>ERZ827520.3916-NODE-3916-length-11619-cov-2.752075_pt1 | contig 11619 bp, 7 predicted proteins | sample MGYA00519581_ERZ827520 | MGnify/ENA primary metagenome ERZ827520 (study PRJEB31778, sample SAMEA3449339) | human gut metagenome | biome: human gut; feature: human-associated habitat; material: faeces | place: United Kingdom | collected 2010/2012 ...
GTCCACATAGCTGGAGGGGATAGCGTGGGGCGTGCGCTTGTTGACCGTCAGCCCCGCGTTGACCACCGCGTTATACAGCGTGGAGGACACCTGACAGATGCCGCCGCCGATGCCCTCGACGTAGTTGCCGTAGGCGATTTCCAGCGCCACCTGATAGCCGTTGGCCGCCGTGCGCTTGAGTGCAACCTTGTTGAAGGAGACGGACTTGCCGGGGGCGACGGTCAGGCGATTGAAGCGCTCCGTGCCGACGCGGATATTTTCCGTCCGGCTTTCAACGTAGTCGCCGGTTTTGCCGACGGTGGTTTCAAAGCTGCTGAGCTTCACGATCTGCGCTTCCAGTTGGGCGCGCGTGACCGAAGGCTGCACGGGAACCGGGGTCAGATCGACTACGCCGCTTTCCAGCATGTTGACCATCGTGCAGATGCGCTCGTTCAGCCCGGTGATATCCAGCGTCTGCCCGGCCGTCTCATCCGTATAGGAGAACGGCGGCCACTTGGTCTCGTCGTCCACGCGCGTCGCGTTGACGGCGGGGAGATCCACCTCGGATTTGATCTGGGAGAGGATCTGGTTGACCTGACTCATGTCGTAGGAGAGCGTGGTATAGCGCATGGCCGGTTCTTCTTCGAGCGCCTTGACCTGCTCGTAGCGAACGGAGGACGACCCCGTGTGGCCGATGGCCCAGAGCTGATCGAGCTGGTCGGCGACGTTATACTGCATGTTCAGGCTGTCGCCGGTGATATCCCAGCTGCGGCCGTCCTGCGTGCGCAGAGTGATCTTGAACGACGAAATCAACGACTGCACCTGCTGGGTGACGAGCGCCGCCGCCTCGTCGAGCGTTTCCCGACTCTCCGTCTCCGTCGGCTCGAGCATGAGGGCCTCATGCACGATGAGCGGGAAGTACATTGTGGGCGGATGCATGCCATAGTCGATGAGCGTCTTGGCGACATCCAGCGCGGAGACGCCGGTCTCCTTCTTGAACTCGCTCAGATCGAGAACGAATTCATGCATGCAGATGCGGTCAAACGCCGGGCGGAACGTGCCCGCCATGCGGCGCATGAGATAGTTCGCGTTCAGAACGGCATTCTGTGCCGCCTCGGGAACGCCCTCGCGTCCGAGCGTGAGCAGATAGGCCAGTGCGCGCACCACGACGAGGAAGTTGCCCGCAAACGCGCGCACCTGGATGTGGCCCACGCCGTCCAGCGTGACGGAGTGCGGCAGATAGGGCTTCAGGAAGTCCTTGCAGCCGACCGCGCCCGCGCCGGGGCCGCCGCCGCCGTGAGGCGTGGAGAACGTCTTGTGCAGGTTCAGGTGGATGCAGTCAAAGCCCATGTCGCCGGGGCGCACAACGCCCATGACGGCGTTCAGATTCGCGCCGTCATAGTAGCACAGGCCGCCCGCCTCGTGGACAAGACGCGTGATCTCCAGAATGTTTTCGTCAAAAATGCCGACGGTGTTCGGGTTCGTCAGCATCAGTCCGGCGGTGTCGTCGCCGAGCACGGCCTTGAGCGCCTCGAGATCGACGCAGCCGTTCGGCGCGGACGGGATATTCACGACCTGATAGCCGCACATGGCAGCTGTAGCCGGGTTCGTGCCATGCGCGGAGTCCGGAACGATGATCTTCGTGCGCTTCTTGTCGCCGCGGGCATCGTGATACTGCTTGATGAGCAGCACGCCCGTGAATTCGCCGTGCGCACCGGCTGCGGGCTGGAACGTCATGCCGTCCATGCCCGTGATTTCGCACAGATACTGCTGCGCAAGCTCCAGCACACGACGGCAGCCCTGCACCGTGTGGGCGGGGGCCAGCGGATGGATGCCCGTAAAGCCGGGCAGCGCGGCCATTTCCTCGTTGATCCGGGGATTATACTTCATGGTGCAGGAGCCGAGCGGATAGAAGCCGCAGTTCACGCCGTGGACGTGGTGGTTCAGCTCCGTATAGTGACGGCTGAGGTCCTGCTCGCTCAGCTCCGGCAGAACGGGAGCCTCCGCGCGGCGCAGGGACTCCGGCAGCGGCGTCTCCTCGACGTCACACGCCGGGAGGATGCTGCAGCGACGGCCGGGAACGCTTCGCTCAAAGATCAGCTTCATTTGCTCAGCACCTCCTTCACGATGGCGATGGTGCGGTCCAGCGCTTCGCGCGGGACCTTCTCCGTGGCGCACCACAGGATGCCGCCCTCCAGCGGAAGACCGCCGAGGATATCGGCCTGCTCCAGCGCAGCAAGGATCTCGTCCTGCTTCGGCAGATCCGTGACAAACTCATGGAAGAATTCGCCGGAATAGCGCAGCGTCACGCCCTCGATGGCCGCAAGGCCGCGGGCGAGATAGTGCGCCTTAGCCATGCTCTGGCGCGCAGCCTCGGCAAGGCCCTCCGGACCCATGGCGGAGAGATAAACGCCCGCCGTCAGCGCGCACAGCGCCTCATTCGAGCAGATGTTGCTGCTGGCCTTCTCGCGGCGGATGTGCTGCTCGCGCGCCTGCAGCGACAGGACAAAACAGCGCTCGCCGTGCGAATCGACCGTCTGGCCGACGATGCGGCCCGGCAGCTTACGCATGTGCTTCGACGTGGAGGCCATGAAGCCGAGATACGGGCCGCCCCAGCCGAGGGGCATACCGAGCGGCTGTCCCTCGCCGACTGCGATATCCGCGCCGCACTCCTTCGGTGTCTTCAGGATGCCGAGGGCGATGGGGTTGCAGCTGAGGATATACAGCGCGCCCGCTGCATGGATGATCTCACCGAGTGCCTCGGCATCCTCGAGCTGGCCGAAGAAGTTCGGCTGCTGGATGCACACGCCGGAGACGTCCCCGGCCGTCAGAAGCTCGCGCAGGGCGTCCGGATCGGTCTTTCCGTCCTTGACGGGGATGACGTGCAGCTCGTCGCCCGTGCCGTAGCAGTAGGTACGGACGGTGTTGATAACGTCGGGATGGGCCGCGCCGGAGATCAGCGTCACGCGGCGCTTGCGGTCGCGGCACATGGCTGCTGCCTCGGCGGCGGCTGTCGCGCCGTCATAGACGGACGCATTGGAGACATCCATGCCCGTCAGCTCGCAGATCATGGTCTGATATTCAAAGATGGACTGGAGGATGCCCTGGCTCAGCTCCGCCTGATAGGGCGTGTAGGCCGTCAGGAACTCCTCTTTTGCCGGGATATACTTCACGATGGAGGGGATGTAGTGGTCATAGGCTCCGGCGCCGCGGAGAATGGTGGAAAACACCTTGTTCTCCCCTGCCAGCTCCGTCATGGTCCGCCGCACCTCCAGCTCGCTCATGCCGGACGGCAGATCGAGCGGCCGGTCCAGATACATGGACGCGGGCACATCGCCGTAGAGCTCGCGGAAGTCGTGCAGGCCGATGGCCCGCAGCATCTCCTGCCGCTCTTCGGGGGTGTTGGGAACATAGCTGCCCATGTCAGCCCTCCTGCGCGCAGAAGGCCTCGTAGGCGGCGGCATCCAGCAGCTCTTCCGTATCGGTCACCTGCTCGACCTTGATGAGCCAGTTGCCGTAGGGATCGCTGTTCAGCAGCTCGGGATGATCCAGCAGCTCCTCGTTGACCTCGAGCACCACGCCGCTGACCGGGCTGATGAGATCGCTGACGGCCTTGACGGACTCGACATCGCCGAAGGCCTCTTCTGCCGTGACCTCGTCACCGACGCCGGGCAGATTCACAAACACGACGTCGCCCAGCGCATCCTGCGCGAAGTCGGAAATGCCGACGACCGTGACGTCGCCCTCGGTCTTCACCCACTCGTGGGACTTCGTGTACTGCAGCTCAACAGGATAATTCATGGTAGTTCCTCCCAGATAAATTTTTCAGTATTTTTCATGTCGGTTTTCCGCCCCGCTTCCGCGGGGCGGACTTTGTTGATTTCAGAAGCCGATCTCTCCGGCGAAGCGATCGAGCGCGGCGTTGAACTCCGCGTCGTTGAAGCAGTAGTGCATCTTCGTGAAGCGGCTGCGCAGGCGGACGACATCCTCCGAGATGTCCTTGCCGCGCAGGATGCAGTCTGCCATCAGGGAAGCCAACTCGTCGAACTCCGCAGGGCCGAAGCCGAAGCGCGTCATCTCGCTGACGCCCATGCGCAGCGCGCCGCTGGCGGTGAAGCCCTCTTCCTCCGGCGTGGCCTGATAGTTCACAATGACGTTGTTCTCCTCGAGCCGTTCTGCGACCTCGGGGCCGGTGCCGTAGCCGACGGAGACGATAACCTGATGCGTCTCGGTGTAGTCGATGGCGGGATCGCCCTGCACATCGAGGCCCTGCGCCTTGAGCGCGCGGGCGAAGTGCTTTGCATTGGCGATGATGGCGCTCTGATAGGCATCCTTGAAGTGGTTCATCTCATAGGCGGCCATCAGCATGCCGAGCTGCGTGCCGAGGTGGTGGTTCGAGACGCTGCCCGGGAACGTGCGGCTCTCAATGGCCTCCCACAGGCCCCACTTGAGGTCCTCGCGCTGATAATTCACGCCGATGACGCCGCGCTGCGGGCCGAAGAACGTCTTGTGCGTCGAGCCGGTGACGATCTCCGCGCCGTCCGCAAACGGGTTCTGGAAGTGGTCTCCGATGAGGCCGAGCACATGGGCCATATCGTACATGATCGTCGTGGGGATGTTCTGCGCATCGACAAAGGCGCGGATCTCTGCGACCGGCTCGCGGTGCAGGACCATGCTCTTGCCGAAGATGATGAGCTCGGGGCGATACTCGTCGATGAGCTTCTTCGTGCCCTCGACGTCGATCTTGTAGATGTTGTCGCGGCATACCGGGAAGTTCACGACGGCCGTGCGCTCCGTCTTCGGATCGACGGCAACGTAGTCGCGCAGCGCGCCCATGGGCTGGGCCGACAGGTGGCCGCCCTTGATGATGTGGTTGTTCATGACATAGCCGAGGCGCTGCGGCGTGTGCTTGCGGTCGAGGCGGTTCTTCCAGTCCATAAGGGCGGAGAACGTGGCCATATTGCTCATCTGGCCGCTGACGACGCGCGTTTCGACCTGCGCGCAGCCGAGGTACAGGCGCATCTGCTCGACGAGCAGGCGTTCGACCTCGTCGATGAACTTCGTGCCCTGATAATAGAAGATATCCTTGTCATAGAACGACAGGACCTTCTTGTGCTCGGCATAGCGGCAGCTGGGGTCGCTGGCGCTGAGCATCTGCACGGCGTGGCTCGGCGTATTCTCGGACGGAATGAGGTTGATGCACTGTTTCTGGCGCCACAAGTGGTTCTCCTCGGCCTTCTTCAGCAGCTCGAAGGCCTTGCCGGGCAGGTTCTCGAGAGAGCCGACGGGATCCTTCTCCTCCGGGCGATACAGCAGCGGACGCGCGAACGGCGGCGCGCTGACGCTCATATGGTTCGCGGGAATGACGGCCTTGAGCCGCTTGCCGCGGATATCGACCTCCACGGTGTCATCCGTGAGGATGTCGCTGTCGATGTAGCACAGGCCGATGGCGCGCTTGGCCGTCTCGTCGGTGATGACGGTCTGCAGGCCCTCGCCCTCGGCGACGTAATACGGAACCATCGTGCCGCTCGTCACCCAGCCGACCTGCTTCTCACCACGGTAGACGGGCATACCGGCGCGCATGACGCCGCGGTCGAGCAGCGTGATGGGCTGGATGCGGCGCGGCAGCACAGACAGATCGCTGAAGTCGCGGTTCATGATGCGCTTGAAGGCGGCAAACTGCTGCTCGAGCGGCTTGCGGCCGATAAAGTCGCCCTTCTGGGGCGCAAAGCTGACGGCAAACTTGGCCAGCGGCACGGCGAAGATCGGCATCTCGTTTCCGGCGGGATCAAGGCCCATCTCATGGCCGTACAGCGGCAGAGCAGCCTCGAGGCGGAGCGTGTCGCGCGCGCCGAGGCCGGCGGGCTTTGCGCCGAGCTCCACAAGGCGGTTCCACAGCCAGGCAGCGTCCTCGCTGCGGCAGTAAACTTCAAAGCCGAGCGGCTCGCCCGTGTAGCCCGTCTTGGCCACGCGGACCAGGCGGCCCTCGAGCGTGACGGTGCCGAGCGCGTTCTTCATCGGCTCGGTGAGCTGCACGCCGCCGGAGAGCGTCATGAGGATGTCCTTGCACTTCGGGCCCTGCACGGCAATGGCCGCCCAGTCCTTCGTGATCTCCGTCATGGTACAGTTATAGTTTTTCATTGCCTCGCGCAGGTGCGCAAGGTCCTTTTCCGTGTTCGCCGCATTTACGACAAGCAGGAACCGTTCCTCTTCAAAGCGGTAGAGATAGGCATCGTCGACGGCGGAGCCGTTCTCGGTGGGGATGATGCAGTACTGCGCCATGTTGAGGTCCAGACTCTCGACGTTGCTGCTGAGCACATGCTGCAGAAAGGCAACGCGGTCCGGGCCCTCGACGAGCACGCGGCCCATATGGGAGACGTCAAAGAGGCTGCAGGCATGGCGGGTATACAGGTGCTCCGCCACAATGCCGCTGGGGTACTGGATGGGCATCTCCCATCCGCCGAAATCCACCATAGAGGCGCCTGCCGCTACATGGACGTCATAGAGCTGGGTGCGCTTGAGTTCGCTCATTACTGGGTTCCTCCTTTATGATTTCGCCGCGTTCTGCGGCCGCCGGATATGAAAAAAGACACAAAGCCCCATGGCTTCGTGCCTCAGCTTGTCAAAAAGTCCCTTCGGGGCTTTTCGCCAAGCTGCATTCAGAATTGCAAAATAAAATTTTGTAGTAATATTTTGCAATTCTGCCGCTGCGGCGGGTGATCAAACGCGGAAGGACACCCTGACGGTTTCCTTTCACACTTTTCTTCCCTCCGAAGCTTTTGGCTTGGCAGGTTTTTTGACAGTCTGAGACACACGGCCCCTTGGCTTCGTGCCTCCGTCCATTACCTGAGAGATTCCCCGCCGTTCCCGGCAGGTTGCACCTTCGGCGTGCGGCTGCCGCCGCACTCTTCGGAGTGTCGTCATCGCCCGACCCTTTTGCCTGAGAGCTTCTGCGTTCCCCTTCGGCGCCGCGCAGCGCGCGGTCTCTCCCGGACCAATCATCCGACACTTATTCAGTTCCGGTGTTATCCCGGCGCGGTCCTTACCGCGCCCTACTTACAATACCATTTTCTACACGGTTTTGTCAACAATTATTCCAAAATTTTTCCGGATTTTGTTTGCATTGTACAAAGATGTCTGCCGCGGCCGGGCATAAATTCCAGCCGGGCGGCATTTACTTTCCTGCCTCCTTATGCTATCATGAAGGAGAGCACATCACATAGCAGGGTGGTGCTGCCATTGCACGAACAAGGCATTGCGATCTACTCCCGAAAATCCCGCTTCACCGGCAAGGGTGAAAGCGTGGGCAACCAGATCGAGCTATGCCGCCAGTATCTCCGCGCGCACGAGCCGGACGCGCCGGAGCCGGAAATTTTTGAAGATGACGGCTTCTCCGGCGGGGACCTGAACCGCCCCGCCTTCCGGCGGATGATGCGCGCGGCCGAGGCCGGGCGCTTCCGTATGCTCATCGTCTACCGGCTCGACCGGATCAGCCGCAGCATCGGAGACTTCACCGCCCTCATCGAGCGGCTGGCGCAGCTGAACGTGGCGTTCGTTTCCATTCGGGAGCAGTTCGACACGTCCACGCCCATGGGCCGGGCCATGATGTACATCGCCTCGGTCTTCTCGCAGCTCGAGCGCGAGACCATCGCCGAGCGCATCCGTGACAACCTCCGTGAGCTGGCCAAGACCGGCCGCTGGCTCGGCGGCATCACGCCGACCGGCTTTGCCTCGGAGGCCGTACAGGCCGTTACCGTCGACGGGCGAACAAAGCGTGCCTGCCGCCTGCGGCTTCTTCCGGAGGAGGCGGAGACCGTCAAGGCCATGTACAGCCTGTTCGCACGCCTCGGCTCTCTGACAGCCGTTGTAAAGGGACTGCAGGAGCGCGGTATTACCACAAAAAACGGCAACGCGTTCACGCGCCACGCCGTGCGCGATATCCTGCACAACCCGGTCTATGCGCGGGCGGATGCGGATATGCTCCGTTGGCTCCGGGCGGCAGGCACGGAGCTCTCCGCTGCGCAGGAGGAGTTTGACGGGCGGCACGGCGTCCTTGCCTATCACCGCACGGATCAGTCCCGCGGCCGCACCGCCGTCGCCCTGCCGCCGGAGGCCTGGATCGTCGCGGTCGGGCAGCACCCCGGGCTCATCCCCGGCTCACAGTGGGCCGCCGTGCAGGAGCGGCTCCGGCGGACGGACTGCCGCACGCCGCGTACGGAGCACGAGACGCCCGCCCTGTTAGCCGGTCTGCTGCAGTGCCGCTGCGGCAGACCGATGTATGCCAAGTACCGCCGCGCGGCAGACGGCGAGCGCTTTTCCTATGTCTGCCGTGCGAAATCGACCGGCGGACGGGAACAATGCAGCTGCCCGAACGTCCCTGGCACTGCGGCGGACGCCGCCGTGCGCGCCATGCTCTGCGCCCTGCCGGAGGACCATGCCGTGCTGGCGGCCGCACTCCGGGGGCTGCGGCGCAGCCTGCCTGAATCCTCCCCTGCGCCGCCGGACCGTATCCCCCTCGCGCTCCGCGATTGCCTGAACCTCCGAACATTGTCGGGAGGACAGGAATGCAGCAGTATCCCCCTCGCGCTCCGCGATTGCCTGAACACCATCCGCCGGACGCAGCGCGTCCTTGAGGCCCTGACGGAGCAGCTCCGCTGGGACGGCGAAACGCTGTGCATGACGCTCCGCCGGGTGGATTGCAAATGAGATCCTCATGTACTTCCGCGGGCAGCGGAAGAGCGCGTCAGACGTTTCGCTCTCGGAATGCATCGAGACCGGGCGGGATGGCAACGCGCTGTCGCTGATGGACGTGATCTGCTCGGAGGAGGATCTGTTCGAGCAGCTGTCCGAAAAAGAGATCTATGGCAGGCTCCACGCCGCCGTGAACACCTGCCTGACCCCGCGCGAGCAGCGCATCATTCTGCTGCGCTACGGGCTGGGCAACCGCAAGCCGCTGACACAGCGGGAGATCGCCGCGCAGTGCGGCATCAGCCGCAGCTACGTCAGCCGCATTGAAAAACGCGCCCTGCAGAAGCTGGAGGACGCGCTGACAAAAGAAACCTGAAGGGAACGATCACAAATGCATCCATGGAAACATTTCTGTACCATCACGCACCACCGCTGGAAGGTGCGCAGTCACTGCTTCCGCGTCGGGCTGTACTGGCGCGGCCTGACGCACGACCTGTCCAAATACTCCCCCACAGAGTTCTGGACCGGCGCAAAATACTATCAGGGCACGCGCAGCCCGAACTCCTATGAGCGCGAGCTCTATGGCTACTCCGCCGCATGGATGCACCACAAGGGCCGCAACCGCCACCACTACGAATACTGGACGGACATCGACCCGAAGACGAAGGTCTATCGCGCCGTGCCGATGCCGCGCAAATTCTTTGTGGAGATGGTCATGGACCGCATCGCCGCCTGTAAAATTTACCACGGCAGCGCCTACACGGACGCCGATGCCCTCAACTATCTCGTCCACGCCGAGGAGGTCCGCGACGGCTCGATGATGCACCCGGACACGCGCCGCGAGCTTCTCTATGTGCTGACCATGCTGCGCGACCGCGGCGAAAAGGAGACGTTCCGCTTCCTGCGCGAGGTCGTGCTGGCCGGGAAGCCGTTTGCCGTTCCTGCGCAGTGACAAAAATGCAGGAATCATTTCCTTTTCTGCCCGCAGGCTGATCCGGTCGGAAGTTGACAATAATGAAGGGCAAAACCGCCATCCACAGGAGTTATTCACATTCTGCACAAGGTTGTGCACAGCAGAGCCCCTGATTTAGCGGGCTTTCGCGGGGATTTCGGGCAGTTGTGCACAGGCCTGTAAAAACGCCTCTGCACAGCAGTGCCATGTTCCGGAGTTGACATAACCCCGTTTGTGACAAGAATTTACAGACAGGTAACAGGAAATTAAAATGCAGGATGCCGATCGACATCCTGCATTGATTTTTTGGACCTTATAAGGCCTCGCCCTCCATGGAGCGCGTGGCATAGGCGTTGAGCGTCTGGTCGGCGATGTTGCCAGCGAGATACTCATAATACGCCTGCGCGCCGATCATCGCGCCGTTGTCGCCGCACAGCGACAGTGGCGGCATGCAAAGGCGCACGCCGCGGGCGGCCGTCTCCCGCTGCAGCGCAGCGCGGATGCGGCTGTTGGCGGCCACGCCGCCCGCCACGGCCAGCGTTTTCCGCCCCGTCTGCTCCAGCGCCAGCATGGCGCGCGGCACGAGCATGCCGCACACAGCCTCCGAGAAGGCGGCACAGAGGTCCGGGATGACGATCTGCTCGCCCTTCTGCCCGGCGTTATGGATGAGATTCACGGCCGAGGTCTTCAGGCCGGAGAACGACAGGTCTAGCGGATTGCCGCTCAGGTGCGGCCGGGGCATGGGATAGCGCGACGGGTCTCCGCCCTGCGCCGCGCGGTCAAGGGCCGCACCGCCGGGGTATGGCATGCCGAGCAGCCGTGCGACCTTGTCGAAGCACTCCCCTGCCGCGTCGTCGCGCGTGCCGCCGAGAATGCGCAGCTTCGTATAGTCCTCGACATCGACGAACATGGTGTGCCCGCCGGAGACGACAAGGCACAGGAACGGAGGCTCGAGTTCCGGGTTCGTGATGTAGTTTGACGCGATGTGGCTGCGCAGGTGGTGCACCGGAATGAGCGGTAAATTTGCAGAAAGAGAGAGGCCTTTCGCGAAATTTACGCCGACGAGCAGTGCACCGATGAGCCCCGGCGCGTAGGTGACGCCGATGGCATCGAGGTCGTTTACGGTGAGCTCTGCGCGCTCGAGTGCTTCACGCACGACGCCTACAATGGCTTCGCTGTGGCGGCGCGAGGCGATCTCCGGCACGACACCGCCGTATAACTTGTGTTCTTCTACCTGCGTTGCGACGACGCTGGAAAGCACGCGGCGGCCGTTTTCTACAACGGCTGCGGCGGTCTCATCGCAGGAGCTTTCAATGGCTAAAATTCTCATTTTTCTATCCTTTGGTCTTTGATTTGCGGGGTGAACCGCGGAAATATTCGGCTCAGTCGAGACCGATGAGCAGCTCTTTGAGCGCATCGGAAACAGGCGCGCCGTATTCGCTCACCTGCCAGCTTTCAGCAAAGCGAACGTTTTTTGCAAATTCTGCGCCGTACTGGCGGGTGAGGCACGCGAGCACGTCCTCGTCCACGTCGCCGCGGTCCCAGTTGAACGTACTGCGCAAGTACTCTACGCGCTCCTCGTGCGTTTTACCGGCGAGATCCACGTGGTCATCTGCCCACGGAAGCCAGTCGAGAAACTGGGAGGCGTGGCAGCACTCGACGTGAAACAGCGTTTCACGGTCGTCATCTGCCGGGCGGGCGAAATCGGAGCGGAACGGTTTCGGGTCGGTGAAGCCGTCTGCCCAATAAAGAATGGTCGGCGTTTTGCGCAGCACGGGGGTATCCGGGCAAATGGCGGGCACGCCCATGAGGTACGAGCAGTCCTGCACGAGCTGGCCTGTAGCGCGATGGTCGGGGTGATAATCGCACGCGCGGTTCGTGAAGATGACGTCCGGCTTAAAATTGCGGATGGTGCGCATGAGCGTTTCGCGCGCTTCGAGCGATGGGGTCAGGCGGCCGTCGTCGAACGGCAGAATTTCATAGGTGGCGCCGAGGTAGGC
>ERZ827520.3926-NODE-3926-length-11589-cov-4.011184_pt1 | contig 11589 bp, 18 predicted proteins | sample MGYA00519581_ERZ827520 | MGnify/ENA primary metagenome ERZ827520 (study PRJEB31778, sample SAMEA3449339) | human gut metagenome | biome: human gut; feature: human-associated habitat; material: faeces | place: United Kingdom | collected 2010/2012 ...
TATGTTTCTGACGGGAAAGTGTATGTGCGCGAGGAAGATCACTTTCGCAACGTGGGCTTTACCGCAAAGGACAAGGTGATTACCCGGCGCGAACTGGAGAGCACTTCTGTGGTGATGGGAACGGTAGTCGTTGATACCCTCAACGACCCCGTACCGCTCACCCGCGAGGAAGTTATCACCAAGTTTTGTTTATCGGAGAATAATCCTATTCCCGTTATCAAGAAACCACGCAAGAAGGCGGGAGAACCCGTAGAATGAAAGGAGGTAAGAAACCGTGCAGGAAGCCGAGAAAAACGCATTGGTAAAAGCCATGGCGAATGAAACCGACGAAAGCACGGTTTCTGCCTACCTTGGCATTGCGGCAAGCAAGATTTGCCGCAGGGCATACCCGTTTGACCCTTCTATTATGGAGGTTCCGGAGCAGTACAGCCATCTACAGGTGGAGATTGCTACGTATCTTCTGAACAAGCGGGGCGGCGAGGGGGAGCTGTCTCACAGCGAGAACGGCATTTCCCGCTCCTACGAGAACGGGGACGTTCCGGAATCCATGATGCGACAGATCGTTCCCATGGCCGGGGTTCTGTGAGGTGACAGTATGAGAATCATGGAGCGAAACAAGCAAAGCTTCTGGTATCTGCTGTATGACCGGAAAGTGCCTGTCACCGACGAAGACGGCAACGAAACCGGCGAGGAAACTGTTGTGTACAAACCTGCCGTTTCCTTCCGCGCCAACGTATCCGCTGCGACCGGGGCTTCTCAGGTGGAGCAGTTCGGCAATCTTGCCGGGTATGACAAGGTCATCGTTACGGATGACATGACCTGTCCCGTTGATGAGAATACCGTGCTGTTTCTGGACAAGGAGCCTGTGTATGACGAGGACGGGAAGCCCCTGTATGACTACATGGTCAGACGGGTGGCAAAGTCTCTGAACTCAGTGTCCATCGCCGTTACGAAGGTGAGCGTGTCGTGAGCTACAAGGAAATTGTGGTTCCGCTGTCGGTTCCCGGAATTCAGAAGATTCAGGACGAATTGAAGGAATACAAACGCTGGCAGAAGGACAAGGCAAAGGAACTGGCCGAAAGGCTGGCAATGCTGGGCGCTTCTGTGGCTTCCATCCGGTTTTCGCGGGCTGCTTACACCGGGATGAGGGATGCAACCGTGTCCGTCGTGGCAATCCCGAATGGTTACGCCGTAAAGGCCGATGGGGAATCCGTCCTTTTCATTGAATTTGGAGCCGGTATCACCTACGGAACCGGACACCCGGAAGCGCCGGAGTTTGGCATGGGGGCTGGCACCTACCCGGACGGGAAAGGTCATTGGGACGACCCCAAAGGCTGGTATCTGCCCAAAGACAAGGGCGGCGGCCACACATACGGAAATCCTCCTGCAATGCCCATGTATGAGGCGAGAAAAGCGATTGAGCAGGAGCTTCCGAGAATCGTTATGGAGGTGTTCAGGGCTTGATTGATATTGAAAAGCTGATCTATACCCCCATTGCCGAGGCTCTGCGAAAGCGCTTCAAGGGCATTGCGGTATCCGGCGAATATGTGAACGCTCCTCCAAAATTCCCCTATGTAAGCATCGTAGAGCAGGACAATTATATGTCCGCGAACAGGCTGGACAGCAGCGACCGGGAAAAGTTCTCAACGCTGATGTACGAAGTCAATGTGTACTCCGACAAGGCGGGGAGCAAGAAAAGCGCCTGCCGGGAGATCATGGGCGTTATAGACGAAATGCTCTACAAACGGAATTTCACGCGAATTTCGTTGTCCCCTGTTCCGAATATGGAAAACGGGACGATTTACCGTCTGGTAGCCCGGTATCGGGCGGAGACGGACGGCGGAACAGTTTACCGCAGGTAAATATGCTTTACCTTTCCGCAAGGGCGGAAAGAGAGCCGAAGGGCTGCTTCACAGGAGGCAGCCCGTTTTTTATTACAACGAAAGGAATGATTAAACATGGCCATAAGCACGTATAAAGTTTTCCTCATGAAAAAGGGAAGCACCGGCAACACCTACGAAAAGCTCATTGACATCAAGGAGTTCCCTGATCTGGGCGGCGATCCGGAGATGCTGGAAACCACTACCCTGTCTGACAAGATGCAGACCTACATCGCCGGTATCCAGTCCTTGGATGCCCTCTCCTTCACGGCGAACTACACCTTGGATGACTACAAGAAGCTGGTGGCTCTCAACGGAAAGACCGAGAGCTACGCTGTGTGGTTCGGCGGAACCGGTGACGGCACGAACCTGACCCCTACCGGCTCTGACGGCAAGTTCAAGTTCGATGGTCAGCTGACTTGCTACCCCACCGGCGGCGGCGTCAACGAGGTTGTAGACCTGAACATTTCCATTGCCCCGTCCACGCCCATTGAGCTGGACGACGCGACCTGAGCCAAAACACAGACCACACATTTTTAAGGAGGATTAGCGATGGCTAAGAAAATCTGCATTCCCTACAACGGCAAGAAGTACACGCTGGAATTCACCCGCTCCACGGTTTCCGCCATGGAGAAGACCGGGTTCTCCATCAATGAGCTTGGCGACAAGCCCGCTACCATGATTCCCATGCTGTTCAGCGGCGCTTTCGCGGCCAATCATCCCAACACCAAGGTTGCCACCATCAACAAGATTTACGACGGTCTGAGCAATAAGACTGGCTTGGTAAAGGCGCTGACGGAAATGTACTCCGAGGCCGTGTACACCCTGCTTTCCGATGATGAAGAGGAAAACGAGGGAAACCCCGGCTGGGAAGCAGTCGAGTAAGCGAACTTCTTTCCGAAAACGGAGGGGGTGGGGAGACCCCTACCCCCTCTTACGCTTACACAAATATCTTCAAGAAGTTATTCCCGTACTATCTTGCAATCGGAATGACCTATGACCAGTTCTGGAATCAGGACGTGGAACTGGTGAAAGCCTACCGGGAGGCTGACAAGATCAAACGGGACTTGAAGAATCAGGATATGTGGATGCAAGGGGCTTATTACTATGAAGCCCTTCTGGATGCCGCCCCGGTTCTGCGGTTCAGCTTCAGCAAGAAGCCTCCGAAGCCGGTTCCCTACCGGGAGCAACCATTTGAGCTGCACACTGGGCAGCGGAAAGCGGCGGATAGTGGAGAAAAGCAGCTGACCCAGCAGGAAAAGAGCGACAAAAAGGCGAAAGCCATGATGGAGATGTTTATGGTATCCATCAACAAGAAATTTGAGAAGAAGGGCGGTGAAGGGAATGGCTGACAATGTGGAAATGCAGGGCATTGAGTTTCAGATTGTGAATGACAGTGCCGCGGCATCTGCGGGTGTAGAGCAGCTGGCCAAGAAACTGGCGGCGCTGAAATCATCCATCAGCGGTTCCACAACTGCCCTTTCCAAAGTTGCAGCGGGAATTTCGCAGATCAAGAATGCCGTGAACAACATGAATACCGGCGATTTTGCGAACAAGATAAACCGCATTAGCAGCTCCCTGGGCAATCTGAAAGACCAGACGGATAGCCTGAAAATCTCCGCGTCCATCGGAAACCAACTGGCGGCCATCAATCAAGCAATCACCAATCTGCCGGACACCCCCGGAGAAAAACTGCGGAATCTGGCATCCGGATTGCAGCCTCTGTCCGAGCTTGGCCGGTCTAATATGACTTCCTTCATCAACCAGCTGAAAAAGCTGCCAGAGGTCATCCAGGAGCTTGAGAAAGCGGATATTGATAAGTTCACTCAGCAGATGAAAGACTTGGCTTCGGCCATGAAACCATTTGCGGATGAAATGAACAAGGTTTCCTCCGGCTTTTCGGCATTTCCAAGCAGAATTCAAAGGCTGATTACATCGACGGAGCAGTACAACGGTACGGTAAGGCGGGCGACCACAAGCACAAATGCGTGGAGTTCTGCATTGAAAGGTCTTAGCTTTGCTGTGGTGTATCGCGCTGCAACGAAACTAATTTCAAATGCCATCCTGAAAGCTTCCGATTATCAGGAAACGCTTGCCATGTTTCAAGTTTCCATGGGTGAGTATGCGGAGGAAGCCTATAACTATGCTCAGAGGGTAAACGAGGTTATGGGCATTAACCCCGCCGAGTGGATGAAAAACCAAGGCGTTTTCCAGAGTATCATCACAGGTTTTGGTGTTGCCGGGGACAAGGCGGCAATCATGTCCAAGAACTTAACACAGCTTGGATATGACCTTTCGGCGTTCTACAATCTAAGTTTTGAGGAAACCATGCAGAAGGTTCGTTCCGGTATTTCCGGTGAACTCGAACCGCTCAGAAATTTAGGCTACGACCTGTCTGCTGCCCGTCTACAGCAGGAAATGGACGATTTAAGCGAGGCGGCAAAAAATCTCTCTGTTGATCTGTCTGATACATATTTGGAGCAAGAGCGTGTCAATTTAGGCATCAATAAGAGCGTTTCTAGCATGAATCAGGCTGAAAAGGCACAGCTGCGTTATCACGCTATGATGACGCAGCTGACAACGGTGCAAGGAGCAATGGCAAGAGAGCTTGACAGCCCGATTAACCAGTTACGAATTTTGCGTTCACAGCTGGAACAGGCTTCACAGGCATTTGGCAATCTGTTTATTCCTATTCTGAACAAGGTGCTGCCTCCCCTGATTGCAGTAGCTTCTGCACTTCGGCAAATCATATCTGCGATTGCAAACCTGTTTAACATCAAAATTGCCGATTCTGTCGATTGGGGGAAGTCATTCAATACGGCAGCCGGTGCAACGGGCGACATATCCGACAACATGGGCAGCGCCGCCGGTTCGGCAAAAGAGCTAAAACGCTATCTTGCCGGTTTTGATGAACTGAACGTTCTCCCAGATCAGAGCAGTAGCGGGAGCGGAAGCGGTGCTTCCGGTGGCGGCGGACTGTTAGACCTCAACCCGGAGGATTACGATTTTCTGGGCGGCGCTATCACGGAAGCTGTTGATGCATGGAAACAAAAGCTGCAGCCTGCCGTTGACTGGATTACAAGCCACCTGAAAGAAATCGGAGAAATTGCGGAGGGCATCGCCGCGATATTTTTGGCGTGGAAGATATCCGAATCGCTTATACGCGGTATAGATATGGATAAACGAAAGGAGTGAAAACGGCATGAAGATGATGCTCAAGATAAACGGCGTGGACTTCATGCCGTTCATCGCCAAACAGGGCGTAAAGTGGCAGCGCAACGACATTGACGCACCCAATTCCGGGCGCACAATGGACGGAACAATGCAACGTGGCCGGGTGACAACCAAAATCCGTCTGGACATCACCTGCCGCCCGCTAACGGCTGAGGAAGCTATGACCGTGTTGCATACCATTCTCCCGGAATATGTGACCGTGGACTACTACGACCCTATGAGCGGGTACCGCAACAATGTGACCATGTACTCCAACAATAACCCTGCATCTTTCCTGATAGAGAAGCCGGAAGACGATTGGTGGAGCGGCATTACCTTTCCACTGATTGAGAGGTGACGGGCGCTTATGCAGAACGTATCACAGGAATACCGGGACATTGTAGCTGGCAACCACTGGTTTGAAAACCGCCTCTGCATCGGTGATACCGGAAAGCTAATTGACAAAAGCGGAAGCGCAATCACGTTCGGTGGAGTGCGCATTCTGGTAGATAGCGGTGGCGCCGAAACCGGCTACGGTGAAGAACTGCTGATATCCATGGAGCAGAAGCAACCGCTTCTTTCAGATTCTCCTGACGTTGGAAAAACCTGCGCCGGCGAGATCAACGTTGAAATGATTCATCCATATGGTGATATCCCAAAACGTGCGCTTCTTCGACCATATATCAGAGCTGCAAATGAGAATGCCGCCTCTGAATGGCTGCCACAAGGAAAGTATTACATTGACAAACGGAGCGAAGGAGAGATCGGTGACCGGACAAAACTAACGCTCCACGGATACGACGGGATGCTGCTTCTGGAAGAAGACTATCCGGCAGAATCCTCCCTTAACTGGCCTGCAAAGGACATTGAAGTTCTGAAAGAGATTTCCGATGCAGTCGGCATCTCGCTTGATAGCCGTGTATATCAAATCGTGACATCTGGTTACGAAATCCCGTACCCTGCCGGGTACAGCTGCCGTGAGGTCATTGGCTACATCGGCGCAATGTACACCGGTTCCTGGGCTATGACAGCCACCGGAGAATTGATGCTGGTCACGCTCACGGGTCTTCCGAAGGAAACCAACTATCTGATTGTTGGCGGAAGCGATAACAGAGCAATCACGTTTGGAGGTGTCAGAATCCTTGTTTGATAAGTTCATCATCGGGTCTGCCGCCGACAGCCTGAAAATATCAGACCCACTCAGCGCGTACAGCCGCGTCACGTTGAAGGTTGCTGACGGCGTGGAGTATACGGCGGGTACAGACAGCGGCAAGGAACTGATCTCCGAAAACCCTTTCGGAACTCAAAAAATGGCAAACGATATGTTGGCCAGAATCAACGGCTATTCCTACCAAACATATACGGCTACAGGCGCAATCTTAGACCCGGCGGCGGAGATTGGAGACGCGGTTCAGGTTGATGGAACCTATGGCGGCATTTACAGCGTGTCAAAGTCCTACGGGAAAATGATACGCGCGGATGTTTCCGCCCCCGGCTCTGAGGAAATCGACGAATCCGTTCCCTATAAATCCCACGAAACACGTAAGGTAGAACGTCAGTTTATAGAAACCCGGGCGCAACTGAAAATTCAGGCCGACCAGATTTCCGCCGAAGTCTCTGCCCGTATCGAACAGGGAGATGAACTCACCTCGCGGCTGGACATTCAGAGTGACCAGATCTCCGCGCGGGTGACCAAAACCGGAGGTAGTAGTTCGTCCTTTGGCTGGGAGCTGCTTGACGATTCCTGGACGGTCAAGGCCAACAATACCACGGTGTTCCGGATCACCAAATCCGGTGCAGAAGTCCGTGGAAAGTTCATCGCCTTAAGCGGCAAAATCGGCGGTCTTGATATCCAATCCGACTACCTCAGCTATAACAATCAGGTCTGGAACGGCACCAACAGCCGGGGTATTTACATTGGTGTCAACGGCATTCAGTGCGGCTCTGAGGCTAACGGTGTGCAGATTACGCCGACCGGGAATCTGTACGCTGAGAATGGCTATTTCCGGGGAAGCGTCAGCGCCGGAAGAATTGACTATGGCGGCGACGATGGCTATTTCAACGGCGGCGGCATTACTTCCGGCAGCATCTCAGGCGGCTACGGCGGGCAGATATATGGCGGTTCTATCGGCAATTACGCAGTATCCGGCGGTATCAACACCTCCCTTGGGTACGCAGATTTTGCAAATGGTGTGTTCAATGGATGGAATACCGCAAGTTACGTTGATGCGGCCGTACTATTTGCGTCGAGCTTCTATTTCAAAGACTACGAAGTAGCTTGGCGAACAATCACGGACGGAAACGGATTATCACAAACTGTACTAGTGAGGGCTTAAGTATGGAAAAACTGAAAACCGCAACAGGCAAAGAATTCGACTGCGATTATTTCAACCCTTTCCCCCAGGCGGGGCAGATAAACATCCGTATTCTCGGGGAATCCCTGGCGACGATTGCCACGGTATTTGCGAATCCCGCTGAGACGGTGCAAATGTGGTGGGAAGGGCAGTACGCCGCCCAATATACGAAGCTAATCGCTATCGTACCGGAAAACGGCGCGGTGCGTGTGGTGCTGGGAAAGGAGTAAAAATGAACCCTGTAATGAAACTTAGGGCAGTCCTGAATACCCTTGAGGGCGTTCAGGTCGCAGGACGGGAGAACTGGGACAGGATGCTGGGCAGTATGCAGGCCATTGAAGAAGTGGTGCAGGCGCTGTCTGCGCCTCCTGAACCTGACAAGGAGACTGAACAGGAGGAAGCAGATGGCAGATAAAGCAATATCCGAGCTGATTGCAGCAGAACAGATAAAAGCCGCTGACCTTTTCGTCCTGGAACAGGACAGCGCGGCAAAGAAGCTGACGGGACAAATTCTGCTGAACTGGCTGACCGCCGCCGCTGACGGCCATGGCGGTATCAGCAGCATCGTGAAGCATTCCACCAGCGGCCTGACGGATACATACCGTATCACCATGGCGGACACCACTACCTCTGACTTCACCGTAAAGAACGGGCGGGGCATTTCAGCCATTGCCAAAGTCTCCGTCAGCGGGCTGGTAGACACGTACCGTATTACCTATAACGATAATACCACCAGCACGTTTACCATCACGAACGGCGCGAAAGGTGACAAAGGCGACAACGCATACGTCTGGATTCGGTACGCGTCTCAGAAGCCCACGGCGGCTTCTCATAGCTTCGGCGTACTGCCGGACAATTGGATGGGCGTATACAGCGGCAATTCCGCAACTGCCCCAACGGACTGGACTAAGTATCAGTGGTTCGAGATCAAGGGCGAAAAGGGCGACATCGGGAACCCGGCTCTGTTGACCAGTCAGTCCGTAACATACCAAGCCAGCACATCCGGGAATGTTATACCGTCCGGAAACTGGCAAGGCAGCATTCCCACGGTAGCACAGGGTGCTTACCTGTGGACGCGAGTTGCAATGACGTTCAATTCCGGAAACCCGATTTATGCCTACTCCGTCTCCCGTATGGGCCTGGATGGCACTGGAGCTGTATCCAAAGTGTGCGGCAAAGAACCTAACTCCACTGGCAACGTTGAGCTAGAAGCTGAAAATGTTGGGGCGTTGCCTAGTGTTGGCGGTTTAATGACTGGAAATATTGTCATGAACTCCCACCAAATCAAAGTATTAGGTGCTCCCACGGACAGCGCTGACGCTGCAACCAAGGGGTACGTAGATACGGCGTTAAGTAATGCTAAAACGGTTGCAAAGACTGCAACGTTAACTGCTGCCGGTTGGTCTACCAGCGCCCCGTATACCCAGTCTGTTACGGTCTCCGGTCTGACGGATACAAAACGTGCGATGGCTTATCCAGTGTACGGGAGCAACACGAACATCAACCTTGCGCTGAAAGAGGCGTGCGGCATGGTGAATTTCGCTTCCCGGTCAGGCAGTACGCTGACGTTTACCTGCCTTGAGGACAAGCCCACGGTGAATATTCCGATTACGGTGGAGGTGTACGTATGAGCATTGCGGTGCCTTTATATGGATTTGGAGGCAGTGGCGGCGAAGGTGGCACGCTTAAGGTAAATGCGCCGCCTCTGGTAGCTGTGACCATCACCAACAAGGCCGGTAAAACGAAGACCAAGACCGCAAATGCCGACGGCATGGCGATATTCAATGGGCTTGCAAGCGGCGAGTGGAACGTAACCATTGTCAACAGCGATGGCAAGCCGACCACCATAACCGCCGATGTTCAGACAGAGTACACCGTTACAATCGCTTTTTTCTCCGCTACCATCGACATCACCTATCCCGCCGGTTCGACCTGTACTTGCTCTGACGGTACAACGACTCTATCCGCCCCTGACACCAGTGGTACATGGGCTTGTATCGTACCGAATGCCGGGACGTGGACTGCGGCCGCTACAGATGGAGTAGAAAACACCAGTGAATCTGTATCTATCACTGCAGATGGTCAAACTGTGGCTGTGGAGCTGAGTTACTATACCTACCTATTCAAGCCGAATACAGATACTACCAATGTGACTGGTGGTTGGCAATTAAACAGCAAAGGTTCACTAGACAGTGCAGGGGATCAACTAGTAGCTACATTTACGAACCCCTACAATCACGGCGAAATCTTTAGCGTGGCAACCATCAATAAAATCGATTTTACGGAATTCACTACGTTGGTGGCTACATGTAAAGCTGCGGTTGAGGGCAACTCAGCGCCTAGCTCCGCCACCTTCGCAGTAGCCAGCACTCAGTCTGGATTTAATAACGCTGGCACAACGTCTACTAAGGTTGCATCCACTACTTTTAGCAATAGCACAAATACCGTTACAATAGACGTATCTAGAATATCGGGATCGTACTACGTAACATTTGTTGTGGGGTTGCCCAATTACCAAACGGGAACGCTTACTGTAGATGAAGTTAAATTGATGAAATAGGAGGTGCATACTGTGAAAACAATCTATCTTGATTCCGATTTCAAATGCCACATTTCCGTTTCCGATGGACGAACGCAGGTTGAAACGGATGCCTTCGACGGTAAGTGCGACGCCTACATTGAGGGCTACCGCTTCATCCCGGCGGGACAGACGTGGACACGCGCCGACGGCGTGATATTCACTGGCGAAATGATTGCCCCGTGGAAGCCGTGGGCGGAGCTGGACGCCGCTCAGCGGGAGTATGAGAGGGAGCAATACCAGACGGTTATTGCTCAGAATGCCGAATACGAATCTGCCCTGTCTGAAATTGAAACCGCTCTGGGGGTGAATAACGCATGATGACCATAGAAGAACGCAAAAACGCCATCCTTGCAAAAATCACGGAAATAAAAGCCAGCGGCGGCGAGGAACAGTTGAAAGAGCTGGATGAAGCCTACAAGAAGGGGGTTGACAGTCTGTGACACAAGAGGAAAGAAAAAGCATCATGTATGCCCAGGGGAGGGCTAACGCGCTTGCCCTACAAGAAAAAGCCCCAGACATGACAGGCACCGAACTAAATGCTATGGATAGCAACATCCCCAGTTTCAAAGCTGCTGTTGCAAACAAAAACATGCTGGAGCGCAAGGCCGGGTTTGTGTGTCAGTCGTCTGCTGGCCGTGTGGTGCGGCTTGTGCAGCCCTATGACAGCACTATCTACATTCAGGAGCCAGAGGAACTTCCAGCGCAGTGGGGGTTTGTTTGGAGCACCGACCCGGCGAAAGCGTTGCCGTTCGTTGCCATATCTACCAGCCCCTACAATAAGGGCGACTGCTGCACGGAAGGCGGTAAAGTGTACCGCTCAACGTTGGACAATAATGTATGGTCGCCGTCAGCATACCCCCAGGGCTGGAAAGAGGTGAACGTATGACGGTAAAGCAAATCCAATGTCTCCTGACCTATCTAGGCTATTCTCCCGGCACAATTGACGGCATTGAGGGCAGGAATACCCAAGGGGCTATCCGGGCGTTTCAGGACGACTACGGGCTTGCAGTGGACGGGATACCGGGTGCGGCTACCCAGAAAATGCTCATCGGTGCTATCGCCGGGGCGGCGGTAAAGGTGGAGAAGCCGGAGAGCAGCGACGCGCAGAAAACCGGGACGTTCTGGGACGATATCAAGTATTTCACCCGGGAGGAATTCCGGTGCCAGTGCGGCGGGAAATACTGCAACGGCTTCCCCGCAGAACCCGCAGAGGAAACCGTTCGCATGGCCGATGAGATACGCCGCCGGGCGGGGGTTCCCCTGAATGTGAATTCCGGTGTGCGGTGCAAGCGGCACAACGCTGAGGTGGGTGGGGTATCCAACTCCCTGCACACCACTGGGCAGGCTGTAGACCTCTCAGGGGCTATCTCGCCGGAGAAACTGTATGCCATAGCGCAGGAGGTACAGGCCGAGAAAATCCCCAGGCGGGGCGGCCTGGGGCTGTACGGATGGGGCATCCACGAGGACAACGGGAAGTACAGCCGGTGGAACGGCTGAGAAGGGAGTATGCCAATGGAAGAAGCTGAGATCACTAAGTGGATTTCCGCTGTAGAGCAGCGGG
>ERZ827520.3928-NODE-3928-length-11582-cov-3.206125_pt1 | contig 11582 bp, 9 predicted proteins | sample MGYA00519581_ERZ827520 | MGnify/ENA primary metagenome ERZ827520 (study PRJEB31778, sample SAMEA3449339) | human gut metagenome | biome: human gut; feature: human-associated habitat; material: faeces | place: United Kingdom | collected 2010/2012 ...
ACCTTCTGGTTCGTGATCATCTCATTGATGAATGCCGTCGGGCGGCCGCGTGTTTCGGACTGTAAGCGGAACATGGCGAACGTTTTCTTTGCGATGAAGCGCGCCACCAAAATGGAAAGCGGCGTGACAAGCACCACGACAAGCGTTGTCCAAACGTTGACGGAAAGCATGAAGCCGATGGTGCCGATGATCGTCACAACGCCGGTAAACAGCTGTGAGAAGCCCATCAAAAGGCCGTCTGCAAACTGATCAACATCGGCAATGATGCGGGAAACGATGTCGCCGGTTTCGTGTGCGTCGAGGTAAGAAAACGGCAGACGGTGAATTTTTTTAAAGGCTGCCTCGCGCATATCGCGGATGGTGTTGTACGTGACCTTGTTGCCGCAGACATTCATCAGCCACTGGGCGAGCGCCGCGCAGCCGATGAGCACCGCGCAGGTGAAGAGCTTCGGCAGGATAACGGCAAAGTTGACCTGTTCCTTGCCGATGATGGCGTCGATGGCGTCGCCGACGAGCACCGGGATGTACAGCGAGCACAGCACGCTGACTACGGCAAGTGCAAGCAGCAAAATGATGGTCGGCAGATACGGACGGATTTGCAAAAGAACACGTTTAACGGTACTGTTTTTGTTATTCATCTTGCTCATTTCGCAGCTGCCTCCTTTCCGCCAAACTGAGAGTCATAGATCTCGCGGTACACGGAGCAGTTCTCAAGGAGCGCATCGTGTGTGCCGCAGCCGACAAGCGCGCCGTTGTCTAAGACGAGAATCTTATCCGCGTGCCGCAGCGAAGATGTGCGCTGCGAGACGATGAACACAGTCGGCTTATTCGGCAGTGCGGAAAGCGCGCCGCGCAGTGCCTTTTCGGTCACATAGTCGAGCGCGGAAGCGGAATCGTCCAGAATGAGGATCTCGGGATTACCCACAAGTGCGCGGGCAATGGAAAGGCGCTGGCGCTGTCCGCCCGAAAGGTTGCGGCCTTCGGCGGTAATCTTCATATCGAGCCCGCCCTTACTCTGTACGAAGTCTGCGGCCTGCGCAGCCTTTACGGCTGCCTGCATCTCTTCGTCGTTGGCATTTTTATTGCCCCAAAGTAAATTTTCGCGCAGTGTGCCGCGAAACAAGACCGCGCGCTGCAATACGACGTGCACCTTTTCGCGCAGTTCTTCAAGCGAATAGGAATTCACGTTGCGGCCGCCCACGCGGATGGTGCCGGAGGACGCATCATAGAAGCGGGGGATAAGCCCCACGAGCGTCGTTTTTCCGCTGCCTGTGCCGCCGATAACGCCGATGATCTCGCCCGGCTCGGCGGTGAAGCTGATGTTTTCGAGCGCGTCCTTCGCGCCTTCGTTATAGTGTATGGAAACGCGGTCGAACTCGACGGCGTGGGTATTGTAGATTTTCTTGTCGTCGGAATAAACGGTGTTTGTGTCGAGCTCGAGCACGTCGCGGATACGTGCGGCGCTTGCAAAGGACTTTGTTACGGTGATGATGAGGTTTGCAAGTTTGATGAGCTCAACTAAAATCTGGCTCATGTAGTTATATAGCGCCACGACCTGACCCTGCGTCAAAATGCCGGTGTTGACCTGAACAGCGCCGTAATGGATGAGCAGAATGATGCCGACGTTAATCAGGATAAACGTAACCGGGTTCAAAAGTGCGGAGATACGGCCCGTGGATTTCTGGAGTTTGGAGAGCAGCGAATTTTGGCCGATAAATTTTTCTGTTTCGGTGTCTTCACCGCAGAACGCGCGTATGACACGTGTGCCGTTCAGATTTTCACGCGTGGTGTTCAAAACGGAATCCAGCTGGTTTTGAATAGCCTTGTAGCGCTTGATGGTCAGCAGCATGATGCCGAATACCACAACGGAGAGCAGAGCGACCACAATGAGGAACAGCAGCGCGCTGCCGGGATCAATGGTGAACGCCATAACGCATGCGCCGAACACAATGAACGGCGAGCGCATAAACAGGCGCAGTACAAGGTTCACACCGTTCTGCACCTGATTTACGTCGTTTGTGATGCGTGTCAGCAGCGTGGAAGTGCCCACACAGTCCAAAAGGGAGAAGGAGAGTTCGTTGATTTTTTGGAACAAGCTGTGACGCAGCCCGGTGGCAAAGCCCACGGCAGCCTTTGCGGCAAAATACTGCGCCGTGATGGCACTGACCATGCCGACCACACCGAACCCGACCAGAAGCAGACAGCGGGAGATGATGAAGCCGGTGTCACCGGTCTGAATGCCCACGTCAATGATCTGCGCGATTACGAGCGGGACAATCAGCTCAAAGGTGGCTTCGAGCAGCTTGAAAAGAGGCGCTAAAAACGACTCTTTCTTGTAGTCTTTCATGTAAACGAGGAGCTTTCGCATGGCGTTCGTCCTTTCCGAACAGTTTAAACGGCATAGTTTTCCATACAATTCCGTTTTTGTCAGTAATTTTCATTATACCGCCTATTATAGTGTAAGTCAAATCGAAACATACCCTGCCACGGAGCGCAGCAGGGTATGTTCTATAGAACTATTTATTCACAGGAAAGCTCTACCGGGTCTGTAAAGTGTTCGTTGTTGTAGATGTCGCGCAGGGTGTATTGGATCACCGTGCGGTATTCGCCGATTTCCTCATAGGCGACGACGGGTTCACTTGTGTATGTTACCGGGTCGCCGAGCGTGTAGTCCCGGTCGTAGTTGAAATCGTAATCATAATACGAACAGGTGTACTGAATCTGATCCGTCTCCGTAAAGCTGTGCAGACCCTTTGCCGCTACCGTAGGCTCTTCGGTCTTTAAGCGGTAGCCCGCAACAAAGCCGCTGTCATGGTCGCTGTCCCAGCGCAGAACGATCTCAATATCGGTGCTGCCGTTCAGTTCGGCCGGCACATAACCCGTTGTGTACCAATAATCGTCCGTCTGTTCCTCGGTTTCGGCGTAGAACGGCACAATCACGCCGTCGATCGAGATCCATGTATAGTCAAAATCGACTTTCAGGTCGCCGTCGTCGTCAAACTCGTACACGTTGTCATTGCCAAGGTCAATGTATCCCTCGCCGTCGTCGAGGTAAACGGTCATATCAATGTACGTGATGAGGTTCCATGCTTCATCGGAAAGAGAGAGTGCATAATAGTCGCCCTTGTCGATGAGTTCAAAATCGTTGTCGTTTATTGTGGTGACGTTTTCGCCGCCAACCTCGGAGGAATCGAACCAATCGTAGTAGGAGTAAAAATCGATATCACTCTGCGAAAGCGACTGCCCGGAGAGCATCGTGTTCATGAATTTATCGTAGAATTCAAAATACGATTCCGGGAAGCCGACGCAGGTCATTTCAAAGCGTGTATCGCCGTAATAATCCGGCCACAGGCACGGAAAATAGACTGCAATGCCCGCAGCGGACTTTTCATAGGTGACGTTATACACCACCATGTTCTGAACGGCGGCCTGCACATCGTCCTCGGTGCCGAGGGAAAGACTCTGCTTTGTCAGCGTGGCGAGGTCGGAAAGATCGACCTGGTCGTATTCGTTGTCGCCGAATTCCCGCACGTTGTTGCGCACCTGCGAAAACGCACCGTAGCTGCCGTTTTGCAGTGCGGTGTAGGCGCTTCCCCAGTAGCTTTCCAACGCGGCGTATAATTCCGGCACATAGCGCAGGTCTAAAACGGAAAGCGTCGGCATGTCGGCGAAAATATAGGCCTCAAGGAAATCGTCCGCCAGCTTTTTGCCGAGCTCCGCCGTGGGTACGGCGGGGTTTTCCGCCAGCATCGTAAGCCAGTTTTTGTACGCCCAACCCTCGCCGGGTTCGGATTCTTCGGAGGCGATGAGGTAATCCGCATACGGATCCAAGGCGTAGGCCACCTCTGCCGTCGCCATCAGGCAGGCGTCAAAGCCGATGAAATCGAACTGCACGCCGCCGTTATACAGCGCTGTAGAAAGAGAAGAGAGTGTCAAAGAGGTGTCTTCGTACAGCTCGTCGTAGCCGAAGCCTGTCATGGTGCCGCCGCCGTGATCCCACAAAATGAGCTCGTAGCGGTCTGCGGGGTAGCTTTCGGCGGAGAAGCGAATGAAATCGGAGAGCGTGTCGGCGTCCGTCATATTCATGCTGCCAAGGTTTTGGAGCAGCGTCATATCGCCGTTTTCGATCACAAAGCGCTCACTTTCATCGTCTGTGCAGACATCGTTCCACCAGGTTTCGGTGCCGCCGGTCTGGAGTACAAGGTGAATGTTTTCGGAAAGCGCGGCATCTGCCATTTCCAAAAGGTCGTCGGTCGCGGAGCCGTCCTCACTCTCTAAGTCGGAGCCGATCATGTACACCATTACCGTGACACTTTCAGCGTTTGCAACGTCCGTGTAAAACGCACGCAGGTCGCCGTCTTCGGTCGGCACAGGGGTGGAGATGACGCCGGAGGACGCGGAGCTTTCCGAAATCACGGAGGACGAAGCTTCGCTGTTTTCACGAGCTTTACCGGCTAAGACCAAAACCGTGCTGCATCCTGTGCAGTTAAAAATCAAGCCGAAGCTGAGCAAAAGGGGCAAAACGCGGGATAAAAACCGTCTCATACAAAACTCCTTTTATGGCTGCGGACGGAAAACGACCGTGCCGGTTGCGTCGTCCATGCTTTCCACAATGGCGAGCGATTCGAGTGGGTAGCCCATCTCGCGAATTTTCGCGCCGCCGGGCTGGAACCCCTTTTCAATCGCGATACCGATGCCTTCCACCGTGCCGCCCGCCTGATCTACAATAGAGATGAGCCCCTGCAGCGCGCAGCCGTTTGCAAGAAAATCATCGATGATAAGAATGTGATCCTCGGGGCCGAGAAATTTTTTCGAGACGATCACGCGATTCACACGCTTATGTGTGAAGGATTCCACTTCGGAAACGTATATGTCACCATCGATATTCACACTCTGGCTCTTTTTCGCGAAGACGACCGGCACGTCAAAGCATTCCGCCGCCACACATGCAATACCGATGCCGGAGGCTTCAATCGTCAGAATTTTGTTGATGGGCTTATCTGCAAAACGTCGCTTGAACTCTTCGCCCATTTGGCGAAACAGGCGCACATCCATTTGGTGGTTTAAAAAGCTGTCTACTTTCAATATATTGCCGGCTTTTACAACGCCGTCCTTTACGATACGTTCTTCAAGAAAATTCATACTGTTTTGTCCCCCGAGGTTCTTGTTGATTCTATTGTACCGAAGCGGAACGGGAATGTCAATTCCGAATGCGCATAAGAAAGCGCGTCTGCCCCGCGAAGCTGCTTTCCAAAGAGAAATCAAGAAGCCCTCCCGTGTCGGTCATGGATATGCTTCCTTTATAGGGTACATATCCATCACTTCGGGAGGGTGTTTTTGCTTTTATTCAGAAATTCTTATTGTTTTCCGGCGGCGTCCAGGTGAAATCCTCGGCGGAAAGAAGCGTTTTGCTGCTGTGAAAGCGGTCAAGCTCCGCGGTGCACAGCCGCACGGCGTCTTCAATGTACGTGTCCGCCATGGCAGCCGTGAAAAAGTAGGGGGCATCCGCCGGCGCGGGCACAAAGTTTTGATGAATCGAACGCAGAAGACCTTCGGCGTCAAACGGCTCAAAAGCGAAAATCGGTTCCTGCGTGAAATTTTCCGGGACGGCAAGGTCATCCCGAATATTATATTTTTGAATGAAATGACGGTTTAAAAGCGTGTAATCGTGGTGCATGCGCGCGGTGCTTTCCGGCGTGTAGGGATTCCAGCCGAAGGTGTCGTACAGTGTTTTGCGGTACAAAGCATCCTCGATGAGGTGCAGATAGTAGCCGAGGTAAAGGTCGTCTTTTTGCATACGCTCGCCGAACTGCGCGCGGTACGCTTCAAGATCATAAAGCCGAATGCCGAGCTTTTCATTGTAAACGCGAAAATGTGTTTTCCGCTTGTTTACGGAAGCGTCCGGCAGTACCGCGCCAAAGCGCAGCCGCGCACCGTCGTGCATAGGAAACAGTTGCAAAATTTTATCCGTGATCGCGTAGTGCATGAGACTGGAAGCCATATTTTTTTACCTTTCTTCCGTAATTTTCGGGAGCGGCATTTGCAAATATCCGCAGGCGGGAATATCCTTTTCGGTAACGGGGCGAATCATGGGAAAGCCTTCTTTTGTTTTAATTCATTTTATCCAACCGTACGACGCATTCTACATGGTCGGTGTGGGGGAACATGTCTACGGGCTGAATCTTTTCGGCGCGATAGCCGCGCTTTGTAAGAAAATTAAGGTCACGCGCGAGCGTTTCCGGGTTACAAGAGACGTATACGATGCGTCTCGGTGCAAGTGTGAGTGCGCAGGAGAGAAACGCGGTGTCGCTGCCGGCGCGCGGCGGATCCATGAAAAGCACGTCGCAGTGTTCACCGGCGTTTGCCATATCTACCATAAAGTCGCCTGCATCGGCGCAGACGAAGCGGATATTTTTCACGCGGTTTAATTTTGCATTTTCACGGGCATCGCGCACGGCGTCGCGGTTCACTTCTACGCCGAGGACCTGTCCGGCTTTTTTGGCGGCGACCATGCCGATGGTGCCGATGCCGCAGTACGCGTCAATGACGGTTTCTTTGCCCGTGAGCTCCGCGAATTCCATCGCTTTGCCGTACAGCACCTCGGTCTGCACGGGGTTGATCTGGTAGAATGATTTTGCCGAAATGCGGAAGCGCAGCCCGCAGAGAATATCCATGATATAGCCGGGGCCGTAGAGTGTTTTCTCGTTCTGCCCGAGCAGCATGGAGGTGTAGCGGTCGTTGACATTTTGAATGATTGTGGTAATCTCCGGGTGAAGCTTTAACAGCGCACGGGTGAAATTGTTGCGTGCGGGGAAGATCGGCGTACCGGTGACGAGCACAACCATGACTTCGCCGGTCTGGAAGCCGCGCTTGACGAGCACATGGCGCAGAAAGCCGCGCCCGGTGACCTCGTTATACGTTGTCATTTTGAAATCGCGCAGCAGGCGGCGGATATCGACGATAATGCGGTCGGCAATTTCGTCTTCCGTCATGCAACTGTCCACGGCGACGATGTTGTGCGTGCTGCTCTGGTAAATGCCGGAGATGATGCGTCCGGCACGCGTGGTACCGAATGCGGCCTGCACCTTGTTGCGGTAGTGGTAGGGGTTCTCCATGCCGATGATGGGCTCTACGCGGCAGAATTTGCCGAGCAGGCGGATGCACGTGCGCTCCTTGTGCGCGAGCTGTTCCTTATAATCGAGGTTCTGCAGTTGGCAGCCGCCGCACTTTTTGCTGTGCGGACAGCGCGTTTTGTTCTGTGTGCTTTCCATTTTTATATGTCCTTCCGTAGTTTAAATCGATTTTAGCGGTTTATTTTATGAATTTGCCTTGCAAATTCATTGGGAGACCCTCTAATTGTGTCTCCCACACCACAACAGTCCACCGGACTGTTGTGGTTCCCATCCTGATTTTTGTTAGGCAAAAGGTGTTTCGTCGTCTGCGGACGACGACTTAGGACGCTGCCCTAATGAACCTAAGCGAACGCACACGTTCGCTTGAAGCTTCTTGAAAAAGCTTAAGCAAAACTTTTAACCACCGTTGCCGTTGGCTTATGTTTCTTTTATACTATCATTTTGCGTCAACAAAATCAAGAAAAGCCTTGTTTTCTGACCGAAAACGCAAATTTTAGTTGAAAAGCGAAAAGTTCCGTGCTATACTGAATGTGAAAAAAGGGTGCTGACGTATAAAGTCGGCTGAGAGCGGCGTGAACGCCGAAACCTGTTACCTGATTCGGATAATGCCGACGTAGGAAAATACGCTTATTTTAAGTGCTTTTTATGCCGCGTGCCGAATGGGTGCGCGGTTTTTGTTTTCTCCGCTTTATCCCCTAAATCTCGGTAGAAAACCGGAGGAATGAACTATGAAGAACAACAATACAAAAAAGCTTGCGGCCTGCGCGGTTATGGTCGCACTGGGCGCTGTGCTCAGCATGATCAAGGTGCTTCAGATGCCGTTTGGCGGTTCCATCACGCTGCTTTCCATGCTGCCCTGCGCCATGATTTCCATCATGTACGGCCTTAAGTGGGGCTTTGCGGCTTCCTTTGTGGAATCCGTCGTTCAGCTTGCGTTCGGCATCACGATGGACGGCATCCTCGGCTGGGGCATGACGCCTTCTGCTCTCATCGGCACGATTTTGCTCGATTACATCGTGGCATACACGGTTATCGGCATTGCGGGCATTTTCCGCAAGAAGGGTTATGTAGGCATTTGCTGCGGCACGGCGCTGGCTGTTGCGCTGCGCTTTGTGTGCCACTTCATTTCCGGTGCCATTATCTTTGCAAACTTTGATGAGTTTGTGGCGTTCGGCGCTTCCTGGGTGGGCCACCCGTGGCTTTACTCCTTCTGCTACAACGGCACTTACATGCTGCCGGAGCTCATCTTCACAGTTATCGCGGCGGTTATTCTGTTCCGTCTGCCGCAGATGAAAAAGCTCATCGCGGACGAGGGCGAATAAATCTAAACAAGCGAAAATTTCGGGCGGTGCTCTGCGGAGTGCCGCTTTTTTCGCATAAAATCCCGCCGCGGTAGTTGTGTATCTTTAAAAAACGTGGTATGATTGATAAATCACAAGCGCAGCATCCAGCTGCACGAAGCCGTGCAGCAGCCAGCGGCGCGAAAGGAGTTTAACAAATGAAGAAAGTTCTGAAGCCCGAAGAAAAGACCATGGAAAAAATCGTGGCGCTCTGCAAAAACAGAGGCTACGTATACCCCGGCTCCGAAATTTACGGCGGTCTGTCCAACTCTTGGGACTACGGCCCGCTGGGCTGCCTTTTCAAGGACAACGTAAAAAACGCGTGGAAACGCAAGTTCGTGCAGGAGAGCCGCTACAACGTGGCGCTGGATTCCGCAATCCTCATGAACCCGGAAGTCTGGGTGGCAACCGGCCACGTGGGCGGCTTCTCCGACCCGCTGATGGACTGCAAGGACTGCAAGACCCGTCACCGTGCCGATAAGCTCATTGAAGACTTCACCGGCGAATCCGCAGACGGCTGGACGAACGAGCAGATGCAGAAGTTTATTGCCGACAACAACATTGCCTGCCCGGAGTGCGGCGGCCACAACTTTACGGATATCCGCCAGTTCAACCTGATGTTTAAGACGTTCCAGGGTGTTACGGAAGACGCAAAGAGCCAGCTGTACCTCCGCCCGGAGACTGCACAGGGCATTTTTGTCAACTTCCCGAGCATTCAGCGCACCACGCGCAAGAAGGTGCCGTTCGGCGTTTGTCAGGTGGGCAAGAGCTTCAGAAATGAGATTACCCCGGGCAACTTTATTTTCCGCATTCGCGAGTTTGAGCAGATGGAGTGCGAATTCTTCTGCAAGCCGGGCACGGACCTCGACTGGTTCTACTACTGGAAGGATTTCTGCAAAAACTGGCTTTTGAACCTCGGTCTGGACGAAGCGAACATCCGCCTGCGCGACCACAGCCAGAAGGAGCTCTCTTTCTACTCCAAGGCGACGACGGATATTGAGTATCTGTTCCCGTTCGGCTGGGGCGAGCTTTGGGGCATTGCAGACCGCACGGACTATGACCTCACCCGTCATCAGGAGCATTCCGGCAAGGACCTCTCCTATTTCGACCCGGAGACGAACACCCGCTATGTGCCGTATGTCGTCGAGCCGTCTCTCGGCGCGGACCGCGTAGCGCTGGCGTTCCTGTGCGACGCTTACGACGAAGAAAACCTCGGCACCGAAGAAAAACCGGACGTGCGTGTTGTACTGCGTCTGCACCCGGCACTGGCACCGTTTAAGGCAGCGATTCTGCCGCTCTCCAAGAAGCTGAGCGAAAAGGCCGGCGAGGTTTACGATGCGCTCGCAAAGAAGTTTTCCGTTGACTTTGACGATACGGGTTCCATCGGCAAGCGCTATCGCCGCCAGGATGAGATCGGCACGCCGTTCTGCATCACGTATGACTTTGACAGTGAAAATGACGGCTGCGTTACCGTCCGCGACCGTGACAGCATGGAGCAGGAGCGTGTGAAGATCGACGAGCTTGAAGCGTACATTGCAGAGAAGATCGATTTCTAAAAAAATATAAATAGACACAGCACCCGCCGTTTCGACTGCATGAACCGTGCAGAGAAGCGGCGGGTTTGTTTATTTTGCCGTTGAAACACCATGCAAAATATGCTAAACTAAATAAAAATGAATTCGAAATCGTGACACATAAAAGTTATCACGAAAGAGGAAATGGATTATGAGAAATACTTTTTCTAAACGTATATTTGCTGTTTTAGCGGCGGTTTTACTCGGCGCTGCGCTGTGTGCGCCGTTTACCTTTGCGGATGAAGCCGATACGGCCGATACCACAGACAGCACCGAAACGGTGGACACCACGGAAGGCACGACCGACACCGCAGGCGAAGACAGCAGCGGAGCGGAATCGTTCTTTAATGAGCTGAAGGCCGATAACGGTGTTGGCCGCACGCTGTTCATTGCGGGTGCGGTGTGCATCGTGCTCGGCGTCGGCGGAATTGTCAGCATCATTTTGTGGCAGCGTGCAAGCCGTAACCGCGACAGCGGCGAAGCGGACCGCGCCGAGGTGCTGGATGAGATTGAGCAGGAGGAACGACGCAACCGCAGAAGACGCGAAGAAGAGCGCATGCGCCGCGAGCAGATGCAGGCGCGCCGTGAGACAGAGCCCCGCGTGCCCACGTCCTTTGACCCGGATAAAGACACCGGCGAGCTGCCGGTGATGCCGGTAGCGGCGGAGTACACCGCAGAACGCCCCATCATGCCGGAAACGCCGGTCTCCATGCAGCCACAGAACGTGCGCCGCGCTGCGGTGCAGACCTCAGTGAATCGCGCGCCACGGCAAAGCGCCGCACCGAGAGCCGCAAAGCCCGCCGCACCTGCGCCGAAGCCCGTGCAGCAGCGCCCGGCAAATCCCCCGAAGCCGGCTGCACAGACAGTGCAGGCAAAGCCTGCCGCGCCGAAAGCGCCCGAAAAATATGACCTTGAGGACATTTTAAGAGAAGTCCGCGAGATGAACGCGAATAAATAATCGTACATAAAAAGGCCTTTGCATCTCCGTTTTGGACGGTGCAAAGGCCTTTTGTCATCTTAATTTTGCGTCAGGTTCTTTTCTTTCTCGAAAAATGCTTTGCGCAATGTCTCGAATTCCTCGGGTGTGCAGGCTTTTTTACAGGTGGGGATGAACGAGCCTGTCACCGTGAAGCACGCTTTCATGACGTCGCACGGGTAGTTTTCACATTGGCCGCAATGCGCGATGTGCTTTTCGTTCACGCATTTTACAAGGCGATAGCGGCACCAGTTTTCTTCCTTGCAGCCGGTACAGGCAATCTCCTCGTTTGTCACCACGTGATCGCGGTAGCCGATTTTATACCACAGCTCGGCGGTGTGGTGCAGTTCTTCTGCGGTTTTGGTGTACGGCGGCACGTTGTAGCGCGGACATACCGCGCAGTCGTTTCCACACGCCGCAATGATTTTTTCACACATAGAGAACTCCCCCAAAAAACTATGTCTATTGCAGCTCGTCGCGGTAGTAGGCGAGAAGCAGATCGACCATTCTGCCGTAGGAGCGCAGGCCGTTTTCCTGCCCGTTGGCTTTTAAGTACGCG
>ERZ827520.3937-NODE-3937-length-11562-cov-2.696967_pt1 | contig 11562 bp, 21 predicted proteins | sample MGYA00519581_ERZ827520 | MGnify/ENA primary metagenome ERZ827520 (study PRJEB31778, sample SAMEA3449339) | human gut metagenome | biome: human gut; feature: human-associated habitat; material: faeces | place: United Kingdom | collected 2010/2012 ...
AACTTTTGTACAAAGAAATAACAATTTATTTGCGCGATTACTGAATTCAAGCGTCGCGCCAAACAAATATTAGTCCTCGAGAGCCTTCAAAACCTCGGCGGTGGTGTCGGCGATCTCTTCCTGACCCTCCGCTACGCGCAGCATACCCTTCTCGCGGTAATAGTCGAGCAACGGCTCTGTCTGCTGATGGTAAGTGTTTAATCTGTTTTTGACCGTCTCGGGCTTGTCGTCCTCGCGGACGTTCAGGTCTCCGCCGCACTTATCGCATTTGCCCTCTACCTTCGGCTTTCTGTACTCCTTATGATAGGTCGTGCCGCATTTGCCGCACTCGAGTCTGCCCGACAGGCGCGCTATTATCTTCTCGTCCGGGACCTCGATACTCAAGACCTTATCGATATCTATATCCGAATTGTCGAGAGCTTCCGCCTGAGCGATCGTGCGCGGGAATCCGTCGAGTATAAAGCCGTTCTTGCAGTCCGGCTCTCCAAGACGCTTTTCCATCAGTTCGATCATGACCTCGTCCGGAACCAACTTGCCGTCGTTAATGTACTGCGACGCCAGCTTTCCGAGCTCGGTCTCTTCTTTGATATTCGTCCTCAAAATAACTCCGGTGGATATTGTGGGGATTTCATAATGTTCGCTAAGCTTTTCAGCCTGAGTGCCCTTTCCGGCGCCCGGCGCCGCCAATAAAATCAGTCTCATTTTTTCTTCCTCCATTTCGTATATAAAAAATATTATATACTTTATATTTAACTTGGTATATTCTCTCAGGCCGCCGCGCAATCTAAAGCAAATTATACCAAATTTATTATTAACATATTCCAAAAATATTATAACCGTACATGAAAATTCTCCCAATATTATTATAAACCTTAAGCTCCGGCTAAGCGCCGCAAACGCGCTAGTCCTCGTATTCGAAGCGAACCCCCGCGCATATATGCGGCGCCCGTTTCAAACGCAGGAACATAGACCCGCGTTATACGCTCGGCCCTCCGTTTAAATCGATCTAACGTATTGGTTTGAATTTTTCGGCTATAAAAAACATGGAGCAGATACTTAGACATTTTCCGCCTATGAATCCACTCCTATGATTATATTTTATTTGAACCTATTTTGTCAAGCTATTAACAATAATATTGTTAAATACTGCCGAACGTTCTCTATAATTTCGGTCGACTATTCCAAGAAGCCCTTATAATGTCTTACAAGCATCTGCGACTCGATATTCTTAACCGTCTCAAGCGCAACGCCGACAAGAATCAAGAGCGACGTGCCTCCGATAGAGAAGTTTTGGATGTTGAGCGCCAAGTTTAAGAATATAGGAAGTATAGCTATCAGACCAAGGAATATCGCGCCGACCAGAGTGATTCTCGATAGAACTTTTGAAATGTACTCCGAAGTCGGACGTCCGGGTCTGATTCCCGGAATAAATCCTCCGTTCTTCTTCATATTATTAGACATTTCAATCGGATTGAACTGAATTGCCGTATAGAAATATGTGAAGAATATTATCAGCAGGAAGTACAATATAGCGTATATCCACGAATTCTGCGAGAACACAGCCAAGAACGCTCCCCAGAAACCGCCCGACTGGGAAGTTACTCCAAAGAATCCGGCAATCGTACCTGGGAAGGACATGATCGACATCGCGAAGATGATCGGAATAACGCCGGACGCCGCTACCTTGATCGGGATATGCGTGCTCTGTCCGCCGTACATCTTACGGCCGACTACGCGCTTCGCATACTGAACCGGGATACGTCTTTCCGCTTCGTTCATCATAACGACCAGGCCTATAGCTAAGAGCGCGAGTATAAGCAGCGCTACTACTCCGACTATACTAAGCGTGCCGCCTTTTGCGTAAGCGTAGAGCGACTGAACCATCGAAGGGAATCTTGAAACTATACCCGCGAAGATTATCAGGGATATACCGTTACCAACGCCCTTTTCGGTGATCTGCTCGCCCAGCCACATAAGAAACGCCGTGCCGGCCGTAAATGTGAATATTACGACGATCGCAGTAGCGAATCCCGGATTTGTGACCGCGCCGTAGCTGTTAAGCAGAAAATACAAGCCTATTGCCTGTATAAACGCGAGTACGACCGTTCCGTAACGGGTTATCTGACCTATCTTCTTTCTGCCGTCCTCGCCCTGCTTCTGAAGTCTTTCGAGCGCGGGTATCGCCACGCACAAAAGCTGCATGATAATCGACGAGTTAATGTACGGCGTGATACTCATAGCGAATATCGTAGCGTTCTGGAACGCGCCGCCCGAGATGATATCTATAAATCCGAACAGCGAGTTCTCGCTCGTAAATATCTGGCGCATTGCTTCGGGTTCCAGAAGGGGTACGGGTATACACGAGCCCAATCTGAAAATTATAAGCATTATCAGCGTATAGATCAGCTTTTTCCTGAGATCCGGGATCTTCCATGCATTCTTTATTGTCTCGAACATGACTTATACCACCTCAGTCTTTCCGCCCGCTGCAGTTATTTTCTCTGCGGCGGACTTACTGAACCTCTTAGCTTTAACCGTCAAATTCTTATTAAGCTCGCCGCGGCCCAATATTACCAAGCCGTCGTTGATCTTGGAAATAACACCGTTTTCTTTAAGAAACTCGGCTGTTATCTCAGTCCCGTTCTCAAACTTGTTAAGAGCTTCTACGTTGACCGAAACATATTTCTTTGCAAAGATATTTGTAAATCCGCGTTTCGGAAGTCTTCTGTAAATAGGCATCTGTCCGCCCTCGAATCCGGGACGTACGCCGCCTCCGCTACGCGCGTTCTGACCTTTTTGACCTCTACCGGCAGTTTTTCCGTTGCCGCTTCCATGGCCTCTGCCGACTCTGAATGATTTCTTCTTCGAACCATTGCTTGGAGATAATTCATGAAGTTTCATTGAGTCCACCTCCTCCTTTTCAACTTAATTTTCAATTATGAAAAAGTTTTCTTCAAACCGACCGGTCTATCGACCGGCTCAGCCGAGCGAAGCCCGGCTCTTTATATATTACTACACTTTTACTGTCGTATATTACCGAAAAACAACAAATCTGTTAAAATAACGTTACCAAACTCATTGTTTAGCTAAACTTTATACAGAATAATAAACCGAACGCCGTATTCGGTTTAATCGGGCCGCTCATCTCGGCGGCCGCGCGTCTATTACTCTTCTACGGTAACCAGGTGCTTAACCTTGAAAATCATTCCTCTAATTTGAGCGTTATCAGGTTTTTCAACAGTCTGGTGCAGCTTTCTAAGACCGAGCGCCTTTACTGTAGCGATCTGATCTTTCTTACAGCCTATCGTACTCTTTTTAAGAGTTACTTTAATTGTATTAGCCACTGTTATGTCCTCCTGTCTTTAAAACTTAGCCCAAAATTTCTTCCGGCTTCTTGCCGCGAAGCGCCGCGACTTCCTCAAGGCTCTTGAGCGACGCCAATCCCTCTATCGTAGCTGCGACTACGTTTTTAGGATTGTTGCTGCGCAAACACTTCGTTCTTATATTTTTAATTCCGGCCAATTCAAGCACCGCGCGCGCGGGGCCTCCGGCGATAACTCCGGTACCTTCAGCGGCGGGTTTGAGCAATACTCTGCCCGCGCCGTACTCTCCGATTATCTCGTGCGGTATTGTTGAATGAAGCAACGGAACCGTTATCATATTCTTCTTCGCGTCGTCTATACCCTTGCGGATAGCGTCGGGTATTTCAGCCGCTTTACCCATTCCGCATCCAACGTGACCGTTTCCGTCGCCTACGACTACGAGCGCTGAAAATCTGAAGTTTCTACCGCCCTTTACAACCTTCGCTACGCGGTTGAGGTATACGACCTTCTCTTGAATGTCGAGCGCGTCAGCGTTGATGCGTTCTTGTTTCCTGGTTCTTTCGCCCTTCTCTGCCATTTATCTTTTCACCTCTTTCATGAGTAATAATTAGAATTTAAGGCCGCCCTCGCGAGCGCCGTCGGCGAGCATAGCAACTCTGCCGTGATATACATATCCGCCTCTGTCGAATACGACTTCGCTGATACCCTTTTCAGCCGCTTTCTTAGCAACTAACTGGCCTACAGCTTTAGCTGCGTCCTTGTTTCCGCCGTAGTTTGCTTTTAGCTCTGGATCCAGAGTCGATGCTGAAACTAAAGTAGTACCCGTCGTGTCGTCAATAATCTGAGCGTATATGTGCTTTAGACTTCTGAAAACGCACAGTCTCGGGGTCTCGGGAGTGCCCGATACCTTCTTGCGGACTCTAGCGTGTCTTGCAAGTCTCGATACGTTGCTGCTTTCCTTCTTAATCATTAAATCTGCACCTCCTTGCGGTTACTACTTCTTAGAACCTGCCTTACCTTCCTTACGTATGATTCTCTCGTCGATATATTTAATACCCTTGCCCTTATACGGCTCCGGCGGTCTCTTCTCTCTTACCTCTGCGGCAAACTGACCGACCTTCTGCTTGTCGGGACCCGAGATGATTATCTGGTTCGGCTGAGGAACCTCGATTGTGATCCCGTCAGTCTCTTCCATCTCGACCTGATGCGAATAACCCAGGTTCATAACCAGCTTCTTACCCTGCTTTGCAGCTCTGTAACCTACGCCGTTGACCTGGAGCTCCTTCTTAAATCCCTCTGTAGTACCAACTATCATATTATTCAGCAGGGTACGAGTGAGACCGTGAAGCGATTTATGCATTTTTGATTCCGAAGGACGCTTTACAGTTATTACTCCTTCGCCTTGTTCAATGATCATATCCTTGGGAAGAACCTTATTAAGCTCGCCCTTAGGACCCTTTACGGTAACTTCATTGTTTTCGCCGATCTTAACCTCTACGCCCGCGGGCACGGTTATCGGCATGTTTCCTATACGTGACAATGAATTCTCCTCCTTTCCTTACCAAATAAACGCCAGAACTTCGCCGCCAACATTCTCTTTGCGTGCTTGACGGTCTGTCATAACACCTTTGGAAGTAGAGATGATAGCTACACCTAGGCCTTTGATAACCTTTGGTAGTTCTTCTGCATTGGAATAAATTCTTAGGCCTGGTTTAGAAACTCTTTTCAGACCTTTGATAACAGAGGTTTTACCCTCGCCATATTTTAAGTTAATTTTAATCATGCCTTGTTTGCCGTCTTCAACAACTGTGAAGTTTTTCACGTATCCTTCATCAACAAGAATTTGTACAATAGACTTTTTCATGTTAGATGCAGGAACTTCAACGGAGTCATGTTTCGCAGCACTCGCGTTGCGGATACGTGTAAGCAAATCTGCAATTGGATCTGTAATTTGCATACCGTTTACCTCCTTTGCTAAGCTTACCAGCTTGCCTTTTTAACGCCTGGAATTTGACCTTTGTGGGCTAATTCTCTAAAGCATATACGGCAAATACCGAACTTACGAAGATAGGCGTGCGGCCTGCCACAGATTTTGCATCTGTTGTATTCGCGAGTAGAGTATTTGGAACCTCTTTGTTGTTTTACTTTCATAGAAGTTTTGGCCACAATATTCCCTCCTTATTTCGCAAACGGAGCGCCCATTAGAGTTAGCAACTCTTTAGACTCTTCGTCGGTGTTTGCAGTTGTTACGAAACAGATGTCCATTCCGCGAACCTTATCAATTTTATCGTAATCAATTTCTGGGAAAATCAATTGTTCTTTGAGACCCATGTTGTAGTTACCACGGCCGTCAAAAGAGTTTGGATTAATTCCTCTGAAGTCTCTTACGCGAGGTAGAGCAACATTGAATAGTTTGTCAACAAATTCATACATGTTCTCGCCTCTTAGTGTAACTTTAACGCCGATATTCATGCCTTCGCGCAATTTAAAGTTAGCAACTGATTTTTTTGCTTTACATGTCATTGGTTTTTGACCTGTAATTGCTGCAATATCTGTCATAATAGCTTCAATTGCTTTTGCGTTATCTTTTGCTTCGCCTGCGCCAACATTGATAACTACTTTCTCCAGCTTAGGAATTTGCATTACGCTTTTGTAAGAGAATTTTTTCATCAATGCAGGAGCAATGTCTTGCTTGTAGTAATCCTTAAGTCTAGCCATGTTTTATCCTCCTTACAGCGTTGCACCGCATTTTTTGCAAATGCGTGCTTTTTTACCGTCTTCAGAAATTTTATGTGCAACACGTGTAGGTTTACCGCAAGCAGAGCAAACTAGCTGAACTTTACATGCATACATAGCGCCTTCTGCTTTTGCAATACCGCCTTGCTCACCCATTTTGCGAGGTTTCACATGTTTTGTAACCATGTTACGGCCTTCTACAATCACTTTACCCTCTTTTGGGCTAACTGCTAAGACTTTGCCTTCTTTGCCGCGGTCCTTGCCGCTTAAAATGATGACGGTGTCACCAGTTTTAACATGAATTTTGTTCATTAGTGAGCACCTCCCATTATAGTACTTCAGGGGCAAGACTTAGAATTTTCAAATAGTCTTTGTCACGCAATTCTCTGGCTACTGGGCCAAAGATACGTGTTCCCCTTGGATTTTTATCGTCTCTGATGATAACGGCTGCATTTTCGTCAAAACGAATGTATGTGCCGTCCTCACGGCGAACACCAAAAGCAGTTCTTACGATAACTGCTTTTACAACGTCGCCTTTTTTAACAACGCCGCCGGGTGCTGCTTTTTTAACGGAAGCAACCACAACGTCGCCAATATTGGCATACCTTCTGCCGGTACCACCTAGAACGCGGATGCACATAATCTCTTTCGCGCCGGTGTTGTCGGCAACTTTAAGGTAACTTTGCTGTTGTATCACAGTGCGTTCCTCCTTCTTTACAAGCTAAAATTATTTAGCTTTCTCAATAATCTCAACGAGTCTCCATCTCTTATCTTTAGAAAGAGGACGAGTCTCCATAACACGTACTACGTCACCAATGTTGCACTCATTTTTCTCATCGTGTGCTTTTACGTTGATGGTACGTTTAATAATTTTATTGTAAAGCGGATGCTTTACGCTGTCTTCGATTGCTACAACAATGGTTTTTTCCATTTTGTTGCTTTTCACCTTGCCAACCAAGGTTTTTCTCATGTTTCTATCGCTCACAGCTAAACCTCCTTCCGTTACGCATTCTTGCTGTTATTGATTTCATTCTCACGTAAAACAGTTTTTACACGAGCAATATCTTTCTTCACAGCGGAAACACGCATCGGGTTATCGAGCTGGTTAATGGCAAGCTGGAAACGCAGGTTGAAAAGTTCGGCCTTAAGGTCTTTAAGCTTAGTTTCTAACTCTGCTGTAGATAATTTTTTCATCTCTGAGGCCTTCATTACTGCTCACCCCCCGTTTCTTCCCTTTTTACAAATTTACACTTGATTGGTAATTTGTTGGCAGCCAAACGCAATGCTTCTCTTGCTGTTTCTTCAGGAACACCAGCAATTTCAAACATAACTCTGCCTGGTTTTACCACTGCAACCCAGTACTCCGGAGAACCTTTACCGGAACCCATTCGAGTTTCAGCAGGTTTCTCTGTAATTGGTTTATCTGGGAAAATTTTAATCCAAACTTTACCAAATCTTTTGCAGTAACGTGTCATTGCGATACGAGCTGCCTCGATTTGGTTGGAAGTAATCCAAGCCGGTTCAGTAGCTTGAATACCAAAATCACCGTTGGTTACTTTGTTTCCGCGGTAAGCTTTACCTGTCAAACGGCCACGGTGAACTCTACGATATTTAACGCGTTTAGGCAACAGCATTATTTACTGCCTCCTTCCTTACGAGCCTTAGTATCTTGTAGTACCTCGCCTCTGTAAATCCAGACTTTAACGCCGATTAGACCGTATGTGGTCATAGCTTCTGCAAAACCATAGTCAATATCAGCTCTTAATGTCTGTAGCGGAATGGTGCCGTCATGGTAACGTTCTGCTCTAGCAATTTCAGCGCCGCCTAAACGACCGGAAACTTGAGTTTTGATACCTTTTACACCCATTTTCATTGCACGGCCAATGCATTGTTTCATAGCACGGCGGAATGAAATTCTTTTCTCTAGTTGTTGTGCAATATTTTCAGCAACCAATTGTGCATTTGTATCAGGAGTTTTCACTTCAACGATATTAATCACAACAGGTTTTTTCAACATTTTTTCGCATTGCAAACGCAATTTTTCGATTTCTGCGCCGCCTTTACCGATTACCATACCAGGCTTTGCGCAGTGAATGTGAACACGAACCTTAGAAGCATCGCGCTCAATTTCAATTTTAGGAACACCAGCTGCTGCAAGTTGTTTTTTCAATACTTTACGTAGGTTATAATCTTCTACCAATGTATCGCCAAAAACGTTGTCCTTCGCGAACCAGCGGGAATCCCAATCTTTGATAACGCCCACACGAATGCCATGTGGGTTAACTTTCTGGCCCATAGTTTACCTCCTCTATTGCTTATTCTTTTTCTTTTAGCACGAGGGTTACGTGCGAAGTTCTTTTTAATACTCTATATGCGCGACCCTGAGCTCTTGGACGAATACGCTTGAGGATCGGGCCCGGACATACGAAGCATTCCGCTACGTAAAGTCTGGATACGTCCATGTCATGGTTATTCTCAGCATTAGCCATTGCAGACTTCAATAATTTTTGCAAGTCTTCGCATGCGGCCTTAGGTGTATGCTTAAGGATAGCCATAGCCATATCAACCGGCTTGTTTCTGATTAAGTCAAGCACGATTTGTACTTTACGTGGTGAAATGCGGGCATATTTCAGATAAGCCCTTGCTTCCATTTAAAACACTCCTTTCGGCCTAAATTATTTACCGCCTGTTTTAGAACCAGCATGACCTTTGTAAGTTCTGGTTGGTGCAAACTCACCTAGTTTGTGACCTACCATATCTTCGGTTACATACACTGGAACATGTTTACGGCCATCGTGTACTGCAATTGTATGACCAACGAAATCTGGGAAAATAATGGATGCTCTGCTCCATGTTTTCACAATGTTCTTTTCGCCGGCTTCATTCATTTGTTGAATCCTTTTCAACAGCACAGGCTGTACGTAAGGACCTTTTTTTACGCTTCTGCCCATTGTTCAATAAGCTCCTTTCTGTATGCCTTATTTGCCGTTTCTGCGTTTCACGATAAATTTATCGGAACGGTGTTTCTTAGAACGTGTCTTGTAACCAAGAGCAGGTTTGCCCCATGGTGTAACAGGACCTGGACGACCAACTGGAGATTTACCTTCACCACCACCGTGTGGGTGATCGCATGGGTTCATAACGGAACCACGAACGGTTGGTCTAAAGCCAAGGTGACGTTTACGGCCAGCCTTACCAATTTTTACGTTCTCATGGTCTGTGTTACTTACCTGACCAACAGTAGCCATGCACAATGCAGATACATTTCTAAGTTCTCCGGAAGGTAGTCTCAACAGAGCCATGCCGTTTTCTTTTGCCATTAATTGAGCCATGTTACCGGCAGAACGTGCCAATTGACCGCCTTTACCAGGATATAGCTCAACGTTATGAATAAATGTACCGGTTGGGATATTGGTTAGTGGTAAAGCATTACCAGGTTTAATATCTGCATCAGGACCGGATACAACAACATCTCCAACTTTCAAACCGTTTGGAGCCAAGATATATCTTTTCTCGCCGTCTTCATATTGCACAAGCGCAATGAAAGCAGAACGGTTTGGATCATACTCTAATGTTTGTACAGTAGCTGGAATGCCGTGTTTTGTACGTTTAAAATCAATGATACGGTATTTTCTTCTGTTTCCGCCGCCTCTGTGACGTACTGTGATTCTACCGTAGCTATTACGACCGGATTTTTTATTCAAAGGAGCTAGAAGGCTCTTTTCCGGTGCAACTTTTGAAAGACCAGAATAATCCGTGCAAGACATGTTACGTCTTGATGGAGTGGTCGGTTTATAGTTAATAATTGCCATTCGGTTTCACTCTCCTTCATGATGGCTTTGCGGGGTTTCTCCCCATACTTTGCCTCTATAATAAAGAAGCGGATTACATCATACTGTCAAAGAATTCAATTGTCTTGCTGTCTTCTGTTAAAGAAACGATTGCTTTTTTCCATGCTGGAGTATAGCCTTCGCTTCTACCTTGACGGCGTAAATGACCTCTAACGTGCATGGTGTTCACTTTGGAAACCTTAACGTCAAAAAGTTCTTCAACTGCTTTAGCAATCTCAATTTTGTTTGCATCTTTGGCTACTTCGAAGGTGTACTTCTTCATGCCAATGCCAGCCATACTTCTCTCAGTAATAACTGGACGAATGATGATGTCTTGTGCTGCCATTATGCATACACCTCCTCAATTTGTGCAATTGCATCTTGAAGCACGATAAATTTGTCTGCATTCAAAATGTCGTATACGTTTAAGGTGTTAACCAATGCAGTTTTAACGCCAGGAATGTTAGCTGCAGAAGCAATCACTTTCTCATTCTTCTCTGGAAGAACGATAAGTGCCTTTTTCTCAGAGCCAACTGCCTTTAACATAGCTGCAATTGTTTTTGTTTTGTATTCATCCATTGCAATTTTATCAAGTACAACCAATTCGTTGTCTAACACTTTGCTGGAAAGTGCGGATTTCATTGCAAGACGTCTTACTTTTTTATTTAAAGTGTATCTGTAGCTGCGTGGCTTTGGAGCAAATACAATACCGCCATGTGTCCATTGAGGAGCTCTTGTAGAACCTTGTCTAGCATGACCTGTACCTTTTTGTCTCCATGGTTTTTTACCACCACCGGAAACCTCGGCGCGGGTTAGGGCCGATTGTGTGCCTTGACGCTGATTTGCAAGATAGTTTTTCACCATATCGTGCATAACAGCTTTGTTTGGCTCAATTCCAAATACAGCATCGGATAAATCGATTTTAGAAACCTCTTTACCGGCCATATCAAGTACTGTTACTTTAGGCATGTCAATTCCTCCTTCCCTTACGCCTTAACGCTGTCACGGATGATAACAACGCCGCCGTTTGGACCTGGAATAGCGCCCTTCACAGCGATGAGATTGTTCTCTGCATCTACCTTGACAACTGCTAAATTTTGTACGGTTACTTTTTCAGCACCCAGGTGACCTGCCATTTTTTTGCCCTTAAATACTCTTGAAGGGTCAGAGCAAGCACCGATAGAACCACCTTTACGAGCAACTGGACCGCTGCCGTGTGTTTCTTTTAGTCTGCCGAAGTTCCAACGTTTGATAACGCCGGCCCAACCTTTACCTTTGCTTGTGCCTGTAACGTCAATTTTATCGCCGGCAGCAAATACGTCTGCTTTGATTAAATCACCAACGTTATAAGCATCAGTATCTTCCACTCTAAACTCTCTTAAGTATCTCTTTGGAGCAACATCTGCTTTTGCAAAGTGACCTTTCATTGGTTTATTTACTTTGTGTGCTTTCAAATCACCAAAGCCAATTTGAATGGAAGCATAACCGTCGTTTTCCACTGTTTTCTTTTGTGATACCACGCAAGGACCAGCTTCAACAACTGTTACAGGAATTACTTTTCCTGTTTCGTCGAAGATTTGTGTCATACCAATCTTCTTGCCGATAATACATTTTTGCATGTTTGTTTCCTCCTATGCAGGTTATTGGTTGACTCTAGGCCAACATGCCCCCGG
>ERZ827520.3940-NODE-3940-length-11554-cov-5.659536_pt1 | contig 11554 bp, 12 predicted proteins | sample MGYA00519581_ERZ827520 | MGnify/ENA primary metagenome ERZ827520 (study PRJEB31778, sample SAMEA3449339) | human gut metagenome | biome: human gut; feature: human-associated habitat; material: faeces | place: United Kingdom | collected 2010/2012 ...
AGACTGGGCTGTATTATCTGAACTCGCGGTATTATGATCCTACCACTATGCGGTTCGTGAATGCGGATGGAGTATTAGGCGCTAACCAAGATATCTTGTCTTATAATCTGTTTGCTTATTGTGGTAATAACCCTGTCTACCGTTTAGACCCATCTGGAAATCGTTATGTAAATCCTGCTAACTGGGGCTTCAATCCAAATATGAAACAATATTTAGATTATGAGGGAATGCAAAATTATGATAAAGGTGGTCGTATTTATATTCCCAATGGTGGAACATATGGAGGAGGAGTATTGATACCAAAGTCACATAGCAAAGGATATGACCTGACAATCGGTTCTTCAGTATATCTGTCTCCCAGTCAAACAGAAACTTATTATAGTACCATTATGGATAATCATTTGAAAAATGATACTCAAGGATTAGATCTTGCCCTATTGGGGATTTCAGTTGGTGGTTTATTCTCATCAACTCTTAGTATGAACCCCATATCTTTTACTACCACTTTAGCTTCCGCTGCTCTTCTTATAAATAACAATAATGACATGAAGCATTTGTCCTTCGTAAAAGGACTTGTTGATGAGGGAAAAGGCATGGTAATAACTCCATATTCGACTTACGGCGCTCAAGGAATATGGTATACTGCATGGGATGGAAGTGATATTCTTCCTGGAACTCCTGGCCTGAATTTTGGAACCTATCCTTATGCAAACAACCCATGTTTGAGGTGATGACTATGACGAGACAACGATTACGAGCTTATAGAATCCTATTAGTACTAATAATGATGATTTTGTGGGGTGTCTGTATCATACTGTCTAAAAAAGGATGGATTCCTTTGGGATTACCGCGCGTCTGGGTAACGTTATTTCTTATGTTTCCCGTATCCCTTTTTGAAGGATATATTCCCAAGATAAAACTCAAACGAAATATTTCTGAAACAGATGATTGCAAAAGAAAAATTAAACGATTTAAGTATTTTATTGGTATCCTAGGTTTTTTGGTGCAAGCATTAATTTTACTAAATATTTATTGTTTTCATTTAACGATAAATACTTTTAGCTTTTTGGAATTTTATCTCGTTATACCGCTATATGCGATAGTGACTATAAGCCTTATTTTATTCGAAGCCCATATTGATGCTAAAGAAAAAATCTGACAGAATAAACCACATCGGTCAAGAACGGGTCCGCCGTCCGCCAGCTCATCAGCAACACCTACTGGCCGCACAGCGGGCTGCTGAAGCAGGCGACGTACGGCAACGGGGATACGCGGCATTACAGCTACAACAAATACGGGCAGCTGTGGCTGATGCAGGAAACGGCGGAGGACGAGGGGTATCTGCTGTGGAACGAGTACGACGCCAGCGGCACGCTGGCCGTCTCCCATGACAACGCCGCCGGGCAGGTGCATTACTACCAGTACGACCTCGCCGGACGGCTGGAGGCCCGCAATACCAGCCCGTATTCCGGGAGCAAGTCCTCCGTGCGGTACCAGTACGACAACCAGAACCGCCTCACCGGCGAGACTTACGTCTTCGCCGGCGGGACCAAAATCTCAAAAATAATAGAGAATCCGCCCCCTGCGTTGTGTCTTCGGAAAACGGTCAATCGCTGTGTAGAGCTACTCCAACTGAGTTGCTTAATATGCCCGTCCCACTGGACAGATACTCCAATTCAATGGAATCCAGCAGTACATACATCTCGCCGGTGATCTTCATATGATGAGCCATACCCTGTCCATCCGGAAACAATGGATAGAATCTGCCGTCTGCAAGGTCAGGGTGTATGGATTGTATTTGTCTTTTCTTCGTTTTGGGTGGTTCCCATTCATTGTGCGTTCCTCCGATCAATCTGGATTTTTGAGATTCAGATTGATTGGGTGGGCCACGGCAGCTGACACTATAAAAGGCTGGAATATCAGCAAACATAAAAACGCACCTGCATAGCGACAGAAATCACCGTGCAGGTGCATTTAGTTCATCATTTTTTCTTGAAATCAGTACAATTATATATGGAGGAGAACTGTAAATGCATAACTTTCCCGAAACGCTTGGCGATAATATCTAATCTACCTGTCAGAAAGCTGATAAACGAACAATCTTATACCGGCTTGGGAACGGAAGGCAAAAAACAAGTTTTGATGTTCTCTATCGACTCGTTCGTGATTGGTATGAACTCTATTTATTCTTTTAAGAAAAACATTTGATCACCTGATCGATCACTATTTCAATATCTGCATTGATACAAATTGACTGACGCTCGATCTGCTCGGGGCTGAACGCTTCCCCTTGATTGATACAGACATAAACGGCCTTCGAATTCTTCTCTGTCATCTGCCAAAATGGATATTTAATAATAATTGGCGTATTGGCTCCGATTCCCAGTTCCAGATAAAGGATATGCAAATTTTCATGACGGCGGATAAAATCATCATATCGGTTTGCTGCGGCATACCAACCCTCATCCTGCACAAAACTGCCGTCGCTACGCAAATTCATGGTCATTGGTGATCCGCAGATCGGGCATTTCGGGACAAGCTCCGTCGGAATTTTCATATCCGCTTGTGCTTCAATCATTTTGCGAACAGCTTCTTCGTTGTCATACGTTTTTTGTTGACAGGGTTTTGAACATTGCCACAAACCATAATCGCCCTGTGTATAAAACAGCCGCTTTTTATCAAAACCCGCTAACTGAAATTGATGATCCACATTGGTGGTCAAAACAAAATAATCCTTATTCCTAATCAGTTTCAATAAATTCGTATACGGCTTGCCCGCTGGCAAATCATAGCGGTTGTAATAAATATGACGGCTCCACCATGCCCAATATTCCTCAAGTGTGTCATAGGGGTAAAAGCCGCCGGAGTAGATGTCATTGATCCCATATTTCTCGTGGAAATCAGAAAAATACCGATAAAACCGTTCGCCGGAATAGGTCAACCCCGCAGAGGCCGACATGCCAGCTCCTGCGCCAACGAGAATCGCGTCAGCGGTTTCGATTTCCTCTCTGAGCCGTTTTATATTATCCGAGTAGTTTCCTGTAGATGTGCAAATCGTTCTCCTTAAAAACATTAAATATCACCTTCGTTTTGCTTTGTGTCTGCCTTTTGTATTCCTTTACTGTTCCGATCGCAATCTCTGCTGCCCGTTCATTTGGAAAATGAAACTCACCGGTAGAAATACAGCAAAAAGAAATACTGTCTACTCCGTTTTCTTCAGCGAGTTTCAGACAGGAACGGTAACAAGAAGCGAGTAATTTTTCATCTTTTTCTGTCAATCTGCCCTGAATGATTGGGCCGACCGTATGCAGAATATACTTGCAGGGCAGATTGTAGGCCGGTGTGATTTTTGCCTTGCCCTCAGGCTCTTCATGTCCTTGCTTTTTCATTAAATCCGCGCAAGCAGAACGCAACTGTACACCCGAAAAGGTATGGATTGCGTTGTCAATACAGCCGTGGCAAGGGCAAAAGCAACCAAGCATTTGGCTGTTTGCCGCATTCACAATGGCGTCACATCGCAATGTTGTGGCGTCACCTTGCCAAAGATATAGATCCTCCTGTGTCGGTATCAAATCCGCAAAGTCGGTAATCCCTTTCTCCGCTGTCTCCGTTTTCAAATATTCGTCCTGCACATCCAGGAATTCTTTGCTTACAGGCTGCGGCATACGAATATTAAACAGCGAACGAAGCAGATTCTTCTGATCCTGTGTATGAACCGGAATATCCATATCTTGATATCTCGGCTGTTCACGGAGCAGTTCTTTAATTAAAAATAATCGTCTTTCAGTCTGTGTCATATTAACCTTTCTTTTCTATGGCGCGTATTGGGCAAATTTGAAAACAACTGCCGCAGTGCGGGCAGTTAGTGCAGGCAGTTGTTTTGATTGATGATTACCGGCCTACATTTATAACTTACAGGATTAGAATGTGTACTCTCTGGGCGGATTGCCAGAGAAGTCAGCGATGACGGCCTTGGCGTCTGCCAGATAGAACACCTCAAAGGTCGGGTTATCTGAAGTCTCATAGTTGCTCTTTACAATTGGATTTTCAAGAGCAGCAGCCTTGATTTCCCTATCATCTACAAAAACAGCCTTACCGCTGATGCGAATCCACGCAAAATCCGGAGAAGAAATGCAGATTTCTACATTTGGATTCTCCTGCATATCCTTGTAAACATTCTTAAAGTTGCCGGTGTTGAACCACAGCTTGCCTTCCTTTTCAAAACTGAACATAAACGGACGGCACTTCGCCTTTCCGTACCGGCCCACCGTTGCAAGATACTGTACGGGATTTGCCTCTAAAAATTTTGCTACTTCTGTTTCGGAACAGTCGTGAACCGATTGATTATTTTCTTACAACGCTTATACGCTGTTTGATATGGTTTCCGTTTACGATCTCATCAACCATTGCGATCGCATAGTCGGCGTAGCTGATAATGCTCTCGCCGCGTTCGTTGAGAGTGAGTTCCTCTCCTGCAAGAATGTATTCGCCGGTACGCTCGCCCTCAGCCTGAAAATCGCAAGCGGGGCTGATGAAAGTCCACTGTACATCGTTTCTTTCACGAAGTTCTGCAAGGGCCTTACCCTGCGCTTTTGCAAGCGGCAGAAACATTGCCGGAAAATCTGCGCCGTCTGATACAACAGCAGTGTGTTCGGGATTGACATACAAACTGCCGGCGCCGCCCACAACGACAAGGCGAGTTTTTTTGCCGGAGAGAAGATCACAAAGACGCTTTAAAGATTTGCTGTGATTCGGAAGGTCTTCTTCCACCCAAGCGCCGAAAGCATCCACAACGACATCGAAACCGTCAAGATCAGCTGCAGTCAGATCGAACAAGTCTTTCTGAATTACATTTTTTGCAACGGTCTTGTTTTCCTCACGGACAACAGCTGTTACATCCAAGCCTCTATTTACGGCTTCTTTAACAACTAAAGTACCTACTCTGCCATTTGCACAAACTACTGCTAATTTCATAATGAATACCTCCATAAATAAAGCTTCGAATTGTTGTAATCTTCCCCATTACAACAAGAGTATATCACATTCCGGTTGTAACGTCAATAGTTACATCTGTTTTTTAAAAAATTTTTTGTTGGGGATTAGAGCAAAAAGCAGCCATATATCCCTTCTTATTAAGGGCATATGGCTGCCTTTCAATACACACGCTATGCTTATGTTTCTCCCTGAATATATTTTTGCGTATCGCGGATTACATCTGCAATGGTAATCTTTTTCATTTCACACTCCATTGCTTTCTGAACCTGCTGCAGTTTATCATCGAGAATGCGGTGGATATTTCGTCCTACAGGACATTCCTGATTAGAGTTTTCATGGAAGTGAAAAAGCTCGCCGTTGTCGATGCACTCGACTGCATTATAGATATCGAGAAACGTGATCTGATCCAATGGTTTAGCGATGGATGCGCCGCCGCTGCCTCTTTGTACATTAACAAGGCCTGCAGACTTTAGCTGCAACAATATCTTGCGAATGATAACAGGGTTAACATTGACACTTCCCGCTAAAAAATCACTGGTGATTTTGTTATCTTTTTCAAAAGTATTAATACAAGAAAAAATGTGTATCGCTATCGTAAATCTGCTTGAAATCTGCATTGCAGTCATCCTCACATGCCAATTGAAATTACGATAACTATTATATAAACCCCATGTTGTAATGTCAAGAATTACACCTCTGCCATTTTTATGCGCCAGAACGCCCGTGCAGTGTTGACTCATTTTTTTGCTAAAAATAGCAATAACGCTAAAAGGTTCCTTTCCGCCGTAGTATCTTTTCAGGTGGTACTATTTGATCCTTATCCTCTGTGAATTTTATAGAGCCGTCTGCTCTTGCCGCCTTTTGTTCGATACCGTCCATGATACCCTTCCTTACGGCATACTCCGCCTTCCGGTTTCCCTGATCGGGTATCTCATAAGGGTGGTTCTCATCAAATTGGATTCCCCACTTGAAGAACACCGCGACTTGACCTTCATGGAATTGCTGCACTCACTGCTTTCTGCCACGCCCGCCGATTTTCTCGATTCTGCGTAATATCTATCGCCCTGAAATCTTTTGCATTTTTTCCCGGCAGCATAACAACGCCGTAAGAAATGATGGGATGCTGTATAACATTTGGCGAGTATTTCGTTTCGTGGACGTCCTTCATCAGCAGCATCCTGGCAATCAATCGCACTTGCTCAATATCTGTTTCTCTTTTCACGTATTTTTATACTCCATTTTAGGGACTCCGATAAGCACGCAGACCTTCTCCTACACCGATCACCTGTCAAAACAAAGGAGCTTTTACGGAATACACGTTTCTTTTCTTCTCCTGGTCCGCCTCATTGGCGACATAAAAACAGGGCGCCGTCTCTCGAGGGCGCCCTGTAGCATGTCCTCTCCGCCCGCGGAATATCAGCGGGGATTCGACACAGAAATTATCGGTCGTAACCCGGCGGACGGTTATCCCTCCGCCTTTTTGTAGATCGCGATGGTGTGATAAAATTCGTTGATCGCGTATTCCTCATACTCCCACATGGTCAATCCCTCCTGCCTCAGCAGAGCGTTCACCTTCTGGACAAGCAGACTGTGGTTATTGACGAACAGACGGGCGCTGGCGAAGGTAGAGGGCGTAAACCGCAAGTCAATGGCCGTCTCTCCCTGAGCCACTTCCCAGGCGATTACAGCGGCGACTTCATCCCGTTTCGCCGTTTCGAGAAACAATCCCTGGCGGCGGTAATAATTGGATTCGGTCGCAGTGCAGGTATCCACCCCAATGTTGCCCGTATCAATGGTATGCGTGCGGAGAATCTCTTCTGTAGTCAGGTTGAAATAGGCATGGCTCAGACGGTCGCCGCTGTCGTCCCAGGTCGGATCGAGGTGATAATTTCGTCCGTCCACCGTCACCATATTCCACATATGCGAGACGCGGTTTTCATCGGTACCGCTGACCAGCGTACATTCCAGCCCCGCCCGATGAAGCAGGAGCTGCATGGCGCGAGAATAGCCCTCGCACACCGCGCGGCCCTCCACCAGCGCGCCGTACGCGGTAAATGCCGTGGGATAGACCGCGGCCGGCTCCTCCTCCCCCGTTGCACGGGATTCATAAGTACAGCGTTCCGCCAGACGGTCGTGAAGGAACGCCTCCCGCTCAAATTGGCCCTGCGGGAGAGAGGCGGTCAACTCGTCCACCGCCTCCTCCAAACGGCGGGAGGCATCGGCCCTCTCCTGCGCGTTCATGGTAAACACCAGGCAGAACACGTCGTAATTATCGACGTCCCCTGTGCGGTAACCCTCGTAGCTGTAGGTGTTCCCCACAAAGAAAAAACGGGGATTGTCCCAGGTAATCGCCGTATACAGTTCTTCCGCTTCCTCCCGGCTGTGGAGAGGTTCGGACAGCTCGACCCGCAGGCCGAGATACTGCTTTCCCGTGCCCTGCGCGCTGTCCGATACCGTCACGGTTTGGTCGCGGTCGAAATTATCCCGTATCGCGGCATACACCTCGGCATAGCCGGTTCGCAGACGGGCGCTCAGCCGCTGATAACACCAGCCGCTGCGGTATTCTTCCTCATAGCGGCTGACGGGTGCAGCCGATTCCGAAGACTCCCCCGAGGATTCCCCGGTTCCCGGAAAAATCAAAGAACAACCGGATAGCATAAGCAGCGATCCCGCCAGCAGCGCGGCCAGAAGTTTTTTCAACGGCGTTCTCCTCTCCGGCTTTTGTTCGGAAGCCTTCCAATTTGCCGCCTGCCGAAGCTGGAGGCATTCCTGTGAGGATTCTTCTTCCGGAGGCGGAACGGCGTCCTCCGGAATCCCTTATCATTTTAACACATTTCGACTCGGATTAGCACCGGCTCCTGCAGAAAACCGCCGCCAAACTTGACGGCGGACAGCGCCCGGTTTTTATGGCGATTATCCAATACGCATCTATCCATCTATACTCAGTCTATACCCGCTCTTCCACTAGCCGAAGGCCGCTTCCAGTTTATCCGCCACCCGGTCGGTCACATAAAAGCGGAGCGCGTCCCCGCTTCCCTGATACTCCCCTTCCACCGAAAGGACCCGGCAGAGATCGCCGTTATTCCGGGAAGCCAGATAGGTCAGCCCCGGCTTCGCCGCGTTGTAATGGGAGACAAGGATATCCGACTTTACCAGATTCACCAGCGCGCTGAAATCCGCGTCTGCCTTGTCCGCCCGGCTGGCGCGCAAATATTGGTTGACCAGCGCGGCCGTTACCTGCGCCTGCACGTCCGCCCGCTGCTTGCGACCCCCGTGCCACGAGGGATATCGAAGAACGTCCACCACCTGGGAAGCGCTCAGCGTTCTCATGCCGCCATCCAGCCGAATGGACAACCCGTCCCCCTGGTAATTCAGATTCTCGGTCAGTTCAAAAATCAAGCCCTGTTCGAAGTGATCCACCGCCTCGGCGATCTTGTCATAACGGATAACTGCGTAATTATCGAAGGTCACGCCGCTGGTCTTTTCCAGCGCCGTTTTCGTCACTACCGCCCCCTTGGAAGCATACAACTCAAACAGTCGGATTTCGCTCACCTCATAATCCACCACCATATCCCGAGGAAAAGCTGCCGCCGCCATCCGGGCGCGGGCGGGATCGGCCCGCACGGCCACAAAACCCTGCGCTGCTCCGTTGTCCACGGTGATAATCAACAGGTTGCGGGCGTCGCTCTCATCAAAATCCGTTCCCTGGCTGGAGGAATCGAAGCCGTTGGCAACGGAGGAATTGTTCGCCCGCCGCTCCTCATTGATTTTCACCACCGCCCACAGACAAAGGCCGCCGAACACGATTAAAAACAGGATAAAGGCCAACAGGAACACCACCGCATTGCTGACCCGCCCCTTCTTCCTTTTCTTTTCAAAAAGCGCCATGGTTGTGACCCTTCCTTTCTCGCAGAAGCCGGGGAATGCGCGCCGTTTCCGGCTGTGCCGGGAAGGTGCAAATTCCAAGGCTCAAAAACAGCCTTGGGTCCTCCCTTACGATGCTGCGCCGGCCAATCGGCTTCGACGCCGGGCTTTTTCAGCGAAACGTCGCCCGTTTTATGAATAGTATACCAGAACCGGCAGGAATACGCCAACAACAGAACTGTAACAATTTGCTACAGTTCTGTAAAATTTCGCCGTGGCTCCGTTATTATCCCTTTCCAATCCTTCCCTCCCTGTTAACCATACCCGAAACCGACAGCGCCTATGCGATAAGGCGAGCATTCTCCTGTAAAAACACCGCACAAAGGGGGGGAATCCCCTTTGTGCGGGGTTTTTAATACATTTCTGCAATCGCAGAAGCCGGTATCCGGATACGATAAAGCCGCCCGACCAAAGGCTATGCCGACGTTATCCGGAGACGAAACGGAAAACGCCACTGTGTTTTCCCTGCCGGCGTTTATCCCAGCATGGCGGCAATCCGTTCCTTTACCGCCTCCAGCGCCGATTCCACAGGAACTTTCTCGGAAAAGCTCTTATCCCGAGCGACGAGCTCAACGCAGTTTTCCTTTTGGTTGCGGGGGCTGGCCACCAGCCGCAGCGGCACGCCGAGCAGATCTGCATCCGAGAACATCACCCCGGCGCTCACCGTCCGGTCGTCGTATAGCACTTCGATCCCTGCCTTCTGCAGTCCGTCGTACAGGGAATCGGCGCATTCCCTCACCGCCGGATCGTCCGACCGGATTGCGCAGAGGTGGACCTGCCACGGCGCGATGGCCATTGGCCAAACCGGCCCGTAATCGTCATGCCGCGCCTCGCATACCGAAGCAGCCAGACGACCCACGCCGATACCGTAGCATCCCATAATCGGATACTGCGCGTTCCCCTCCCGATCCAGATAGGTCATCCCCATCGCCTTCGTATATTTTGTACCGAGCTGGAAAATGTTCCCCACCTCGATTCCGCGGGAAACCGTGACAGAGGGTTTCCCGCAGCCGGGACAGACGCCGCCCTCCACAATCTTGGCGAAATCATGGTAAGCGGCGTATGGAACATCCCGCGCCATATCCAGGCCGGTGTAGTGGTATTCTTCCGCGTTGCCGCCGCAGGAAAGGTTGTTCGCCCCCTCCAGCGACCGGTCGAACAGCACGGTAAACGGCCCGTCCAGGTTCACCGGCCCGATATACCCCGCGTGCAGTCCGCATTCCGCCGTAATGACGGCGGGACGGACGGAACAGCCAAGAAAACCGGTCAGCTTGGTTTCGTTCACATCCAGATCGCCGCGGATAAAAAGCACCACATACCCGTCGTCCCCGTCTTTCTGGTAAACGACCGCCTTGCAGGACTTTTCCCGGGGGGAATCCAAGAAGCGGCAGATATCCTCGATCGTGTGGATATCGGGGGTATGGACAAGGGACAACGGTTCCGACCGCTCGTCCCGCGGGGAACGCACGAGGCTTTCCGCCGCCTCCATATTGGCCCGGTAGCCGCATTCCGGGCACAGCGCGATGGAGTCCTCCCCCGCCGGGGTGAGCAGCATGAATTCATGGGAAACGCTGCCCCCCATCATGCCGGAATCGGAGGCGACCGCCACAACCTCGGGTAGGCCCACCCGCTCAAATATTCGTTCATAGGCCTGGAAGCAGCGCGTATAATATTGCTCCAGATCCTCCTGCGAGATATGGAAGGAATACGCGTCCTTCATCGTGAATTCCCTCACCCGGATCAATCCGGCCCGGGGCCGGGCCTCGTCCCGGAATTTGGTTTGGATTTGGTAAATCATAAAGGGATATTTCGCGTAGCTTTGTCCGTATTCCCGCACAAGCTGAACGGCCGCCTCCTCGTGCGTCATCCCCAGTACCATTGAGCTTTCGTTCCGGTCGGTGAAGCGGAGCAGCTCGCTTCCCACGCTCTCGTACCGTCCTGATTCCTGCCATAGGGAGGCCGGCATCACCACCGGGAACTGGACCTCCTGCCCGTCCACCGCGTCCATTTCCTCCCGGATGATCTGCTCGATCTTCCGGGTGATCCGCCGAAGCGGCATATAGGAGGAATAGATTCCGTTCGCCACCCCCTTCATATATCCGCCTCGGAGCATCAGCGCATGGCTGTCGACCACACAATCCGCCGGCCTTTCCCGAAAGCGCTCTCCTACCAGCTTTTCCAGTTTCATCGCTTGTCCCTCGCTTATCTTCAAAATAAAAAACGCCCTAAGCCGCTGTTCAACGGCTTAGGGCGAACCTGATCGGTCCGTGGTACCACCTAAATTCGGAACCATTCCGCGCTCCGCTCCCCTGCTGGGAAGCCTTCCCTGTGACGGGAGAACCCGGCGTCGCTTACCGGCGCCCGCATAATGGGACGCGTTCGGCGGCGCAGCTCAAAGAGGGGTTCGGCGTTCCTTCGTGAAAGGCTCGCACCCGCCGCCTTCTCTCTGCCCGTCCGGAACGCTTACTGTTTCTTATCATCGCTGTTGTCATGATGGAATTGTATAAAAGGGATTTTGTTCAGTATAGCGGAATCCGCCGCCAAAGTCAAGGCCGGGATCTCCGGCATTTTCCTTCCCGCTGTAGGTGTTACAATGATGTGAGACAAAAGATAAGCAAAAGAATAGCGAATAGGA
>ERZ827520.3944-NODE-3944-length-11547-cov-3.287939_pt1 | contig 11547 bp, 9 predicted proteins | sample MGYA00519581_ERZ827520 | MGnify/ENA primary metagenome ERZ827520 (study PRJEB31778, sample SAMEA3449339) | human gut metagenome | biome: human gut; feature: human-associated habitat; material: faeces | place: United Kingdom | collected 2010/2012 ...
GCACCGACCCCACCGAGGGTGCCGCGCTGGCCATGACCATTCTGGAGCATTTGATCGCGCGCGGCGTAACGACCATGGCCACCACGCACTACAGCGAGCTAAAAGCCTTCGCGCTGAGCACGCCAGGCGTGGAAAACGCCAGCGTGGAATTCAACGTGGAAACTCTGCGGCCGACTTACCGTCTCTCCATCGGCATTCCGGGCAAATCCAACGCGTTTGAGATTTCTCGCAAGCTCGGCCTGCCCGATGAACTGATTCAAAAGGCGAACGAGCGGCTCTCCAAAGACCAAATCCGCTTTGAGGACGTGATCGCCAACGCGGAATACCACCGCCAAATCGCCGAAAAAGAACGGGTGCTGGCCGAACAGGCACACCTGGAAACCCAGCGTTTGCGCGATGAGGCCGAGCGACTGAAGCGCGAACTGGACGAGCGGCGCGAAACCGAGATCAAAAAAGCCAAGGCCGACGCGCGCAAGATCCTCCTCAAGGCGCAGCGGGAGAGCGAGCAGGTGATTCAGGACCTGAAAAAGATGCGTACCACGCAGGTGCGCGAGCATGAGGTGCAGGCTGTGGCGCTGCTGAATGCTGGACTTGAAACCGCCGGTACGCGTGTGACCATTCTCGGCGGCGGCAGCATTGGCTGCGAACTGGCGCTGGAACTCGCAGCGCTGGACAGAATGGTCACGGTTGTTGAACTTCGGGACAAGCTTGCCGCGAACGGAAACGAACTGTACCGGCAGGATCTGATGCTGCATCTGGAACAGGAAACGCGAATCACGATTCTGACACAGACGGTCTGCACCGGCGTAACGGCGCAGGGCTGCACGGTGCGGGAGAAGGACGGCGGAACGCGCGTCATTCCGCACGATACGTTTGTCATTGCAGCGGGTTTGCGCGCAGATGCAGACGCAGTGGAGGCACTCTACGGCGTTGTGCCGGAGACGTACTATGTCGGTGATTGCAAACGCGCCGCATCTATCACGGAGGCGACCACAGAGGCATATTTCCTGGGCGCGAGCCTGTAAATCTAAGTATGGGAGGCGGGGCTGTGTTTATCCGGCAGATCATCAACAATAATGTTGTTCTGGTGCGCGACACAGGCGGCAAGGAATTGATTGTAGTCGCCAAGGGCATCGGCTATCACGGACGGACGGGCGCGGCTGTCGATCTGAAGCGTTATCCGGATCATAGGCTTTTCGTGCCAGACGATGCAGAGCACGCCAGAATACGGCAGATTTACAACGAGATCCCGGAGGATCAATTTGATCTTGCCGTTCAGCTTCTGCAAATGGAGCAGCAGGCGCGCGGTATGGACGGCAGTATCCCGATTACAGCTGCCCTGATGCTGGCCGACCACCTGCATGAGATGGTTGCCCGCCTCAAAAACGGACTGGAACTGCATAATGCGCTGACGAACGAGATTACGGCGCTGTGCCTGACGGAGTTTGCTGCGCAGGGCTACAGCATCCTGTTCGGCTACTGGTGGACAGCCTGCATCTCCGTGATCGGTATTGCGCTGGGCGCGCTGCTTGTTGCGCGCAATAAGGAGGAGCGCAGTCTTGCGCTTTCGTGCAGCCTTGTCGCAATTTTCGGCGGCGTGTCTGAGCCGACACTGTTCTCCTATCTGCTGCGCAACAAGCGCTACGCAATCCCGATGGCGATCGGTGGTGCGCTGGGCGGCGGTCTGGCTGGACTGCTTGGCACAAAGGCAACCTCCTTCTGCATGGCGACGATCTTTACCGTTCCGCTGGTGGAAATGGGCGGCAGCTTTGTGACATCGGCCATTGTTTTCCTGGCCGAAATTGCAGCCGGTATGATCGCAACTGTGCTCTTTGTAGGCAAGAAGCAGAAAGCAGCTGTATGACCCTTCTGCGGTGCGCCGCGCGTGAGCGGGCGGCGCACCGTGTCAGATGTATTTGGAAATAAGGAGCGACCAATGTTTTTCAAGAAGAAAGAAGCTGGCAGTGACGGCCGCCTGCTGGCGGTACAGACAGGGCTTGTCGTGCCCGTCAGCGAGGTTGACGACCCCGTTTTTGCACAATCGATTCTGGGCGGCGGCGTTGCAATCCGCCCGGAAGGAAACGAGGTTTTGAGCCCGGCCTCCGGACGGATCATCAGCGTACAGGATACCGGCCATGCCTATGGGCTCCGCACGGACGACGGGATGGAGATCCTTGTGCATATTGGCATCAACACCATGGAACTGAAGGGGAGAGGCTTTTCTCCCTGTGTTCGCACCGGCCAGAAGATCCGGCGTGCGGAACCCCTGTGCCGGATTGATCTGCCGCTGCTCAGACAGCTTGGCTATCAAACGGATATTATGGTGCTGGTCACAAATCAGGCTGAACTGTCCGGGCAGCTTCGTTTTTACAGCGGGATGCGTGCGCAGGCCGGGCAGACGTGCATCATAGAGCGAATCCGCTGAACACGCAGGCAGAACACGGAGGAATGGCAATAATGACAGAATTTTCTTATACTGTACACGATGATAACGGAATCCATGCCCGCCCGGCAGGGCTGCTGGTCAGCCAGGCGCAGAAGCACCCGTGCAGTATCCGCATGTTTTGCGGGGAGCGGCAGGCGGATTGCAAGCGGCTGTTTCAGGTCATGGGGCTGAACGTCAAGCAGGGAGAGACTGTGCGTATCTGCTGTGAAGGCGATGCGGAGGCGGAGGCTGCGCAGGCGCTCGAGGCGCTGATGCGCGCACAGTTCTGAGACGGGAGGCACGATCATGCAATTCCCGCAGAATTTCTTATGGGGCGGCGCTATTTCCGCAAATCAGTGTGAGGGCGCCTATCAGGAGGACGGAAAGGGACTTTCTATTCAGGATGTATATCCGCACGGCGTTCACGGCCCTGTCACCGACATGCCGACGGCGGACAATCTGAAGCTGACCGGCATCGACTTTTATCACCGTTACCGGGAGGATATTGCGCTGTTTGCCGAAATGGGCTTTCGGGTGCTGCGGCTGTCGATTGCATGGTCCCGTATTTATCCGCTCGGAATCGAAGCGGAACCGAATAAAAAGGGGCTGCAATTCTATGACGATGTTTTCGACGAATGCCGCAGATATGGAATTGAGCCGCTTGTAACGCTCTCACACTACGAAACGCCGCTCTTCCTTGCACGCACCTATGACGGCTGGCGCAGCCGGAAGCTGGTAGACTGCTTCCTCCGCTATGCCCGCACGGTCTTTTTGCACTATCGCGGAAAAGTGAAATATTGGGTGACATTCAACGAGATCAATTCCATTCTGGAAAACCCGTATATGGGCGGCGGGATCTGCACGCCGAAGGCGCAGCTTTCTCAGAGCGATCTGTTTCAGGCTGCACACCATGAACTGATTGCAAGTGCAGGCGCGGTGAAGCTTGCACACACACTTATGCCGGAGGCGAAGATCGGCTGCATGCTGCTGGCGCTGCCAACCTATCCGCTGACGCCTGCGCCGGAGAATGTTGTCGCTGCGATGGAGCAGGAACGACGGGGACTTTATTTTGCCGATGTGCAGGTGCGCGGGGCGTATCCCGGATATTTGACCCGCTATTTCCGTGAAAACGGGATCCGGATTGACCAGCAGCCGGGGGACGAGGAACTCCTGAAAAATACGGTCGATTTTGTATCCTTCAGCTATTATGTCAGCACCTGCGCTGCGGCTGACTCGAAAAACGTGCCGCGCGCTGTCGGAAATCTGATTGCGGGTGTGGACAATCCCTATCTGCCTGCGACTGAATGGGGCTGGCAGATCGACCCGAAGGGGCTTCGCATTGTGATGAACCAACTCTATGACCGATATGGCCTGCCGCTTTTTATCGCAGAAAACGGCCTTGGCGCGCGCGACACGCTTGTTCCCGGAAAAGACGGGGAACAGACCGTGAACGACGCCTATCGGATTGAATATTTGCGCGCGCATTTACAACAGGTTGCCGAGGCCATTGCCGACGGCATTGAGGTGCTGGGATATACAGTATGGGGGTGCATTGATCTTGTCAGCGCCTCCAGCGGCGAGATGCGAAAACGCTACGGTTTGATCTATGTAGATCGCAATGACGACGGAAGCGGCACGCTTCGGCGCTGGCGCAAACAGTCTTTTTTCTGGTATCAGTCTGTTATACACACCAACGGTGCATGTCTTACGGAAGCCGGCAGCCGGTATAACGGAACAAAGACGGGAGAAATAACATGAAACAATTATCCGGTCACGGCATATCTGGCGGCGTCGCTGCCGGAAAACTCGTGACGCTTCTTTCTGCGCAGACCGGCGTGCCCCGCGAGACATCCCGGACACCGGACGAGGAACTGCAGCGCTTTGCACAGGCACTCCGGGAAGGGCTGTGGGAGTTGGACGCACTCCAAGAAACGGCGCGTACACAGACCAGCGCAGAGGCAGCACAGATCTTTGAAATCCATAAAATGATGCTACAGGACGAGGATTTCTGCACAGCTGTCCGCGAAAGGCTCAAAGCAGAGGCAATAAGCTGTGAATATGCTGTCCAGCAGACCGGAAAGCAATTTGAAACGCTGTTTTCCGCAATGGACGACCCTTATATGAAGGCGCGCAGCGCGGATGTACGCGATGTAGCTTCCCGTTTGCTGCGCTGCCTGCGCGGCGGCGCAGACGCGGCGGCCTTGCCGGATGCACGCTGTATCATCGCGGCAGAGGAACTGACGCCCAGCCAGACGATCCGGCTTGATCGGGAGAAGGTCGCTGCTTTTGTAACGGCGCGTGGCACGGCAAATTCACACGCGGCCATTCTGGCGCGAACAATGGGCATCCCCGCTGTCACCGGTGTCGATATGGCATCTCTTTTTGCAAAAAATGGTGCAGAGGCCATCGTCGATGCGGAGACCGGGGCCGTGTTTCTGGAGCCGGACGAGCAGACGTGCACACGATACGATTCCATTATGCGGAAACAGCAAAGCACGCGCTGCGCGATCCAGTCTGGCACGCAGGTGCCGCTTCATACCGCTGGAGGCAGAAGGCTTCGCCTGTTTGCTAACGTTGGCAGCAGCAGCGAGGTTGCCGGAGCGCTGCAAAACGGGGCGGAGGGAATCGGCCTGTTCCGCAGCGAATTTCTCTATCTGGGCCGCGAAAATGCGCCCAGCGAGCAGGAGCAGTTTCTGCAATACCGTACGGCGGCGGAACAGATGGACGGCAGGATGGTGATCGTGCGTACGCTCGATCTTGGTGCGGATAAGCAGGCGGAGTATCTGAACCTGCCTGTTGGGCCAAACCCGGCGCTTGGCTACCGTGCGATCCGCATCTGCCTTGCGCAGCCGGACCTTTTTCGCGTCCAACTCCGCGCAATCTGCCGCGCTGCTGCGTTTGGAACGATTGCGGTCATGTTTCCCATGATCACATCTGTATGGCAGGTACGGCAGAGTAAACAGATTCTTGCCGACGTTCAACAGACGCTGCGGGACGAGGGCGAGACGGATTGCCCGGACATACCGGTCGGCGTCATGATCGAAACGCCTGCGGCCGCGCTGCTCAGCGATGCGCTTGCGCAGGAGGTCGATTTCTTCAGCATTGGTACAAATGACCTGACGCAGTATACGCTTGCAGCCGACCGGCAGGAGCCAAGCCTGGAGGCCTACTATGAGCCGCGCCATGAGGCGGTTCTCCGACTTATCGAAATGAGCGTGCAAAGCGCGCACCGCCACGGTATTTGGGTTGGTGTCTGCGGCGAACTTGCGGCAGATCCGGCGTTGACAGACTGGTTTTACGATCTGGAAGTCGATGAGTTATCCGTATCACCGCCCATGCTCCCGCGTTTATATCAGCAGCTTTCAAAACGATGAACAGAGTCGAAAAAGGCAGCCTGCAAGTCAGAAAACTTGCAGGCTGCTTTCTAAAAATCTGCATGATTAATTGCGGTCTGTTCGCTTGAAATAAGAATAAAAAGCAATTACCAGCCCAATAAGCGGAAAGATCACGCCGCCGATACCGGCGATCTCAAACGACGTAAATTGCATCAGCAGGATACAAACAACCCCTGCTAAAAGAAGAATCAAAGCAAAAAGAAGATCTTTGATTGTATTCATTTTTATATACTCCTCGCAATACAATATGGGTTTCATCAGCCAGCTATGCCGCGCGGGCTGTATACTGCCATTTATTGATACTGTTCCTGCAGGTATAGATACACTCTTGACTGAACCTTATCTGCCGTTTCGTCCTCTGTCGCGTCTCCGGCCAGATAGGGGGCGAGTTCTTCACGGATGATCTGTTCGACGGGATCTGTCGGATAGTCTGCTACTCGTAGACCATCGACCAGCTGGTAGAACAGATCGATCTCATGCTGCGTGATCGTTTCCTTTTCCAACTGCCCGGCAAGCTGCGCATGCAGGACAGAATCGTTGACAGGCAGGCGCAGCTGCATACTTTCCTGACAGGGCTGCGTCAGCAGGTAGCTCAAAAAAGCCCACGCGCCGGATTTTTGTTTGCTGTTCGCGTTGATAGCAAATAATTCCGAAAAATGCAGGACGCTGCCGTTTGCATGGTCACTGGGATATCCGCAGAATACATACTGCTCCATCGGCGGCAGCAGATAGCGCTCTGCGCGATACGCGACAGTTCCCGCGTCTGCAATCACATCATAATACAAAAGACCATTGCACGGAAAGGACTCCGCTTTAGCCGCTTCCTGCAACTCCAGCAGCTGCAGCTGCGCCTTAAACGAATCCGAATCGAAGCTGCAAGACGCTTTCTCGATATCCACATAATCCCGCGCACAGAGCGCAGCCATCGCCGGTGCATAGTCAAAGCCATCTTCGCCGCCGCTGTTTGCAATAAAGGGATAAAGCGGAACGTCGGAGTTCGTGCAGGCGGTTAGAATAGCTTCCGGTGTAAATGTCCTCAGTCGATTTGGGTCAACGACGTAGGTACTGATACGATAACCAACCGGCAACCGGTAAAGATTTCCGCTTTTGGTCAAAGCCTGCCGGATGCTGGGCCGCATCACGCTCAGCGGCGCGGAGCTGTCCGCGTTCATCCACGGCAGCAGATCCTCAAACACGTCCGCGTCGCGCAGCTGCTGCCACTGCGATTCGCGCAGCAGATAGATATCATAGCCCTTGCCAGTTCCAAGCTCGGTCAGTGCCAGTTCTTTTTCTTCGGTGGACTTCGCTTCAATCACTGTGACCCGGTACTCCGGGTAAAGCTTCTGGAATTCACTCGCGTAAACTGTCAAGGGCAGGTCGCTGAATGCTGCCTGATACAGTGTGATATCCGTCGGCTCCGCCAGCGTTTCGCCGTCCGGCAGCCGTTCGTAGAAGCACGCGGCCTCGATGCTGCTGTTCAGCGCGAAAAAGCCCTCGTCTGTGCCAAGAACCGTCTGATAGTTGTTCGCTGCTGTGTTGGCGTTATCCTTCCAGCTCAGAACAGCCGCGACAGTCCCAGTTTCAAAATCCGGTTGTAACAAATACTCCTGATTCACAAGCAGAAGCCTGCCATCAACATCCAGTCCCATACCATGCACGTCCAGCGCCGCGCAGGAGAACTCCGCTTCCGCCTGTAGCGTCTCAGCGTTCAGCCGCACGACCTTCTCCGTCTCATAAAGCGTATCGCCCTCGACGCGCACATAGACTGCATCCGGAGCAGCCAGAATTTGCAGCAGCTGTCTGTCAAACGCGGCCTGCTCCGCAAGCTGCTGCCCATCCGCGCCGATTTTGACGACCCGTTCGGTAAAGAGCAGATAATATGATGCGCCGCTGCCGCCGTCAAATCCGCGCGGCTCTTCCGGGTAGACCTCCGCCAGCGGTACTGTGCTGAGAATCGCTCCGCCTGAATCATAGGTCGTGACCGAATAGCGGCCTTCCGGCGCGTCCACAGTGACAGGTTCTCCATCTGCATCAAAATAGAACGCCGGATAAGTCCCCGCAAGCAGCGCCAGCGCATCGCCAGCTTCGCACACGCCATACAGATATTCTGCATCCGGCAGTGGGAGTGCTGCAGTACTGCCGTCCGCATCCGTTACGCCAAGCGCCGCTGGAACGTTGGAATAGGAATAGATCCTGCCGTCCCAGACGCATTGCCCCTCGGCCTCCGCAGTCCCTTCCGGCAGCGGCCATGTCGTCTGCCGGTAACACTGACCATCCGGCAAATTGCGAATGTCAAGCTGCACCTCTGAAGACACCTCCGGAGGCGTTTTCGCAGGCTCTGCATGAACTTCTTCCTGTGGGGCACAAGCTGTCAGAAAACATAAGCACACGACAAGAAGTACGAGTATGTTCTTTTTCATAGTTTTTCTGCATCCCTTGGCTGCTCAAAGCCGATCTTCACGATGATAAATCCACACAACAACCAATTTACATAATATCATTATAAAGCAACCAGAGGAAAAGTCAAGGATGAAGATGGAAAATAAATCAAAGCATAAAGCATAGCAATGCGCCTCGATTATGCCGCTGCTCCGTCGGCCTGAGAATCGACCCCTGTTTGATGTTAGGCCGCCTGCAAAGCGGAAAATTTGTGGTACTGCTTCTGGTTTTTGTGGAAGAAGCCGATGATAGTCAGCAGCACGAATGCTGCGACAACAAAGTAGTAGATCGGCTTTGCGATACCATTTGCACCTTGACCTCTGATACGATAAAGAGCATTACACGGCGTAGTTGGATAATCAATTGTTTTAATTAGATTTTAGTATTAATTTGTTTTTGTGTGCCATTAAAGTTTCCCGTGGCACCAAAATAAAAGTACAGCAGAGTAAAAGGGCTTGCTGCCTGCGGTTTGCAGACAACAAGCCCTTTCGGATGCTTGGGTTACTCGTTATTTCTTTTTTGCAGGGAGAATGCAGCAGATTCCTGAACTCATAGGGCCTTTTTCCACACTGCTCGCAGCGGCTGTAATGTTCCGGCCTGCAATACAAATGCAGAAACCCAGCTGACCTGATCTTTTGCGGAATATTGCACCGTCAGCTTGATAGACTTCTGGCTTTGCAGATCGCTCGCTACAGTCGAACTTGCTACCATCTGCCCGTCTGCCGTGTATGCTGCGAGGATATACTGCACGGAGACGCTGGAGGCGGTGTTATTGGTCAGTGTTACAGTAGTCGAGGTGGCGGAGGAGGAAACTGCATCCAGCGCGTATTTCTCTATCACCGTACTTGCCGTCATGCCGATGTTTACATTCTCCTGAACCGGCGGCACAGGCATCCAGTCGCTCCAGACTGTGTCATAGCCTTCCTTCTCGTACTTGACACGCCACCAGCCCTTCGGAACGTCCCACGAATATGCGCCGTTTGCATCCGTGGTCAGCGGGTTGATCTCATCCCAGTCCGAAGCATCCCACTTCGTCCCGTACTCAGTGCTGGACGGAGCGTGATCCCAGAAGCTGTCGTCGCTGTCGGCATCGGTATACTCAATCCAGTACGCCGTCGCTGTAACACCAGGCAGTCTGCTGTTGTCGCTGACATCATAGACATAGCCGCTCGGATCGATTTTCCATCTGAAGCTGAAAGCTGCTCCGGCAGATTCAGAGGCGCTCAGGAAACCGAATTCTCCAAGAATACTCTCGACATACGAACTGTTCTGCATGGACAGCAGCGGCAGAATCAACCCGCACGGGAAGGGCAGGGTAATGCCGGCAGCCGTCAGAATGATGCTCAGCCCCATTGCCGCAACAACACCATTGTTTGCCTTGGAGGCAGTTTCGAGCCGTTTCAGCGCCGCAGCCTTTTCGGCTTCCCCCATAGAGGATGCAAGAACCGCCTGCCGCGCGTCTTCAAGCGAGACTCTGTTGTTATCCCATGTGATCAGCTTATCGGCATAGCCAAGTACCTCGACAAAGGAGAAATAGGAATCGATATTCTCTGCCGCACTGATATGTTTGCCATCGATCAGGAACGTTGTAAGCTTGTCCTTCGTAAAATCAATGATTTCGCCGCGAACCTTATCTTCTCCGTATTCCGCGACCTTGAGGTAAAGCTTGGCTCCATAGTCGTCCTCCATTACCTCATAGCCGTATTGTCCGGCGTTGCTCGGGTCAAGGTAGGAAGGAATGATATCCGTGAGAATGTTAAAGTCAAGCTGCGCATCTACATCCACCATCTTTATGATGCCGCTCAGCTGCTTATCCGTGCTGACCAGATCCTCAATGCAGTCATGCAGCTTCCCATTCAGTACGTTTTTGATGGGCGTGCTGGCGCCGTTTACATATCGGGCAGCGCCATAATCGATCGTGCCGGAGAACTGGATCGGTGTTTTCGCCTGCGAGGAAGCAGTTGTGCAGGCCATCCAGTCAGGCTATCGCCTGATCGACACCGCTGCTGCCTATGGCAATGAAGAAGCGGTTGGCCGGGCCATTCGCCGCTGCGGAGTGCCAAGAGAAAATCTGTTCATTACCACAAAGCTGTGGAGCCCGGACATCAGCTATGAGGGAGCAAAGCGCGGCTTTGCGCTGTCACTGGAAAAACTGGGGCTGGACTATCGTATGTGATTCATCAGCCATACCACGACGTATTCGGCGCGTGGCGGGCAATGGAAGAACTGTTCACGGAAGGGAGGGCTCGGGCAATCGGTGTGGATAATTTCACACAGGATCACCTGGCGGATTTCCTGTTCTGGAATAAGGTGAAGCCTGCCGTGAATTTACTGGAATGCAATCCATTTTTCCAGCGTGAGGATGAACGGACCTATCTCAAAACGCAGGAAATCCAGATGCAGGCATGGTCGCCGCTGTCTGCCGGTCAGAATGACTTGTTCCATAATGAAATCCTTTGTAAAATTGGAGTTGCCCATGGCAAATCCGCGGCGCAGGTGGTGCTGCGCTGGCTGACCCAGCGGGGCATCGTGCCGCTGGTCAAATCCTCGAATTCCCAGCGTATGAAGGAAAATCTGGACATTTTTGATTTTACGCTCTCAGAAAATGAAATGCAGCAGATTGCCACGCTGGATACTGGGCACACCTGCTTTGCCCCGCGCAATACCGGCGCATCCGTGACTGCGTTTTTGGAGCAAGCCGTCGCGGGCTAAGTTCTGTCCGACGGGCGTTGGAAATAAAAAGTGGACTCCCCAAAATGGAAAGTTAGGCAAGGGAAAACAGGAGCGCCTGAAAAAACGGAAAAGCGGTGCAGCATACTTGCTTTTTGGGCTGTGCTGCTGGTATGATAAGCAAAAATGCGCGGCGCAGATTGAACGGCCGGGCGGGAAAGGAACAGCGGCGATGACAGAAAGGGAACAGCGGGTACAGTGGTTTCAGGAGGCCCGGTTCGGGATGTTCCTGCATTGGGGACTCTACGCGATCCCAGGGCGCGGCGAATGGTATATGAGCGGAGCCCGGATGCCAGCGGAGGAATATGAGCGCTATATGCGGGAGTTTACTGCGAAAGCCTATGACCCACGAGACTGGGCGCGTCGGGCAAAACAGGCCGGAATGCGGTATGTCGTACTGACAGCGAAGCATCACGACGGCTTTTGCCTGTTTGACTCGAAATTGACGGATTACAAGAGCACGAACGCGCCCTGCGGACGCGATCTGGTGCGGGAATTCGTGAACGCGGTGCGCGCCGAGGGGCTGCGCGTGGGCCTGTACTACTCCCTGATCGACTG
>ERZ827520.3946-NODE-3946-length-11542-cov-2.270741_pt1 | contig 11542 bp, 11 predicted proteins | sample MGYA00519581_ERZ827520 | MGnify/ENA primary metagenome ERZ827520 (study PRJEB31778, sample SAMEA3449339) | human gut metagenome | biome: human gut; feature: human-associated habitat; material: faeces | place: United Kingdom | collected 2010/2012 ...
GAGGAGGTGGCACGAAGTGACGGAGGAGTTTAATAAATGACTTTTGACACCTTTATGCTTTTTATTGAAGTTTCAAATCCTTGATAATAGCATCAATACGGGCGTTCGCATCCTGTTGTGCCCGTTCATAGTCATTTATATCTTTCATCTGGGCCCGACCTTCAAAGTAAAATTTAATCTTAGGTTCGGTACCGGAAGGACGAACGGAAATCTTACTACCATCGGCCAAGAAGAATTGCAAAACGTCACTTTTCGTCTCGAAATTGAGGTGCGTTTTTTCTCCGGTTTGTAAATTGGTCGCTTCCAAAGAGAGGTAGTCTTTTTTCAACACAACCGGACTATGATTGATCTCCTTCGGGGTGTTGTGGCGGAACTCTTCCATCATGGCTTTGATCTCTTGCGCCCCGCTTAAACCTTTGCGCACGATATAAATCATCCTCTCTTGTGAGAATCCGTATTTGGCGTAGATTTCCTTGAGGAAAGAGTACAGTGTTTTATTTTGCATCTTTACCCAAGCGGCGATTTCGGCCATTAATGACGTGGCAGAAACCCCGTCTTTGTCCCGGGTAAATGCTCCCGGCATATAGCCAAAGGATTCTTCCCCACCACCGATGAATTTCTCCCCGCCTTCTTTGCGGATCACGTCGGCAATCCATTTGAATCCGGTGTACACGTCATAACAGATGATATGATTCTTTTCTGCAATATCTTTAATCAACTCGGTAGTGACGATGGTTTTTACCGTGTATTCACCACCTTTAAGTTGGTTCAGTTCTTTTTTTCTGCGGATGATGTATTCCGTGAAAATAATATTGGTCTGGTTTCCGTTCAATAGCGTCCATTCTCCCGCGTCATTTTTTACGGCGATACCGATACGGTCCCCATCCGGGTCACAAGCCATAGCCAAATCTGCATCAATTTTGCGAGCCAAGTCTAGAGCCATTTTGAAAGCTGCCGGTTCCTCCGGGTTTGCAGATGCCACGGTCGGGAAATCCCCGTCGGGAATACTTTGCTCCGGTACGGTATGAATGTTCGTGAATCCCCAGTTATGTAAAGAGGCAGGAACAAGTTCGTAGGTAGTTCCATGTAGTGGGGTAAAGACGATCTTTAAATCGTGTTCTTTTTGTATGGCTTCCGGTGAAAGACTTAACGTTTTCACTTTATCCAGGTATTTTTTGTCAAAATCTTTTCCTAAAATGGTGATCATTTCCGGTACTCCTTCGAATTTAATATCCGAGACTTGTACTTTTTTTACTTCATCGATCACGTTCTTATCATGCGGGGGAACGAGTTGCGATCCGTCATCCCAGTATGCTTTATAACCATTATATTCTTTCGGGTTGTGAGAGGCGGTAAGAATAACACCACCTTTGCAGCCTAAGTCCCGGATAGCAAATGACATTTCGGGCGTGGGGCGCAAATCTTCGAACAGGTAAACGTGTATTCCGTTGGCCGAGAAAATATTGGCGGCTGTTTCTGATAAGAGCCGGGAGTTATGACGGCAGTCATGACCGATACATACGGCTTTTTTTTCATTCGGGAACATCTTGTTGATGTAGTTTGAAAAACCTTGTGTGGCAGCGCCTACCGTGTAAATGTTCATGCGGTTGGTTCCCACTCCCATGATTCCCCGTAAACCACCGGTTCCGAATTCCAGATCGTTGTAAAACGATTCAATCAATTCTGTCGTGTCCGTGTTTTCCAACATGCGTTTTACTTCTTCGCGTGTTTTTTCATCGTATGCCTTGTTCAACCATTTTTCGGCTTTGGCTCTGGCTATTTTTATGATGTCATTATTTTCCATAAGTACTCATTTTATTTACCTTCTTGCAAAGTTAGGATTTTCTTAAATGAATAGTATGGATTTTGGAATTAAATTGTTACGTTTCAACGAAGAAATTTTGAGAAAATGTTTAAATAAAAAAGCCTCGTTTCAAACGAGGCTTTTTTATATGGCTAAAGCTTAAATTAAAATTTCTTCTCTTTAATTTTTGCTTTCTTTCCGGTAAGCTCACGGAAGTAGAAAATTCTGGATCTACGAACAACACCTCTCTTGTTCACCTCGATTGCATGAATGTAAGGAGAATTGAAAGGAATGATACGTTCTACACCCACGTTACCAGACATTTTTCTAACCGTAAAAGTCTTGGTAGTTCCTGTTCCCTTAATTTGGATAACAACACCTTTGAAAATCTGAATACGTTCTTTGTTTCCTTCTTTAATTTTGTAGTGTACGCTAATGGTATCACCCGTATTGAATGAAGGAATTTCGATAGCGTTTTCTTGAGCAAAAGCCTGTTCCGCAATTTTAATTAAGTCCATTGTCTTTATTTTAAAAAGTTTATTTATCGAACGCAGTATTACGACTTTTGTCTTTTATGTAAGAGACTACGTACGTTTCAAAATCGAGTGGCAAAGGTAGAAAAATAAATATTCCGATGCAAGCATCGGAATATTTATTTTGTAGTGTTTATTCTACCACCTCAAGTTTTTTACCCGTCTGTTCGATAATCATTCGGAGATACCATTCCGGTAAAGCAGGCTGCTCCACTTTCGGGTTTTTCTCTCCCGGGATTGCGGTTTTCACGTTACCATCCATGAATTTACAGAACAGGTAGCCGTAGAAATCTCTCCACGTGTCCACCAGATGATTTCCCGTGCGACAGGAGAAGTCCGTGATAAATTTAATCGCTGATTCTTTGTCTTGAGCTAACATCTCTTTTGCTCCGGCATCGATCATTTGGACGAAATTCACGTATTGTTGTTCCAGCGCAACTTGTTTTGCACGAATTTCCGGGTGAATCAAGTTATAGCGTGTGTACGCGAAGTTTGTTACTTGGTTGAATACCCAGAAGGCTGCTTTATTGGTGAATTCCATCATGCTGCCGTTACCAACTGCGAAAGCAAAAGGTACTTCCGTGGCTGCTGAATACATCGGGAAATATACGGAACTGGCTGCATCATCAACACCAAACCAAAGGATTCCTCCGATTTCATCGGGTAACCAACTTCTACATTGTGCTACAAATGTGAATCCGGTTTGTTGGGTTGCTGTTGCTCTTTCGTGAACATATTCTTTCCCGTCTACTTTGAAACTCATCGGACGCCATCTGTACGGACATTCGTACGGGCCGGCTCCCATATCCTTGCTCATATCCAGTTCTGTTCCTTCCAGGTGATCGCGCATGAAATCCATCACTTGCATCACGTCTACTTTCTCGCTGGGTTTAATCCATAACGGCATACGGTTGGTTGCGTAACCTTTGCTATCCCGTTGAATGTTTCTTCCCGTGGCGTAATCCCAGTATTGAGCCATGTCTGGGTTCACGGCATTGAAGAATGCCCAAACACGGATTTCACAGGCACGAGCCCCGCTGAAGTCAACCGGAGCGTAAGTATCAGAGAAACTGAAATCTTTATTTTTCCCGTCTTGAGGATAGAATCCTTTTTCTTTCGCGAAAGAGATCACGTCCTTGGAATACACGGTGGTGATATTCGGATCGTAAATCTTGTTCATTTTGTCAGAAGAGATAGAAGTTTTACCTTCTAGCGGGAAAGTCGTGATACGAGCTTGGTTCGCGTGGGCGGAAACATACCCGTCCGGTACCATGCGTGCTACCCAAACAGCTCCTTTTTCTCCTTCTCCCTTACCGATGATTTCGATAATCCATACTTCGTTCGGGTCAATGATAGAGATCGACTCTCCACTACTTGCCCAACCGTATTTTTCAATCAAGTCGGTCATTACCACAATGGCCTCACGGGCATTTTTCGCACGTTGTAACGTGATATATATGGCGCTACCATAATCTATAATAGCTCCCGTTTGGGATTCCAATTCTTTACGTCCCCCGAAAGTGGTTTCGGAAATAGCGAGCTGATGCTCGTTCATGTTTCCTACCACGTTGTACGTGTGGGCTACTTGCGGGATTTTACCCATAAATTTGCCGGTGTCCCACTCGTAGACATCGAGCATACTTCCGGCAGGCCAGTCTTGTGCGGGCCAGTGATACAATTCTCCGTATAAAACGTGGGAGTCGGCAGAATAAGTGACCATTGTCGACCCGTCTTTCGTTGCTCCTTTCGTGAATAAAAAGTTCGTGCAGGCCATCGTGTACGTGGTGCAGCAAACAAACGCTAGTGTAACCAGTAAATGTGCTTTTCTCATTTTTAGTTATTGGTTTATGATTATTTTGATAATTATCGAATTCTGTCAAAAGATTTGAGCAATTTGATGTCTTTAAGTATTCCCCTTATGGCCAGGTATGTGAAAATAATACAGATCACGGGCAATATAAGGCTGAATTTATAAAGAATCTCGGCGTTCATTTTGTCCGCGAATTGATTGATGTGATACCACATCAAGATAATGGCACCGATCAATAAGATGATTTCCACGATACATAAACGCAATTGGAGGAAACGTTTTTTAAACAAGAACACGTTCACTAAGGGAACTCCGATCGTGAAAATATTCATGATTAATAAGGCCCAGTAGTGGGCTTGTAGCACGCTGTTTTCCCCAATGAGAACCACGCCATAAGTAAAAAAGTTATAGCTCGCGTCATTCGGGATAAGCAATTGGGCGATCGGCACGTACAACGGAATCGTCATGATGATAGCTACCACGAGCAAGTAAATAGTTTGAATCCTTTGAATCATAATTAATAAGTGATTAACGTATGAGAGAATTTAATGTATATTCAATAAGTTTCTTCATGTGCGGTTTGTAATCGGCCGAGGCATCCCCGTTGGCCCGGTTGGCAATGATCAAGCAAATCGTGGTGGCCCGATGGCCCATAAGAGCGGCCAGCCCGGCAATGGCGGCACTTTCCATCTCGTAATTGACAATTTTGTAATTCCCGAATTCGAAACGGGCAATTTCATCATTCACTGTCGGCATCTCGATCGGTAAGCGAAGCACTCGTCCTTGTGGCCCGTAGAATCCGTTTGCCGTCAACGTGACGCCTTTCACGGTAACGCCTTCCGTGTGTAATTTGTCCACCAGTTCGTCAGATGCTTTTACCGCGTACGGGCGGGCTGCTAAGGGTGTCCAGTGACATTCCTTGATAAAGGCCTCCTCAAAAGCGGCATCACATACCATTTCGTTATCCCGGTAGAAACGCAATACCCCGTCTATGCCGAGGCTCATTTCCGAGATCACGAATGAATGTACGGGTACATCTGCCTGCACGGAACCGGAAGTCCCGATTCGTACTATATTTAATGTTTTCTTTTCCGCATTTATTTCTTTGGTGTGCAAGTTGATATTGACCAAAGCATCCAGTTCATTCATCACGATGTCGATGTTATCCGCACCGATTCCGGTAGAGATAACTGACAGGCGGTGTCCCTTGTAATATCCGGTGATGGTACAGAACTCCCGGTCGCTTTTCCTGACTTCTATTTTCTCGAAATACGAGGCAATCATTTCTACTCGGGAAGGGTCACCCACGAGGATCACTTGTTCTGCCAGATCTTCGGGATGAAGGTGGAGGTGAAAGACACTCCCGTCATCGTTCGTGATTAATTCTGATGATTTTATTGGCTCCATATACTGTTTACTTTTTGAGCAACCAAATTTAGTAAAACAAATAATACCGGACAAATGTTTGGGGTTTTTTAATCCTGTCGCTCCGGTTGGATTAAAAAGTTACAGGTTACAAGTTAAGTCTTCGACTTTAAACCTGTAACCTGCTAACTTGTAACCTGTAACTTAAAAGTCCGGCTATCTCGGCCGGACTTTTAATTATTTTGCGTAGTTTATAGCGCGTGTTTCTCGAATCACCGTGACTTTCACCTGTCCGGGGTAGGTCATTTCATCCTGAATCTTTTTAGCGATCTCGTATGAAATTTTCTCTGCCTCCGTGTCAGATACCTTTTCACTACCAACGACTACCCGCAATTCGCGGCCTGCTTGGATGGCGTAGGTCTTGACCACTCCATTATAAGAAAGTGCAAGGTCTTCCATCTCTTTCAGTCGTTTGATGTATGACTCAACTACTTCCCGTCTTGCTCCCGGACGTGCGCCTGAGATGGCATCACAAGCCTGAACGATCGGGGCGATCATCGTTGTCATTTCAATTTCTTCGTGGTGAGCACCGATAGCGTTGCAAATATCCGGTTTCTCCTTGTATTTTTCTGCTAGGCGCATACCGAGGATTGCGTGCGGTAATTCCGGTTCGTCATCGGGCACTTTACCTATGTCATGCAATAATCCGGCACGTTTTGCTTTCTTCACGTTCAAGCCTAATTCTGCGGCCATGATGGCACAGAGGTTGGCTGTTTCGCGAGCGTGTTGTAACAAGTTCTGCCCGTAAGAAGAACGGTATTTCATTTTGCCGACCAACCGGATTAATTCCGGGTGCAACCCGTGAATACCCAAGTCGATGGTGGTGCGTTTTCCAGTCTCGACGATCTCTTCCTCGATTTGTTTTTTCACCTTGTTTACGACTTCCTCAATCCGTGCCGGGTGAATACGTCCGTCGGTAACTAATTGGTGAAGTGAAAGGCGAGCGATTTCTCGTCTTACCGGGTCAAATCCGGAGAGAACAATTGCCTCCGGGGTATCGTCCACGATGATTTCAACACCAGTGGCTGCTTCCAGCGCCCGGATGTTACGTCCTTCCCGTCCGATGATACGTCCCTTGATTTCATCCGAATCAATATGGAATATAGATACGGCATTTTCGGTAGCGGTTTCCGTGGCCACCCGTTGGATGGTTTTTACCACGATCTTTTTCGCTTCCATGTTTGCCGTCATTTTTGCCTCTTCCATAATCTCGTTCACGTATGACATCGCTTCGGTTTCGGCCTCGTCTTTCAAAGAACTGATGAGCTTTTCCTTTGCCTGATCGGCAGACATCCCGGAAATGGCTTCCAATTGCTCGATCTGTTGTTTTTTGAATTTATCCAGTTCGGCGTGTTTCTTTTCCAGTAATTCTTTTTGGGCCTCTAGCGTCTCCTGTTGTGTCTCCGCGTCTTTGATTTTGCGTTGACATTCTTCCATTTTACGAGCCAATTCGGCATCTTTTTGTTTAAGCTTATTTTCCGCGAGAAGGATTTTGCTATTGCGGGCATTCACTTGTTTTTCGTGTTCGGCCTTTATCTGCAGGAATTTCTCCTTTGCTTGCAAAATCTTGTCTTTTTTAATTACTTCCGCCTCTGCTTCCGCTTCCTTGATGATGTTTTTGCTCCTGTATTTCAAGGTCATGTTGATTAGCAGGTATCCTAGAACGAATCCCACTATCAGAGCAATAACACCGGTAATTATTATTGTTATCATATTCGTAACTTGAATTTATAGTTATATAATATATTTTGGTGTTTTTTGTTTATACAAAAAACCCGCATCATTTCTTCTTTAAAAAACCCCTGTTAGACACGGGTAGAGCTGCCGTCAGATTCAAACTTCCACCGTCCCGAAGGAACCCCGAAGGGTTGAGGCCTGTCTTTGGCTAACTAAGCTTCACTCTAATTGGTTAAGTGTTGAGTTTTCCAGTTAAATACGAAATAATGCGGGTATATCTATTTCCTTTTCAAAGAACTCTTTCTTTTTTACTCTTTCACAACTTCGTCGAGCCTGCTACTAATCTTCTTCACCTCGTCCAATACCGGCTCCACGTCGTTTCGCCTTTCAGCCTCCAGCATCTTTACCGTGAATTGTAACGCGGTAACAGCTAGAAAATCAACGGGATCAGCAGTTGCGTACTTTTCCCTATATTTTGCGATCTTACTATTAATCAGCTGTGCAGCTTTTCTGATCTCCTCTTCTTCCTCTCTCTCTATGGTCAGAACGCAGGGCCTACCGGCTATATTTAGCGTAATAGTAAGTTTATCATTCATATTTAATTATTCAAAAGAGCAATACATTTATCAATCTCCCGCACAAGTTGGCTTATTCTATTTTTGGCCTCGGAACTTCCTTCTCCGGTCGAGATAGCAGCAGCCACCTTCAATGTCTTGATTTCTTCATGTAATTTCATGTTCTCACTTTTCATCCGCTCGATTTGAATCCTGAGTTCTTTCATCTCTGAATCCATCTCTCTGTTTTTGTCCAGTGAGGATATATATAGTTTTATCAGTCGTTCAACTTTTGTGTTTAGCTCGTTAATAACGGCATCTTGTTTTGCTGTCATAACATAATCTTTACACCACAAAGATAGAATAATTTCTTTTAAATATCAATAGTGTTATTAATTTTGCAATGGATTTAATGGTTTTTTTATGACAAACAAAATAATGTGGAGAGGGATTGGAGCTTTGTTGTTGATGTTACTTCTTTTATCATCAAATGTTTGCGCGCAAACTGACACGTTGCTTTACCCGTTGAAAAATGTTCCGCTACTGAGTGGGAATTTCGGAGAATTGAGAGCGACGCACCTGCATACCGGGTTGGATTTTAAAACCGGAGGACGGGAAGGACTACCGGTGATTTGCGTGAAAGACGGTGTCGTGGCACGTGTAAAGGTTTCTGCCGCGGGGTACGGGAATGCCCTGTATCTGGAACACGAGGGGGGAATAACCACGGTGTATGGTCATTTGAGCCGTTTTGTACCCCGAATTACGAAAGTTGTGAGAAATATACAATATAATAAGGAGTCATTCGAGGTGGACGAGAATATGTCGGGCTATGAACTCCGTTTTCGTGCGGGTGACACGATTGCTTATAGCGGAAATAGCGGCTCTTCGGGTGGTCCTCATTTGCATTTCGAGGTGCGAGAGACATTTTAGAAGTAGGATTTAACTTAACTTTCCTTATGGCTATTGTTAATCTGATGCTAATATTTATCTTTTCAAAGGGAATGTTTTTCCTTATAATAATTTCTCTATTCTTTGCAATAATGCTTATAATTTTGGGAGGAATTTGGTTTTTGTTTGTAGGTATGACTGTTTTTGGAGTTGGACTTGCAATCTTCTTAACACCGATTACTTTAACTGCATTGTCATCATTATCACTTAGTTTTTTGTGGGTAGTTTTTCCGATAATGCTTGCTATAGGACTTTTCATAGCTATGAGTATCTTAATTAAATATTATTCAATATTCATATACAGACTGGTGTTGAAATATAATGATTGGATAAAAATAAAATTTATGTACTCAAGAGTTTATGGGCGAAAAACGAAGGAGGACGAATATGAGAGGTAAATATTTTAAACTTAAAGTATTGGCAATAACTTCTTTTTCTTTAATAGCTATAGGTTTTACAGGCTCCTATAAGATGTTTTGTGAAGTTCAAAGAAGAGTCGATGAAGAAATTGAGAAAAAATCGACTTACAGTACCAAAGAAATTTTGAAGACAGAAAAAGAAATAAAATATTTGGACTTAAGCGAATATGAGGGTTACAATGTAGAAATTAAAAAAAGTCAAGATAATTTTAGCCGTATAACTGTAACTTACAAAGACAAATACTTTGAAAACGAAGTAAATTTTGACGAAAAAAGTGGAAATAAAGTAGGAGTAATAACAAGAAGAATAAACTTGAAAAATAGTTCAAAATTTGACCTAATAACCAGAATTATTGATGATTCTGTGATATATAGTAAATTTTCGTCTTCGTTTGTAAGTTCTTCTAAAAAAGATGATAAAACTAAAATAGTCATAGAAGTTAAAAAACCTATTGAAATTATGGGAACAGTAATGGGGAATAAAGATAATGATTTATTGAAAAAAGAATTGACTTACAGTGCTTATGATAAAAAATTATTTTCAGGAAAAAACATTAAGGAGGTACTTAATCAATTTGATGAATTCACTATCAAAGATGTAAATGACGAAAAAATAGAGATTCCAAATACTAATCTAAAAATATTGAATTACACTACCGGAAAAATTCAAAAATTATTGATAGCGGGAAGAGGTATGGCTTATAGTGAAAATGAAAGTAAAGACAATTTGGCTACTGTCAATGTAGACACAAAAAATGTCAAAGATTTTGTCGAAGTCAATTTAAATTCATTGACAACAGATTTAAATATCACCGGTGCAAAGAAAGTCGTACTTGAAGGAATGCCAAGTTCAGGAGAAATTGTAGTTAAATACAAAGTTAATGGTGAAGAAAAAAGTTTTGTAATAAACGAGTCTAACAAAAACAAAAAAACCGCAAGAAAAATTATAAATATCGATAGTGAAAAAATATTCAGAACAGCAATGGATAATTCATTAATTCAAGGTGATTTGGAAAAAGTAGTAGACTTAAAAGAAATTAAATAAAATGTGCTAAAAAAGATGCAGATTAAATGAAAGTTTGTCTGCATTTTTTGTTAAAAGAACAGGTTTGATTTTATGAGTAAATTATATAAAAAAATAAGAATACGTTTTTAGTAAAAATATTTTTCAAAACAAATCTTGCTAAAGTTCTAAAAATCACAACTTTACTATGAATTTACTATGATTTATTTAATAATTAAAATAAAAATTTTATAATTATACAATTTTTTATAAAAAACTATTGCAAAAAATTTTTTTATATAGTATAATATGGTAAAGTTAGTTAGAAAAAATAAGGAAGGAAGTGAAAAAACACTTCTTAATTTTGTCTTTTTTATCTAACACAATAAAGCGAGCAATTAGTAATGTAATTAATCGCTTGTTGCACGATGTATGGATCGTGTAAATACATAAAGGGGGATTTAGGTATGAAAAAATTATCAAAAATCGTTGCGTTATGTTTAGCAACAACGTTTTTATTCTCCGCTTGTAGTAAAGGCGGATCAAACGAATCAAAGAAGGATGACAAAAAAGTTGGAATCCAAGATAATTTGGTTGTTGAAAATGAAGGAAAAGCAGTTGAAAATGCGACACTTAAAGTTGCATATATAAATGATTCACCATTTACTGGTATTTTCCATCAAGCTTTTGCAAGTGGTAATCCTGATATGGAAATTTTGGCTTATTCTACAAACGGTACATTTAAAATTGATGAAAACTACAGATTAGTAAACGGTGGTGGAGCCGATATAGAATTTAAACCGGAAGAAAAGAAGGCAATCATAACTATTCATGAAAAATATACATGGAATGACGGAACTCCGGTAACTTCCGCAGACTTTTTAGAATATTATAAAATCGTAGCACATAAGGATTATACAGGTGTTCGTTTCGACGACGATATGAGAAATGTAGTTGGTATAGAAGAATATAATAAAGGTGAAAGTAAAGAAATTTCAGGTTTTAAAACTTTAAGTGATAAGAAATTTGAAATTAACTTTAAGAAATTCAATCCTGGTATTCTTTGGGGTGGTGGAATTCCTTTCGAACCGGTTCCAAGTCATAAATTAAAAGACATTCCTGTTAAAGAACAAGAAGCACATGACATCACTAGAAAGAACCCATTGTCTCCTGGACCTTACTATATTAAAGAAATAGTTCCCGGACAACAAGTTGTTTTTGAAGCTAACCCACATTACTATAAGGGTCAACCAAAGGTTAAAAAAGTTGTATGGAAAATTGTTCCATCATCACAAATTGTTGCTGCTTTACAAGCAGGTGAATATGATTTAACTGTTGGATTAAATTCAGACCTTTATAGCAAAGTTAA
>ERZ827520.3948-NODE-3948-length-11541-cov-4.855128_pt1 | contig 11541 bp, 9 predicted proteins | sample MGYA00519581_ERZ827520 | MGnify/ENA primary metagenome ERZ827520 (study PRJEB31778, sample SAMEA3449339) | human gut metagenome | biome: human gut; feature: human-associated habitat; material: faeces | place: United Kingdom | collected 2010/2012 ...
GGGGCGGACGGAAACAAAAAATCACCCAAACACAGCTCTGCATGAGCTGCATTTGGGTGATGCTTCGATTGATGTATTGAAAACGGGCAAGTTCAACCACCGGCTGCTGTCGGAGCTGATCTGCCACAAGGATTTCCAGCGGTTCATGCTGGACGCTGAGATTTACGTTGACCGGATCGCGGATATGCGGGTCAACGATATGAATGCCGTGCTGGAAGCTGTCCGGCAGATGGCATTGATGAAAAATGGCGGAGAAGAAAATGACCTGCATCTGCGGACATTAGAAGTGGCGCAGATTCGGGAAGATGAATATTTCGGAAGCCTGATTGCGGATGATCTGAAAGGTATCCTTCGTGACATTCGGAGTGAACACCGCCCCGACACCATGACGGCGGATGAAATCTCCCTTGCAGCAACTATGCAGGATCAGTTACAGGATGCGATGAACTTTGAGGGAAGCTCCGAGGAAAAGAAAGCGAAAGCATTGCTTTCCACATTGGGGATTGATTACGATGCCATCACAATGGAACAATTTGTCAACTTGATCGAGGTACTAAAGCTGTCCAAACACCTGAAAACTCCCATCAGCCAGCGTGGGAAAACGACCATGACCCACGGCAAGGGAAAGCGGAAGAAACGCTGAAACAAAGGCAGCGCTGTGGTGGGACGAAGGCTTTTATATACCTCTGCTTCCTTTTCCGGACAGGCGGATTTTGTTTCTCAAAAATCCTGCGTTTGTGCTGTAGCTCACATCACAAAATCCGCCTGTCCTACTGCCGCGAAAAAGCGTTTGTTGCCACACTCTGCCGCACCGCAGAGTACACCGTCAACCCCTTTCCCGCGTCAGACGGAAGCAAAGGTATAACACACTAGACTTTCCGAGGGAAAGTCGTGTGCCAAGGAATGCACTGCCCTCCTTTGGAAACCTCCCGCCAAGGGGAACGCTGTTCCCCTCTAGACTCCCTTTGCCAACAGGGATGCTACTCGCCCCTATTGGATGACCCAGAGCCAAAGGGGCTTTGCCCCTCTGGACACCTCGCCTGTCCGTGCAGTGGCTATCCATCCTGCTCCTGCACAATGGTGCCCCCATACCCGAACAGAAAAGACCAGGCACGAAAATCCACCCAGAATAAGGGTGAATTTCCGTGCCTGGTTCATTGTTTATGACGCTGTAATTTGAACCGCGTTTTCTCGAACCTGATTGATAGTCTCCATCAAAGCGGTTCTGGTTTTTGCATCAAACAATTTGATAAAACTGATTGGCTTGTCAAACGGTGGCTTGGTCAGCTCTGCGACATTTTCCATATATCCGTTCAACTCAATATGATTGATGATTTTGTTTACAAAAGCAATCTGCTTTTGATTCAGAGATTGGTCATTGATAAAAGCGGAAAACGCCTGCATAGCCGCTTCATGATCTAGCTTAGCGATCTTGCGAATGAGCAAGCCAAAGGGTGTGTCGCCAAACTCTCGGGCATAATCTTCTTTGCTGCCCAATTCGCTAGTTAGCACCCGCTCCAGTTCCTGATAATCGCCCATAGCCAGCGGAATATTATGGGTCAGCTTATATATGGCCAGCGTATTTCCATGCTCGTTCACATAGCGATTGACCTTGGCACGGTAGTCTTCAAAGTCATAGGCAGCTTCCAGCTGGACGCCCTCCTGACTGTCAATAATCGGGTCAGTCAGCTTGGTGACAATCTGCCTCTGTGCTCCGCCACCTTCATCTAAAAATCGAATCAGCTCCCGCAGCTCCTTCCGAACCTGCTCAAACAGCAAAATATCGTTCGCGTCCCAAAATGCATCGGTGTGAATCTCCTGAAGCATGGGCAACTTTGCCTTGATCTGCGGAATGCTGGCCTTACGCTCCAGTAGGGAAGCGGTGTCGCACAGTTGCTTTTTTGCATACTGGAAAGCGGGCATCTGCTCGATGTGTGCCAGAATTAGGCCATACATGAAATTATCAAACCGCTTTGCAAACTCGTCAGCCTCGTCTGAGCGTACCAGAGGTGCAATCTGTGTGAGCAACTCGCCCTTGTCACCTTCGCTTATGGACACGAGGGCTTCCGGCTTTTTATATTTCTCCACATACTGCATCCGCAATTTTACGGCAATCAGGTCTGAGTTGAGCGCCATCACCTGCTTGTGACAGGTGTTGACAATCTCCTTGCGCCATGCCTGATAATCCTCACCGGCAAAGGTACTTTCCTGCAGCGCCATGGCGATTTTGATTTGTTTGCCGAAGATGTTTTCCGACAGCGTTTTGGTTTCTCTGGTTTCGTAGCCTTCTTTGTGCTGCCGGAAGTATTCGAAGTTGCCGCAGTAGTCAAAAATCAGAAAGCGCCGCTTGTCGGTATAGGTTCCGTCAATCTGGTCCACGCAGGCCAGCCCTTTGCACAGCCGGGTGCCGCGGCCAATCATCTGCCAGAACTTTGCCTTTGACCGAACCTTTTTGAAAAACACCAGATTGACGCATTCCGGCACGTCGATGCCGGTGTCCATCATGTCCACCGATACGGCAATGTGCGGTTCTTTTTCCGGCTGCTTGAAATCATCAATGATGGTCTGGGCATAGGCGTCGTCGCAAATGACCCGCTGGGCGAAGCTGCCCCGGTACTGGGAGTACAGCTTATTGAACCGCTCCAGAATAAACTCCGCGTGGCGTTTGTTCTGGGCAAACAGGATGGTTTTCCCCAGACGGTCGCCGCCCGCCACCTTGATCCCCCGGTCCATCAGGTCTTGCAGTACGATATCCACGGTGGTTTCGTTGAACACAAATTTATTGAGGGCAGCAGAGGGGATAAAGTCTGGCAGCTGACCGTCTTCGATGAAATCATCCTCATATCGCTCTTTGTCCTCTTCGGACAAATCATCATAGGAGATGCCTTCCTCCAGAAAACGGGTCTTGACCTCGTAGTTGTAATAGGGAACCAGCACATGGTCCTGTTGCACCGCCGTTTCATAATCATAGGCATAGGTGGGCACGCCGTGTTCCATCTCGAAAAAGTCGTAGGTGTTCCGATCCACATCGGTCTTCGGCGTGGCGGTCAGACCCACCATGAAGGCGTCAAAATATTCGAAAATGGCCCGGTACTTTTTGAAGATGCTCCGGTGGCTTTCGTCAATGATAATCAGGTCGAAGTGCGCCGGAGTAAACAGCTGCCGCCCGTCCTTGGACTTGGTATCATCAATGGCGTTGAGAATGGTCGGGTAGGTGGAGAACACGATGCGGGCATTACGGTCATCCTTATTGGAGCAGAGATTGCACAGAGACATATCTGGCAGATAATTTTTAAAATCGTCCTTTGCCTGTTTCACCAGTGCGGTGCGGTCGGCCAGAAACAGAATGTTGGTCACCCATTTGCCTCGGCTGAGCACATCGGTCAGGCTGGACGCGGTTCTGGTTTTGCCGGTGCCGGTGGCCATCACCAGCAGATGCTTGCGGAACCCCTGCGTAATCTGTTCGCACACCGCTCGGATGGCTTCCTTCTGGTAATACCGGTCAGTGATTTTGTCATCAATGGAAACGCCCATCAAATCCATCCGCTCGGTGCGCCGGTTCATCAGCTTTTGCAGGTCATCCTTGCTGAAAATGCCACTGACCTTCCGTTGCGGGGCGGTCTGGTCATCCCAGAAGTAGGTTTCAAAGCCATTGGTGGTGAACATCATGGGGCGGCGGCCAAATTTCCGTTCCAGACAATCCGCATACAAAACCGCTTGTTTGCGTCCAATGTTTGGGGCCTTTCTGGTGCGCTTGGCTTCCACCACCGCCAGGGGCAGGCCGTCCTTTCCAAACAGCACATAGTCGCAGAAGCCAGGCTGACCTGGCATCCCGGCCATATCCTCCACACGATACTCCTCCTGTACATCAGCATCTGGGCCGGTGAACTTCCAGCCCATCAGTTTGAGGTCCACGTCGATGTAGATTTTGCGGGTCTTGAATTCCGAGAGGTCCTCCGGCTGGAAGGTGCGTTCCTTCTGATGCTGCTCCTTTTCGGCGGTGTATCGGGTGGACATCTGCTCGATTTGCTTGCGCAGCGCCTCGATCTCGGCATCTTTCTGGTCCAGCAGACTTTCCTGTTCCTTGATTTTCCGGGTGTCCACCGCCACCTTTCCGGTGGGGACAAGATTCTTGTCGAAGGTGCGCTCCTGATAGTCCGCGCCATAGCAATAGTCGATCCACTGCACAAACTCAAACAGACCGCGCAGAGAAGCAAGCGCATCACTTGGCTGAACGCTGCGCTCGGTATGTACTGCCAGATTGCCCAACTTGATGATAAAAGGCATCTTGCCCCAAGTGTCGGAGTCCACAGCGAAGCGGAAAGTTGGCTCGTGAATGAGGGATTGCAGATTGTCTTTGTAGGGCATTTTCATGGACTTGTCCGCTGCATATACCCATTTTACTGCCAGCTCCAATGCCTTACGGCAGCCTACTGCACACATGGCAGGAGCAGAAACATAAATTTTCTCAGCTTCCATGCAGGCGGGGGCGAAGAGGGCATATTCAGTTTTGGCTTTGAGAAAGGAGAAGTTAGTCATCACATCATCTCCAGTATTTTATTTCTTTTGAACTCATCATGTCCTCATATTGTTTCAACGCGGTTTCCTTATCTGTATGAAGTAGTTGGTAAACCTGTTCATCATCTTCTTTTTCGGCATCTATTGAAAAATCAATATACGATAATAAGTCTATACGGTTAGAAATTAACAGATCTTTATTTATCTGCTTGCTGTTCATGCGCTTTACACTGTTGTCATCAATTATGATTATTCTGGGAACGCGCTGAACAGTATCGACAAACGCCAAAAATAATTCTGGCGTAATTGGCATACCAAGCAAGTCATATTCTATACCATCTTTTTCACCGTAAATATTGACTACCGGCATATCGCTTGTAACAAATACGGAACCTTTGGCTTTAAAAATACACAGTTGCGATTCCTTCATTGTCTCAGCCAAAGCCCGAGGAAACAAGCCAACATCCGGAGCAATGTTTATCTTCAAAAACTCGTTTGCCAGCATGGCCAGGTAAACATTTTGCGGTACATCAGGAAAAATGTCCTTTACATGTTTAATATGCTGCGGATCGTTTTTGTATTGTGTATCAATAATATAATTTGACAGATGTACAAAAACAGGGTTTCTAAACAGTAGTGATGACATAAATTGCCTTAGTTTATCAATTTCCACCCGCGCCAACTCAAATTCATCTGAATCTCGTAAAGCATTTTTTATCTTTGAGATAATTGTTGCGTATTCGCCTTCCAGTTCGATAAAACTGTTCTCGATCTCATTTGGTGCTGCAAAAACATGAGTTTTGCTATCTGGATCAATTGCAATTTGATCATATAGGTAAGAACGACAGCAAATATTGTCGATTGAAACCATTTTTGCATTTTCATCATTAGCAAAAACAACATAAACTTGTTCTGATTTTTGATTTCTCACAGAAAAGTTTTTTAAGTAAGCCTTGGGGACATAATGTTGTTTTCTCGTGATTTGCTTGTCTAAAACCTCTGTATATTCCATGACAATGTTGCTCCCACCAATATTTCCTATATTCAAATCTTCTCAGCGCTAAAATCGATCAAGAAATCATCATTTTATCTAGCCCTAATTCTGCAAGCTTTGTATTAGCCTCGAAAAATTCTGCATTATTGGAAAATGGCTATCTAGTACATAGAACTGCCGATCTTGCCCATCCTTCAAGAAGAATACTTGTTTATCCCGTGCTGAGCTAGTTAGGCTCTCCCTATGTAAGCATACAAAATAGTCTAATGTCTTTTCTTCTGGAAGCCGTTCCTGGATATATCCTTTTGTACTTCTGTCATATTTATAACCGAACTCTTTATATAATCGTTGTTTTCCAATACGAGTTTTAAAAGCAAACATCGCTAATTTTATATGTTTTGTTTCATCATGCAATTGGAAAAATTTATTTTTTTCAATCGTTTCTGTTAAATCATCCAAGGTAGCATTTCCCTTGACTTCTATAACCATTATGCAATCATTTGGTTCAACCAGGAAAATGTCTCCAGCTAGTTGACGTCTATAAAAATTTTTCCTACATACGATGATGTCACATTGTGGGCTTTGATGATTGGCCCAAGCAATAAAGCCGGTAACAAATTCTAGCATTTGAAACCGTTCCTGGAGACATTTTTTGAGAATGTTTTCTCCACATCTACCCATCTCAGCATGATGTTTTAACTTTTCAGCTATAAAATATTTGCAAAACAGAAGTTCCTCCGAATATTCCTCATATATCTTTGTAACATCTTCTTCCATAATAGACCTCTCACTTGCTTAAAACTTTTGTTTAGAAGTCTTTTTGAGCATTTGATATCCTTCTGTTCCGCTAATTTCAAGCATCGAATATTTCTTTAGCATTCCCTTAACCGCTCCTGGAATTCATCGATTTGAAGGACGATAAGAGAAGCTGCATCAATCTTTTTCTTCCGTTCCTGCAATATGTAAGTTGCAAGGGCAAAGCTACCTACGATAATAAGCAAAATGTTTGCCCAGTTATCTTTTATAAACTCTAACATACTTTATATTCACCTCAGATACTGGCGTAGTATTTGACTCAAAACCATAACATTTGCTGCTCCAAATAACTCCTCTGCCAACATTTGCTGCTGTTGAGGGGATAATTTTTGAATTGATCTCATTGCCTGAATCAAATCCTGCTTTGCTTTTTTATAATCGTCTGTGGGTTCCATCCCCAGTGTTAATTTATATTCTTCCATTTTCTTACCTCACCCAAAGTATTCCTGCATCAGCGCCTTTTTCAACGTTTCAAGCTTTTCGAGGCTGCGGCTGATGGTGGTTTTTGTTTTCTCCGTTTTGCTGACGAAAGAAGCGAACTGTTGTTGACTTTCTATGTCAGGCAACATCACTTTGAGTTTTTTTATCATTGTTATAGATAAATAGGCAACAGTTGAACCTGCCTGCATGGAATCTATTTGCTTTCTAAATCCTGGCATTGTAAACAGATACGAAATATATAGCGGGGTTACACCATCCATATATCCAGAAAGCCAGCTAATCATCCCGTCTTGAAAGTAAAATCTATCATTTACTTTTACAATATAACATTGCCCAAGTGTTCCTCTTGAAGTTATCAATATATCACCAGGGGCAGGAACTTGTCCTTGCGTCTTGAGTTCTTTATACCGTTCTTCAGGTATATATAACTCAGGGGTAACTGTTCCTGTGGTGATTAGGCTGGTTAAATCAGAAATTCTCCAAAAAGGGACACCAGAAGAAGATTGTTCGCTTTGATAAATACGCTTACTTGAACCTACAGAACATATTTTAGACATCGGCAAAACACGCCAATTTTTGGTGTTAGTTTCTGAATCTCCAAAAATCTCCATAAACCTTGCCTTGATCATCTCATCCAGCTTATCCAGCTGCTGTTGACGTTTCGCAATCAGGTCGCTAACCTTGTCCAGCACTGCTGCAATTTTGTGCTGTTCGTCAATGGGAGGAACAGTTATAGAGACGGCACCAAGAGTTGCTTTATTTAAAGTTGTACCCATAACTGCACGGTTCGTACCTTTTGTCCAATCCTTTGCAGAAAACAAATAGTAAAAATAGTCGGGTAACACTGCGTATTTTCCAGTCGGAATAAATGCCATTATTGCTTCATTGGTATATACAGGCTCTTGGGTAATAGCTGTTTTTCCTAATGAAAGCTTGAAACTCATAATCACGGTGTTGGCCGGAACACTTTTTATTCCACTTTCTTGGACAGCTAATGCAGAAATCCTTTCTTTTGTATCCTCTACATATTTTTGGTAGCTACCTAAATCAGCAATAGATACCCAATCATACTGACCATCAGTCCAGTAATCAGCGTTATTTCGAGATGGCGTTTTTCCCATCTGCAAATCAAATATTTCGTCCAGTCTCGCCATCACAGCATCCCCTCCAATTCTGCCAGCCCTGCGGTGATCTCCAGTTCCAGTTCGTGCAGGTCTGCCATCAGTTCCGTGGTCGAGGGGTACTCCACCGGCACATACTCCACCTTTTTGTACTTGTTGATGGATAAGTCATAGTCATTGTCCGCAATTTCCTGTTTCGGCACAAAAAAGCTCTGCTCCGTGCGCTTGCGGTCAGCTTCCTGGTCCAGATGGTGGAACCGCTCGATGATGTCGGGGATGTCATTCTCCTCCACCTCGCTGCGCTTATCGTCCAAGGAAAAGCCATCGGACTTCATATCATAGAACCAGACATTTTCGGTGCCGCCTGCGCCTGTCTTGGTGAACACCAACACTGCCGTGGAAACTCCCGCATAGGGTTTGAACACACCGGAGGGCATAGAGATCACCGTCCGCAGCTGATGGTTATCTACCAGTTCTTTGCGAATAGCTTTGTGCGCCTTGGAGGAGCCGAACAGCACGCCGTCCGGTACGATGCAGGCGCACTGACCACCCTTTCTCAGCATCCGCAGGAACAGCGCCAGAAACAACAGCTCGGTCTTTTTGGTGTTGGTCACGGCTTTCAGGTTGTCGTTGATGCTTTCCGCGTCCACGGTGCCCTTGAAAGGCGGATTTGCCAGACACATGGTAAACTTGTCGCTGATCTGGTTCTGCTTGGAAACGCTGTCCTTGTAGTCAATCTCCGGGTGGCTGATGGAGTGCAGCATCAGGTTCATCGCAGAAATGCGCAGCATGGTGCGGTCTGTGTCAAAGCCGGTGAAGGCATCCCCAGCAAAGTGCTCCCACTGCTCGGAAGTCATGGTATCCTCGTAGTGGTTGCGAATGTACTCCGCGGCGGAGACCAGAAAGCCTGCCGTGCCGCAGGCCGGGTCGCAGATGGTGTCGTTCGGGGTGGGTTGCAACAACTCCACCATCATTTCCCGGATGTGCTTGGGAGTGCGAAACTGGCCGTTCTGCCCAGCGGTAGCCAGTTTGCCCAGCATGTACTCGTACAAGTCGCCCTGCATATCCAAATCGGCAATGTCATGCTCATACAGGTCATCCAACCCTGTGATGATTTTTTGCAACACCTGCGGCGTAGGAATCAGGAACATCGCATCGCTCATGTACCGGGCAAAGGCCGTCTCATTCTGCACATCACTGCTGGAATCGTCGGCGATTTCCACCAGTTCCCCCTGCTCGGTGAAGTCCGGCAGGCGGCCATGTTTCATGTTTTTGATGGCAGGGAAGACCCGCTGGGAAATTACATTGAAAATATCGCGGGGATCGTTGTTCTTGAATTTACTCCAGCGCATGGACTGTCCAACGGCAGACTGGGGGAAAATCTTCTCCATCTTCTCGCCAGTCATATGCTCAAATTCTTCCGTTTCCAGCTCTTTTTCGTCCAGAGAGCGGATAAACATAAGATAGGTCAGCTGTTCGATGACGGTTAGAGGATTGGTAATGCCGCCCGCCCAGATGTCCGTCCAGATTTTATCTACTTTATTTTTAATCACACCTGTAATCATGCATCTATTCCTCCGTTTTCTGTATCAGGGATAAATTCCATCACGTCTCCGATATTGCATCCCAGCATGGTGCAGATTTTTTCCATGCTGTCCATGGAGACAGGCTCACCTTTACTTAATCGTGCTAAAACATTGGTGCTGATTTTTGCACGGTGCATCATGTCGGTTTTGCTCAAACCATGATCGATCAACTGTTTCCACAGCCGATTGTAACTGATTGCCATCCCGCACCTCCTGATTTTTTCCTATTTACTAGTATAACGGATATTGTGCTAAAAGACAAATAAAAATCACGAAATCGTGAGCTATTGATTGACAAAAACGTGGTCTGGATATTGGAATCCCAGACCACGTTTTGCTTTGAGTAAGACAGGCTTGCCATCAAATCATTTGAAAATGCTTTAGTGCATCCATAATTGCAGCTTCCTTTTCCGGCGGGCACTGTGGCACTTTCGCGTCTTCTTTCTTTGACAGATTATAATTCTGCCCCACATCTAGCCCGCACTTCCGCTTAACCTGGGAGATATACAGGCTGGACACCTTCAGGCCGTGCTTTTCCAGCACATAGGCTTTGATCTCATCATAGGTAGCTTTACTCTCCGCCGATGTCAAATCCAGCTCGTCCAGATTCAACTCCACCTCGATATGCTGCTTGGTGTTGAGTTTGGACAAAAGTACAACCGTCTCCACATTCGCCGTACCCGGGAACATATCCACAGCCGCGGCGCGGACGGCGGCATAGCCCGCCTGGGCAAACAGCTTCACATCCCGGGCCAGGGTCGCCGGATCACAGGAGACGTAGACGATACGCTGCGGCGCCATCGATGCCGCTGCGGCGACCACCTCCGGGCTGAGCCCCTTGCGGGGCGGGTCCACGCATATCACGTCCGGCCGCAGGCCCTTTGCGGCGAAATCCGCCGCGGCCGCCGCCGCGTCGCCGCAGAAGAATTCCACATTCTCTATCCCGTTGCGGCGGGCATTCTCCCTGGCGTCGGCAATGGCCTCCGGCACGATCTCCGCGCCGATGACGCGCCCCGCCCGCCGCGCCATCACCTGCGTGATGGTGCCGGCGCCGCAGTAGAGATCCAGCACCGTCTCGGTGCCGGTGAGCCCGGCGAAATCCAGCGCCGTGCGGTACAGCACCTCTGCCATATCGTGGTTCACCTGATAGAACGACGGCACGGACAGCCGGAACGTCAGGCCGCACAGGGTATCCTCCAGCACGTCCGCGCCCCACAGGGTGCGGTATTCACTGCCCAGTACAGCCCCGGTGGGCTGGGTGTTCACGCCCAGTACCACGCCCACGGCATTCGGCAGCGCCTGCCGCATAAACGACACCAGCGTGTCCTCGCGGGGCAGCTTCCTCCCGTTGACCAGCACGCAGACCAATGACTGCCCCGCGCTGTTCGTGCGGACATACAGGTGCCGCACCAGACCCCGCCGGGTCCTTTCATCGTAGCAGGGCACGCCGCATTCCCGGATGTACCGCCGCAAGGCCTCCGCCGCCGCGTCGGCCTGGGGCTTCTGTATCCGGCAGCAGTCCACCGGGATCACCTGATGGCTGCGGGCCTTGTAGAACCCCACCTGTCCATCGGCGGACACGGGGTACTGGCTCTTGTTGCGGTAGTGCAGCGGCGCACCGGAGAGGATACCCTCCACTGTCACATCGCTGCCGCCGATGCGGCGCAGGGCGTCCTGCACCCGCTGGCGCTTGGCCTCCAGTTCCTCTTCCCTGTCCATGTGACGGAAGTCGCAGCCGCCGCACCGCCCATAGTACGGGCAGTCCGGCTCCACCCGGTGGGGCGAGGGCGCGTATACCCGCACCGCCTTGCCGAAGGCGGCGTTTCTCAGCACCTTGAGGATGAGCACATCACAGTCCTCGCCCCGCAGCGCCCGGTGGACGAACACCGCCTGCCCGTCGATGCGGGCCACGCCCAGTCCCTCGGAGGTATACCCCTCGATGCGGGTGCGGTAGGTCTTGTTCTTCTCCGGCACGGCTCAGAACTCGAACTTGCTGATGACCTTGCTGATAGCCTCGGCAAAGGCGGCCAGCGTCTTGTTGTCCCTGCCCTTGCTGCGGCGGATA
>ERZ827520.3954-NODE-3954-length-11531-cov-3.739892_pt1 | contig 11531 bp, 3 predicted proteins | sample MGYA00519581_ERZ827520 | MGnify/ENA primary metagenome ERZ827520 (study PRJEB31778, sample SAMEA3449339) | human gut metagenome | biome: human gut; feature: human-associated habitat; material: faeces | place: United Kingdom | collected 2010/2012 ...
CATGCCCTTCAGGCAATTAAAATCTTTTTTTAAGATTTTAATTGGAGTTCAGTATGACTCATTTTCGCCATGATGCGGGCGCGGTATTATCGCTCCATAGATCACATCCATCATACCTTCACCCCCGCCGGGGACTGCCAAAGTCTGACAGTTTCCGGCGGGGGTTCCTGTTTTTCGCCCTCTCAAGGCAAAAATGTATCCGTCTGTTTTGCGTTTCTGCGGAAAGGAAACAGCAAAAATCACTCCGTATCATACTTTGGCATGATTTACATTTTCTGGCGGTTATGTATAATAAAGATAAAATGGTGTTGGAATGCGTATGGCACGGGGTATGTCCCTTTGCCGGCGAAAAGGAGGGAGAACGTGACCGGGAATATTATCGTGAAGCCGTCTGTCCGGCAGCGGTTTGACAGCTTTATGGAGCGCGGGCGCGTCCTCTTTTTCAGCGCGCCCTGCGGCTTTGGAAAAACCGCGCTGGCGGACGCCCTGCTCTCCGGACGGGATGTGCTGCGGCTGAACGCGGGCGCGGCGGATTTTGCCCTTCCCGCCCTTTCGGATGGGTGGGATATCCTGCTCATCGACGATTTTCAGATGATACCGGCGGAGGATGGCGGGCAGGCGCTGTGCGAGCTGATCCGCTCCGACCCGGGCAAACGCTTCCTGCTTCTCTCCCGGGGCGCGCCGCCCGGATATCTGACGGCGTTCCAGTATTCCGGCCTGATGACCACGCTGGAGGCCGACGACCTGCTCTTTGACCGGGAGGATATCTGCAAATACTTTTCCGGCTGCGGCGTCGCCGTGACGGACAGCGAGATCGGCGGTATTCTGAGAGAATCCGTCGGCTACCCTCTGGGCGTCGCCGTCACCGCCCGGTGCATGTCCGGCGGGAGGCCCTTCGGCCCGGAGGTCGTGGCGCGGGCATTCCGGGAGGTGTTCTCCTATTTTGAGGCTGCGGTCTACCGGCGGTTCGACCTTCCCGTGCGGCGGTTTCTGCTGGAGCTGGCGCCCTTTGAACGGTTCAATCTGGAAATGGCGCGGATGGTCAGCGGCGACCCCCACGCGGGCGACCGGCTGGACTGGCTCCTGAGCCACACCACCATGCTCCGCTATGACGACGTGCAGCATTTCCGCTTCTGGCCGCAGTTCCGCAGCTTCCTTCTGTGGGAGATGGAGCGGGAATACAGCGAGGAAAAGCGCCGGGCGCTTTTCAGCCGGGGCGCACTCTACTACGAGCTGAAAGAGGATTACGCCCACGCGCTGGAATGCTACACCCGATGCGGCGACCACGCCAAGGTCTCCGAGCTTCTCATCCGCAACGCGGAGCTGCACCCCGGCATGGGGCATTACAGCGAAATGGAAAAATACTACCGCAGTCTCCCGGAAGCGGAGATCGCGGCTTCCCCCGCGCTGATGCAGGGCATGAGTATGCTGTGCGCTCTGGCCATGGATTACGAAGGCTCTGAGCGCTGGCATCACGAATTGCAGGAATTCGGAAAGCGGTGCGGCAGGGACGACGCCGCAGGCAAGCAGACCCGCAGCCGTCTGGCGTGGCTGGACATCTCCCTGCCTCAGCGGGGCGTGGAAGGGCTGACGGAAACCATTCCCGCGGTGTTCCGGCTGATGACCAGCAAGGAGGTTTCCCTCCCGTCCTTCTCCGTCACCAGTGCCCTGCCCAGCGTCATGAACGGCGGCAAGGACTTTTCCGTCTGGAGCAAACGGGACGACCTGCTTTACCAGACGCTCCGCGCCCCGGTGGAGGCCGTGCTGGGGCGGGACGGCGTTGGCCTTGCGGACTGCGCCATCGCCGAAAGCAAATTTGAAAAGGGCGAGAACATCACCGGCCGGATGCTGACCATCATCCCCCGCGTCAGCGAGATACGCCAGCGCGGCACGCCGGACATGGAATTCGCCATCAACGGTCTGCTGGCCCGAAGCCTTCTTGCGGCAGGGCAGAGCGAGGACGCTTATCGGACGATCGAATCCCTCCGGGAAAAATTCGCCGAGGAAGGGCGTGAGCGGTTCCTGCCCAATATGGACGCCATGCTCGTCCGAATTTCCCTCCATACCGGCGATCTGGACTACGCCGACACATGGTATCTGGAAAAAGCGCCCAGAGACCCCATGCGGGTAAACGTCATGAAGCGCTACCAGTATCTCACGCAGGCCATGGTGGAGCTGGCGGACGGGAAGCCGGGGGCGTCGATGCTGACCCTCTCCCCGCTGGAAGATTACGTCCGCAGCTGCGGGCGGCACATCGACGGCATCCATCTGAACATCCTCGCCGCCATCGCCCTGTACCGAAGCAGGGACGAAGCATGGCGGCAGCGCCTGATTGGCGCATTGAACGCCGCGGCGGAATACCACTTCATCCGAACCGTCAGCGTCTACGGCGCGGCGGTGCTGCCATTGCTTGAAAAGCTTGACTGGAGCGGCAGCGCCCGGTGGAAAAAGCAGCTGCTGGACGACGTGCGCTTGCAGGCGGCGTATTACCCCCGCTTTCTGGAACCGCGCCTCGCGCCGGGGGAAGCCCTGACGCCCACGGAGCTGCAAATTCTGCACCTGATCTGCGCCGACAAGAGCAACGCGGAGATCGGGCAGATCATGGATATCAAGCTGCCCACGGTAAAGACCCATGTAAGCCACATTCTGGATAAGCTGGACGTCCGGCGGCGAAGCGAAGCAAAAACCGCCGCGAAGCGTCTGCGGCTTATCCCGGAAGAACGGTAAATCCCCACCCGGATTTTACCGGGCTGACGATAGAAAACCGCACTTTTTTCACACAGGAGGATCCTATGAAAAAACGAATTTTGAGTCTGTTTTTGGCGCTCACACTCTGCCTGACGCTCCTGCCGACATCGGCTTTTGCCGAGGGTGGGGACGTGAGCATTTCTGACGGTGTCATCGGCGGCGAGACCGGTGGCGAGGGCGGTGGAGTCCTTGTACCACCCGGCGGTTCGACCGGCGAAGGTGGTGGGATCTATACGCCCCCAAGTGGTCCGGCAGAAGGGGGCGGCGGCACGTATATCCCCGAAGAAGACACGCGGACGGAGATCTGGTGCGTAGGTAAGCCCGATTCCATTGGCCGCAGCTATGACGGCACGACGGACGGCGGCACGATTCCAATCGACTTGACGTTTACAGACGGCACAAATGAAATCAAACTCAAAGAAGGAACGGGCTTTACCGCCAAGAAGACGTTCGATTCCGCGGACGCGGGATGGCATACCGTCACTGTGGAAATCGCGCTGATCGGCGAAGCCGCGGTAAAGTACAAGCTCAAGGCGGGCGAAGAAAAATTTGAGATCGGCGGCAACATCAACAAGGCCTATCCCGATTTGACCGTATCTCTTTCCAAGACGACCTGCACGGTGGGCGAAAAGCTTCTTCCGCTTCTGTCTGTCGAGGGTGCTCCGGAAGACGCCGAGGTGACATATTACTATGCGCCGATCAATTCTGGATATTTGGAGTTTGAAGGCAGTGAGGCAGTTCCCAAGATCGACGAGAACACTGCAATCAGCGAACCCGGCACATATTACGTCTATGCCAAGACCGGCGAGACCAAGAACTACAAAGAGGAAAGGTCAGCAACCGTGGAACTCACGGTCAACGAGCCTGTCGTTGAGGCCGCTTCGGTGACAAGAGCGGACGGCACGGATGGCGGCACATACGAATCCCTCCCGGCGGCGCTGAATGCGGCACGGGACGGCGACACCGTCAAGCTGCTGGCCAACCATGTGACGGATGCAGACGCCCTCAATGCGCTCGGGGAAGATTTTACGTTCGAACAGTATGCTTCCATCGTACCCGTTGTCACCAAAACCTTGACGCTCGATCTGAACCACAAGACGGTCGACTACCTCGAGGTTGGATTCTCAGAGACTAACGAGGAAACGCAGAAAAAAGAAACTCTCGCGACAGGCAACCTGACTGTTACAAGCGAGGCCGCTTACGGCAGAATTTCAAATCTCATGTTCATGGCCGGCGCACTGGACATCCGGAGCGGCGAGATCGGCGGTTCAGGATGCGCGGGACTTTTCTGCGACGCGAACAGTGGCTCTGTGACCGTCAGCAACGGCACGGTGTATGGCCTCACCGTATTGGAGGGTGCTTCCGTCACCGTCAATGGCGGTTCCAATCACGCGGGTGAATGGGTTGTCGGTTCCGGCGCTACGCTGAAAATTACGGACGGCACGTTTGGCGAGGTGCAGTTCACGCGCAACGGAACCATCGCCATCAGCGGTGGCACGTTCAAAAGCATTAAGAGCGAAATCGCAGACGAGTTGCAGCCGCTCATGTCCCTGTTGGATACGCAGAAGGTGCACGCTTTCTACAAGGGCGACGACGTGCAGGACGGCAATGCAACGGAGCTGGCCGACGTAACCGTCAAGGAACACACTCACACCATGGTGAACAGCAAGTGCGCCTGCGGCTTTTCCTGCACCCACACGAACACCGAGGGCGCGAGCACCATCGGTAAAGACGGCAAGTGCACGGTCTGCGGGACACAGTTCGCGGCTGGCATCGGCGAAACCTATTATACCGATGTGCCGTCCGCGCTGAATGCGGCAGCTGACGGTCAGACCGTCAAGCTGTTGGCAAACGAGATGCTGCCTGACGGCATATATGTCAGCAAGACTCTCACGCTGGATTTGGACGGACACAGTCTGAGCGGATACAGCTTGAATGTCGGCGGTCGTACGGCCATGAGCCAGGTTCGCACCGGTAAACTGACGGTCATTGACAGCAGCGGCGGCAACGGCGCGGTGGGAGTGACCGTGCGGGAGGGCGGTACACTGGTATTTGATCCGAAGAATGACCATACCACTTTGCTCCAGCTGGAGGTTTGGGGCGGCACAGTCGAGCTGTACGGCGGAAAGATTTCGAGAAGCGGTCTGCGGCTGAATAATAACATCACATTGGGCAATCTGCTTCCCGGGCAAGCGGGACTGGCTTACTATCGTGGTGACACGCAGCTCACGCTGGAGGAAGCCGCTTCCCAGACCTGCGACCTGGTGGTAAAGTTGTGCAGCCACGGCGGCAAGAACGGCTTTGATGGCACCAACTGTCCCTACTGCAACGCGCCCGCGGTGGCGCAGACGGCCTTGCGGAATGTCGAGGGCGACCCGTGGCGGAACTTTGCCGACTTGCAGACTGCCCTTGACGCGGACAGAGACGGCGGCTCGACCCTCAGTCTGCTGACCGACGTTACCGGCGATTACACCATCGACGGCACCCGGGACACCGGCATAGATCTGAACGGCCATTCAATCCACGGTACGGTAACCGTCAAGGCCGCCACAGGCATGGACACTACTACCTTAAGCAACACGAAAAACACGACCACAGCCAGTATCGATACCGTCGTTGCCAACGAGGGAGCAAACCTCGCCGGTTCGGGATCCCCCGCCGTTATCGGCACGCTGAAGCTGGCAGAGGGTGCCACATGGGCAAACATCCTGCGTGAACCTAACCGCCTTGGCTACAAGGTGCTCAATGGGGACGGCACTCACAAGTGGCACGCCCCGGCGGATGTTCCTGCCGGTTCCACGGAGCTGAACAATGTCATCATCAATCGTCTGCCAATCACCTCCAAGGCCCTGTCTCTGAAGGTCGATGGGAAGAACCTGACCGGCAGTAACCCGAAGGTGGAGCGCGGCACGACCGTCCGGCTCTGCGCCTACTGCAATACCAGCGGCGCAAGTGTGAACTTCTTCGTCGGAGAACGCGGGAGCGACGGCATGTACAGTTTCTCCAAGCTGACAAGTGAATATAAGAAAATCGGCTCCACATGGTATTACGTCGCGGAGTGCAACTTCAACAAAATCGGTGAGCATGGGATTTATTTCACTGCCAGCAAGGACGGCTATTCGGTATCGAGCGAACTCAGAACGCTGACCGTCACCAAGCTGAATCTCAGCAAAGCCGTAATCACGTTCCCCAACGGCAATGAAAGTGTCTATCAGCCTTATAACACCACCACCGGCGTGCCGCCCTATGTTGTAACGTACAACGGCAGCGAGCTGAAAGCGGGAGTTGATTACACCGTCGTCCGCGGCGATTCCCGTTCCACTGTCGGCACCGCCACTCTGACCATCAAGGCGACAGACGACGGCGACTACACCGGCCAGAAAACCGCCAGATGGACGGTCGCAGCTCACAAAGCAACGATCTCGGTCGGCGACATCATAAAGGCATACGATGGCACAACAGACCTGCCCGCAAACGCGTCAATAAAGCTTAAGAGTGCGGATTCCCGCTATGCTCCTTCCGGCGGGCCACTTCCTCTGGCGGCTGGTGAGGATTACCAGATACTCAATGCCAGTTATGATTCCGCCAATGCAAGTGAGGACGAAAAGACCGTCTCCTTCACCATTAAGCTGACGGATAGGAACTATACCTTTGAAGACGGCACGACGCAAAAGGACTTTGTGCTGAACGGCGCGGATGTGTCGCAGACTTTCAAGATCAATCAGGCCACTGTGACCCCGAACGAGATCACGCAGTGCGTTTTCAACGATTTGGCAAAGACCTACGAAATCGATTTGAGAACGCTCCTGCCGGAGCTGCCTGTAGGCTGCGAGTACGGCAAGATCCATAATCGGGGCTGCGATTACCACTTTACGGATAGTACTTACCTCGACAGCAGCAACCATATATTCGTGTCAAACGAAGGCATTCTGACTCTGCCCATCGTGGCCGCGCACAGCGCGAATGTGAACGATCAGATCGGCACTTTGACCGTCCCGATTGTAAGCACGAACTATCAGCCGTTCGAGCTGACCATCAAGGTCGTCATTGGCCAGAGGATCCCCCTCGATCAATCGGGCGTCAGCGTCAGCGCGACGGATATCACCTACGGCCAGACGCTGGCAGAGAGCACACTCACGGCCACGGGTTCGATGATCTGCCCCCGCACACAGGCCGTGATTCCGGGTACGTTCGCGTGGAAGGACGGCACCATCAAGCCCAACGCGGGCAGCTATGATGCCGAATGGACGTTCACCCCGGCGGAAGGCTACGAAGAATACGCCCCCGCGACCGGCACCGTGACCGTCACAGTCGAACCGGCAGAGCTGACGGGAGTTTCCGTGAGGGCACCCAGCACGTATTACACCGGCAAGCCGCAGCACGCATCGACAATCGCGTTTGGGCAAAGTGTAGACGGCACTACCGTGACGTTCACTTACAGCGACAAGGTAGACGGCGACTATACTTCGGACGGACCGGCTTTCACCGACGCAGGCACGTACACCGTTTACTACAAAGCGGAAGCAGCAAACCACAAAACGGCTACCGGTACGTTCACCGTAACCATTGCCCCGCTGCCGATCAGCCTTCTCTCCGTCGAAAGAATCTCCAAGTCCTACGACGGCACCGCAAACGTCACGCTTACCGCGAGCAGGCTGACGTTCTTCAGCAAGACGGCCAGTCGTTCGGGCATTATACTTCCCGATACGGCGCTCACCTTCTCTGGCGCCCAGTTTACCATGAAGCAGGCGGACGGGAGCTACCTGCCCTCGCCGGACGTCGGAAACGGAAAGGCCCTTTCCTTCACCATGACGCTTGCAAACGACAACTATGTGTTTGAGAGCAAGCCGGAAGGCACCAAAACGGTCAGTAACACTTTTGCAACCGACGATACGACCCGTTTCACCATCACCAGGGCCGACGCACCCGTGCCGACAGACGGTACGCTGACCATCATCAACGGTCTGGAAAGAACCTACGAGGTCGATCTGGCGGCGCTGCTGTCTGCACTGGAAAGCCCCAAGTCCTACGGCGACATCGCCTATGGCGCGCCGACCATCACCGTGGATGCCGGCTACTGCGACGCTGCCACTGCGAAGGTCGAAAACGGCAAGCTGATTCTGCCCATTCTGGCAAACCCGGTCAATACGGAGGGCAATGTCGGCTCGGTGACGGTGATTGTCACAACCAGCAACTACGAGGACATCACCCTGACCGTCAACATCTTCGCAAAGAACAAGATCACGCCCGTTCTGGATGGCGAGGTGACCGCAAGCGAGATCACCTACGGTCAGCCGCTGAATGCAAGCACGATCACGGGCAAGATGAAAGACCCCACCACCGGTGAAGAGGTTCCCGGCACCTTCACATGGACGGACGGCACGCTCATGTTCAACGCGGGCAGCCGTAAGGCCGAATGGTCGTTCACCCCGGACGCGCCGGAGTACGCGACGGCCACCGGAAAGGTGCGGGTCACGGTCAATCCCAAGTCCATTGTAGGCGCGGTCGTCACGCTGGAAGACACCTTCGTGTATGACGGGACGGAAAAATGTCCCCAGATAATCAGTGTCGTTCTGGACGGCGTAACACTGACAGGCATTGGCGGAGGCACAGATTATGGCTTTTCCTGCAACAGAACGTCGCAGGTCGGCACATACTACGATGATTTTTCTCTCAGCGGTCTGGGTAACTACACCGGCGAGATGAAGTTCACGTGGTCGATCACGCCAAGAGAAGTGACACCCACGATCACCGTCGCGGACGGCACCTATAACGGCGGAAATCCCGTTCAGCCGACCGTTACCCTCACAGACGACCTCGGCAATACCATTGCCCCGAAGGAATACGACGTCTCCTACAGCGATAACACAAACGCCGGTACCGGCACCGTGACCGTCACCGATAAGGAAGGCGGCAGCTATGTCCTCGGTACGGCCAGCACGACCTTCACCATCAACAAGGCCGCCGCGCCCGTGCTGACCGCCTATCCGGTCACCCGGAAGTACACTCTAAAAACGGAGCAGACCATCACCCTCCCCGACCTCAAGAGTCTGGGAATGCCCGATGATGCACAGGTATCCGACGCGAACGCGTTCCACAGCGGGTCCTATTCTCCCGCGGGCAGGATTCAGGACGGTTGGGGCATTGACGTGAACACCGGCGCGATCACCTACGCTCTGGCGGACGGTGCCGCCGCTGGCGACGTCATCACCTTTACCCTTCTGGTTCGTTCCAAGAACTACGAGGACGCCACCGTTACGGTCATCCTCACCCTGACGGAGCGGGACGCGCCCATCCTGACCCTGCCGGACATCATCACCGCGGACTACACCGGCGCGGAAATTCCCGTCAGCGCGGTCACCGGCAAGAGCGCCGCCTTTGACGGCAAGGATGTGCCGGGTACATGGAACTGGAAAGCCGGTCAGGCGATCACCAACGCGACCGACACCGGCAGTAAGGCCATTGTCTTTACCCCCGCCGATCTGGTCAATTACCACCCGGTGGAGGGCGAGGTTTATGTCATCATCTCCCGCGTCGCGCCGGACTATACCGCGCCCGCTGCCATTGACGGCCTGACCTACAGTGGCAGCGCGCAGGCGCTGGTCAGGGCAGGCTCCACCGCCCACGGCAAGCTGCTCTACAGCCTGAGCAAAGACGGCACCTACTCCGAGACCATCCCCACCGGCACGGACGCCGGGGAATACACCGTCTGGTACAAGGTCGAGGGCGACAGCAACCATAAAGATTCCCAGCCCGGGTCCGTCACCGCAACCATCGCTCCCAAGACCGTGACCGCCACCGTGACGGTCAGCGGCGGTTCCCTCACCTACACCGGCGACCCGCTGAAGCCCGATGTCATCGTGAAGGACGGCGACACGGTCATCAGCCCGGAGGAATACGACGTTTCCTACAGGGATAACGTGAACGCGGGCACCGCCACCGTGACCGTCAGGAACAAGGCAGGCGGCAACTACACCGTCAGCGGCAGCACCACCTTCGAGATCGGCAAGGCCGCTTCCGAGGTCAGGACCGCCCCCCGGGCGAACGCCGGCCTTGTCTACAACGGCGGTGAGCAGACCCTCGTCACCACCGGGACGGCTCTCGGCGGCAAGCTGAAATACCGCCTGGGTGAAAGCGGCGGGTTCACGGAGGCTCTTCCCAAGGCCGCGAATGCCGGCACCTACACCGTGTACTACATGGTCGAGGGCGACGGCAACCACCGCGACTCGGAGGTGCAGAGCCTCACCGTCACCATCGATAAGGCGAAGGTCACGGTCAAGGCGTTGGACAAGCGCATCTACACCGATGACAAGGCCCCCGATCTGAGCAAGCCCGTACTGGACAAGGACTACACCGTCAGCGCCATGTTCGGCGAGGATGCGCTGACCGGCGACATAAAGCTCGCCTACGTGGACGCGAATGGCACTGCGATCACCCCCGACACGGCGAAGGTCGGCAAGGTCATTATCCGCGCCAGCGGGCTGACCGCCCCCAACGGCAACTACACCGTCGTTTTCGTGGACGGCACGCTGACCATCGACGAGCGCCCGGTCTACACCATCAAGGCCACGGCGGGCATCCAAGGCTCCATCACGCCCTCCGGCGACGTTGACGTCCTCCACGGCGGCAGCCAGACCTTCACCATCGCCGCGAACAGAGGCTACGCCATCTCCAACGTCAAGATCGACGGCGTGAGCATCGGCGCGGTGAAGTCCTACACCTTCGAGAACGTCACCGGCAACCACACCATTGAGGTCACCTTCATGAAGGCCAACGGCAACCCCCAGACCGGCGTAATGGTGGACGAAGTCACCGGCGAGTACTATGTGGGGTAACGCCCACCGCGTTTCGCGCGTCCGTTGGGCGCGCGAGGAGACAAGCTTATGAAGAAAAATGTCATGAAAATCTGCTGCGCGGTTCTGGCCATTGCGGTCATTGCCGCTCTGCTGATAGTGGTCAGGGGCTGCCACCGGGAGGAACCAATCGTCCCTCCCACCACCGCCCCGGCCACCCAGACCGTCCCCACCGAAGCCGAGACCCAGCCCCCCACGGTTCCCGTAGGGGAGGTCATCCCCACCGTGGATAAGCAGCCGGAGCTGGCCGCGGCCAGAAAGAAAAACCCCGACACCGTGGCGTGGCTGTACATCCCTGGCGCGGAGGTGGACGACCCCGTGATGCAGGCAGAGGACAACGGCCACTACCTGTGGCTGGGCGAAGACGGCGAGTACAGCACTTGGGGCTGCTACTACGCTCACTGCGAAAATCATTTCGGCGGCCGGGACAAGCTGGACACCAACACCACGATTTTCGGCCACTCCGCCAGCAACTGCGACCCCAACGGCCCCAAGTTCACCAAGCTCTACCGGTACATGGACGCGGACTACGTGAAAGATCATCCCTACATTTACCTCTCCGTGACAGGGGAAGATCTGGTTTTCCAGATCACGGCGCTGTTCATCACGGACATTGAGTTCGACTACATTGTCCCCAATCCCACGGGAAGCGAGCTGACGGAGTTCTTCCGGACGGTCGCACGAAAGAACTGGCTGAACTTTGACGGCGTGACCTTCTCGGAGGACGACACCGTTCTGACCCTCTCCACCTGCTGCCGGAAGTATGACACGGCCAAAACCGGCAACCAGCGTCTGGTGGTCATGGCGAAGCTGCTGCCGGAAGGCGCGACGGCACAGCCCTACACCGTCTCTCTGGCGGAAAATCCGGAGATGCCATAACAAAAACTTCCTGCACCGCTTTTACGGCGCAGGAAATCGAAAAAACGGCGG
>ERZ827520.3959-NODE-3959-length-11516-cov-2.953931_pt1 | contig 11516 bp, 8 predicted proteins | sample MGYA00519581_ERZ827520 | MGnify/ENA primary metagenome ERZ827520 (study PRJEB31778, sample SAMEA3449339) | human gut metagenome | biome: human gut; feature: human-associated habitat; material: faeces | place: United Kingdom | collected 2010/2012 ...
TAGAGATCAAGCCGGACTATGTGATCCTGCTGGTGGGCTTTGCCGAGCACCCGGAGGAGATCGACCGCAAGCGGGCCGAGGCCGCCCGGGAGCGGGCCGAGGAACGTCTGCGTCAGAAGCAGAGCATCCACGAGTATTACCACTCCAAGGCTGCCCTGGCCCGGGCCATCGTCACCCAGCCCAAGGTCCTCCTGCTGGACGAGCCGCTCTCCGCGCTCGACCGCAAGGTGCGCGCCGAGATGCAGTATGAGATCCGCAATCTCCAGCGGCAGATCGGCACGACGACCGTGTTCGTTACGCACGATCAGGAGGAAGCGCTCACGATGTCCGACCAGATCATCCTCCTCCACGACGGCCAGATCGAGCAGCAGGGCGATCCCTTCACGATCTACAGCCAGCCGGCGTCCGTGTTCGCGTCCGACTTTCTCGGCAAGGCAAACCTCCTCTCCGGCGTTCTCGCGTGTGAGGACGGGGTATGGTGCGTATGCAGCGAAAACGTCCGCATTCCGGTCAACCACGTCGGCGGCAGGGAGGGCGACACCGTCAAGACGGCGGTGCGCGGCGAGTATTTCGAGTTCTGCACCCCGGAGACCGAAGGCGCGAACCCGTTCCATCTCGAAAAGAAGATCTTCACCGGCCTTTCGTGGAAGCTCATCGGCACGCTGGGTACGCAGCCGCTCGATATTTCCGCGCTCGGCACCCACGCCGGAACGCTCTCGGAGGGCGACGATCTCTTCGTCCGCATCCGCCCGGAGAACGTGGTCTACTACAACAATAACTGATTTTCCCCTTACGAAAGGAGTTTCTGCATGGCAAACCAGTACGAAGCCGCCCGTGACATATACGCCGCCTGGGGCGTGGACACCGAAGAAGCGCTGCGGAAGATGGACACCATCCCCGTTTCCATCAACTGCTGGCAGCTGGACGATCTCACCGGCTTTGAGGATTTTGACGCCGCGCTGACCGGGGGCATCGCCGCCACGGGCAACGCCCCCGGCAAGCCGAGAAGCGTGGAAGAATACTTCGTCTCTCTCGACAAAATGCTCTCGCTCGTCCCGGGTGCGAAGCATCTGGCGCTGCACGCGGTTTATCCGCTCACAAACGGCGTGAAGGTGCCGCGCAACGAGATCCGCCCCGAGCATTTCGCCGGGTGGGTGGACTATGCCCGCGAAAAGGGCATCGGTCTTGATTTTAACCCCACATACTTCTCCCACCCGATGCTGCGCGATAACTGGACGCTCGCAAGCCCCGAGAAGGAAGTGCGCGATTTCTGGGTACAGCACGGCATCGCCTGCCGGAAGATCGGCGAGTATTTCGGCCGCGAGCTCGGCGAGGTGTGCATCACGAACCACTGGATCCCGGACGGCTCGAAGGACACCCGCGTCGATACGCTCGGCCCGCGCGAGCGTCTCGTCGAATCGCTCGACCGCATTTTTGCCGAGCCGATCGACCGGAAGTATAACCGCGACTCGATCGAGGGCAAGGTGTTCGGTCTCGGTCTTGAGAGCTACACCGCCGGATCGCACGAGTTTTACACCAACTACGCCCTCACGACCGGCAAGGCCATGGTCTGCATGGATACCGGCCATTACCATCCGACCGAGAGCGTTGCGGCGAAGCTCTCGTCCTACTTCGTGTTCGGTCAGGAGATCATGACGCATCTCTCCCGCGCCGTCCGCTGGGACAGCGACCATGTCGCCACTGTGTCGGAGGATACCGTCGCCATCATGCAGGAGATCAAGCGCTGCAATGCGTTTGACAAGGTGCATCTCGGTCTCGACTTCTTTGATGCGAGCATCGACCGTGTGAGCGCGTCTGTCATCGGCGCGCGCAGCGTGAAAAAGGCGCTGATGATCGCCCTGCTCGAGCCGACGGACAAGCTCATGGAGGCCGAGCGCGAAGGAAACTTCACGCGCCGTCTCGCGCTGCTCGAAGAGTTTAAAATGCTCCCCGCTGGCATCGTCTTTGACGAGTACTGCCGCCGGCACGACATGCCCGGCGCGGATTGGGCGGCGAAGCTGTGATCCGCCGCTTTATCATCGACACGGACACCGGCTCGGACGACGCCTGGGCCATCGTCGAGGCGCTCTGCGCCGAGAACATCGCCCGTGTCGAGGCGATCACGACCGTGTGCGGAAACTTTCCGCTCGATCTCTGCACCAAGAACGCGCTTCTGGCGGAGGACGCGGCGGGAGGCTATCTCCCGCCGGTCTACCGCGGCGTGGAGCACCCGCTGCTTTCCCAAAAGAGCTTTGCGGCGTACCATGTCCACGGCGAGGACGGTCTCGGCGGACTCAACCTGCCCGCACCGGCGCGCGAGGCGGAAAAGAAGCACGCGGTGCCGGCTATCATCGATCTTGTGCGCGAAAACCCCGGCGAGATCGAGATCATTACCATCGGCCCGCTGACGAACATCGCTGTCGCGCTCACGCTTGCGCCCGATCTCGTGCGGAAGATCAAAAAGCTCTGGATCCTTGGCGGCAGCGCCGGGATCCGCGGCAATCTCACCGAGTGCGCCGAGTATAACGTCGGCTCCGACCCCGAGGCGGCGGAGATCGTTCTGCAGTCCGGCGCTCCGGCGGTGTGGATCACGCTCGATACGACCCGCGGCAGCACCGAGATCACTCCGGACGAGGTGGAACGTCTGCTCGCGTCGCCGTCTCCGGCGGGGCGGTTCTGCGCGCTCGCCACGCGGCGGCTGCGTGAATTTTATAACGAGATCCGCGGCGGCAGCGAGACCTACGGTGTGGTGGACAGTCTCGCCGTCACCTCGGCGCTGTACCCGGAGATCATGACGAAGCTCGTTGCCGCTAAGTGCCGCATAGAGCTGCACGACGCGGAAAAGCGCGGATATTTCCATTTCGATACGGCCGCGCCGGAGGCGGAGCACAACGCCGTGCTCTGCACCGCGGTGGATACCGCGCTCTTCAAACAGCGCATGTATGCCCTTCTCGGCGCGAAATAACAAAAATCATGCCCCGTTTCGGTTTTCGGAAACGGGGCATTCTGGGAAAGGAGAAGATCCATGAACGATTTTATGTATTATAATCCCGTGCGCGTCCACTTCGGCGCGGACGCCATGAGCCATCTGCCGGAGGAGCTGGGCAAATTCGGCGCAAACGTTCTGCTCACCTACGGCGGCGGCAGCATCAAGCGCACCGGCCTCTATGACCGCGTTCTTGATGCGCTGCGCGCGGCCGGGAAGAACGTCTATGAGCTCTCCGGCATCATGCCGAACCCGCGCACCGAAAAGGTGTACGAGGGCATCGAGCTTTGCCGGAAGCATAAGATCGACCTCATTCTTGCCGTCGGCGGCGGCAGCACGATCGACTGCTCCAAGGCCATCGCCGTGGGAGCACCGGCGGAGGGCGACTTCTGGGAAAAGTTTTATGTAAACTGGGAGAGCGCCGAAACCGGTATCCCTCTCGGCGTCATTCTCACCATTCCGGCCACGGGCAGCGAGCTGGACAAGTCCGCCGTCATCACAAATTTCGCCACCGGCGAGAAAAACTGCTATGACAGCGAGTGGGAATTTCCCCGCTTTGCCATTCTTGACCCGACGCTCACATACAGTCTGCCGAAAAACCAGATCGTGAACGGCATCGTGGACACCATGTCGCACCTGATGGAGCTTTATATCTCCCCGCCGGACGACGATTTCCTCACGGACAATCTCGCCGAGGCCGCCATGCGCACGGAGATCGCCGCGGCGCGGCGAGCCATCGTGGAACCCACAGACTATGAAGCGCGGGCGAACCTTATGTGGACGAGCAGCTTTGCGCTCTGCGGCATGCTCAATAACGGGAAAAAGACCGACTGGGAGAGCCACTGCATCGAGCATCCGCTCTCCGCGCTCTTCGACGTGGCGCACGGCGCGGGTCTCGCTGTCGTACACCCGGCGTATCTCGAGTATATCTGCGAGAGCGCCGCGCCGCGCCTTGCCCGCTTCGCCCGGAACGTCTGGGGCATCGATCCCGCCGGGAAGAGCGAGAGCGAGCAGGCGAAAGAGGGTATCGCCGCGCTGAAGAAATTCTTCCATGAAGAGCTCGGCGCCCCGGCGACGCTGCGCGCTCTCGGCGTGCCGGAGAGCTGCTTTGCGCGCGTCGCGGAGCTCACCGATCTCAGCTGCTACAGCTACCGGCAGCTCACCGCGGACGATGTGATCGAGATCCTGCGCCGCTGCTATTGACTGCTATGGAAAGAGAAACGCTCGAAAAGCTCTATGCAGGGCTCATCGGCATGGACGCCGGTATGCGTCTCGGCGCGCCGGTGGAAAACCCGTTCTGGACGTATGAACGGCTGCAAAGCTATTACGGCGACATCCGCGGCTATCTGCGCGAGCAGCGGTATTATACCGCGGACGACGATGTGAACGGTCCGCTCATCTTTGTGCGCGCGCTTGCGGACAACGCCATGCCCGAAACGCTTGCGCCGGAGACGGTAGGGGAGACGTGGCTCAACTACACCCGCCGCGGCATGGGCATGTTCTGGTGGGGCGGCGAGGATGTTTCCACCGAGCACCGCGCGTATATGAACCTCCGCCGCGGCGTGAAGGCGCCGCGCTCCGGCAGCATCGAGGAAAACGGAAAGACTGCCGCCGAGCAGATCGGCGGACAGATCTTTGTGGATACCTGGGGGCTCATCTGCCCCGGCGACCCGGCGCGGGCCGCGGATCTCGCCGCCGCAGCCGCGAGCGTATCGCACGGCGGCAGCGGCGTGGACGGCGCACGGTTTATGGCCGCGTGCGTCGCCGCGGCGTATACGGCGTCTTCGCTGGACGAGGTGCTGGATGCCGGTTTGCGCTTCCTGCCGGAGAAGTGCGACTACCGCCGCGTGGTCGAGACGGTGCGTGCCTACCACCGCGCACACCCGGCGGAAGCGGATTTCCGCGCCTGCCGCGAGATGATCGCGCGCGAGTTCAGCGACGAAGAATATCCCGGCGGATACCACATCGTGCCGAACGCCGGGATCTGTATCCTCGCCATGCTTTACGGCAAGGGCGAGCTTGGCCGCAGCATCGAGATCTCCGTCATGTGCGGCTACGATACCGACTGCAACGCGAGCAACATCGGCACGATCCTCGGTGTGCTCGGCGGTCTCGGCGGCGTACCGGAGCGCTATCGCCGTCCGATCAACGATCTTGTCACGCTCTCGAGCGTGTCCGGCTATCTCAATCTCGTCGATCTTTCCGACAAGGCAAAGGAGCTCGGCGCGCTCTCCTGCCGGATGCACGGCGGCGCGCTGCCGGAGGATATCGTCTGCCCGAAGCCGGGCGAGCTGCGTATGGACTTTCCGTTCCCCGGCTCGACGCACGGGCTCGAGCTGTCGGATAAGGCGGAGCACACGCTGCGCATCGTTCCGGGAAAGGCGCACTCCGGTGCATACTGCGCCGAGCTTATGACCGACGGCAAGCGCGCCGGACCGGTCGATCTCTCGTTTAAGGCAATGCTCACGCGCCCGGATCTCCACGAGGAGCGCTATGATCCCGTGTTTACCGCGAAGGTCAATCCCGGTCAGCGCGTCGGCGTCTGGATGAAAAGCGAGCAGACCGCCCCTGCCGCGGTGACGGTGACGCCGTTCTTGTCCGTGGCTTCGGCGGGCAGGAAGTCGGCATCGGTGAGGATGCGGTTCACGAAAGATTTCTGCACCACGATGCCGCCGTCGGCCAGGCTCTTGATGTCCAGGAAGGCGGACTGCGTCAGTTCGTCCAGGCGGCCCAGGCCGGGCAGTTCCATGATGCGCAGGTTCTTGCGGCCCTTGAGGATCTCCACGGCGCCTTCTTCATAGGCAGGAGCGGCCACCACTTCGAAGTAGCTGGCGGCCACCATCTCGGCGGCCTCGCGGGTGAAGGGACGGTTGACCACCACCGCGCCGCCGAAAGCGGCGATGCGGTCGCACCAGAAGGCCTTGTCCAGGGCAGCGGCCACGCCGCCGTCGTCCCAGGCAGCGCCGCAGGGGTTGTTGTGCTTGAGGATGATGGCCGCGGGGCGCTCGCTGAGGTACTGCAGGATGTTGGCGCCGTTGTCCACGTCGGTGAGGTTGGTCTTGCCGGGATGCTTGCCGGCCTGGATCATCTGGGCTTCGGTCATGGCCGACACGATGCCCTGACCGGGGCCACGCCAGCGCAGGCCGCCGCAGGTGATGCCACCTTCACGCAGTTCATACAGGGCAGCGGGCTGGTCGGGGTTTTCGCCGTAGCGCAGACCTTTTTCCTCGTTGTCCAGGGTCCAGACGCGCTTGTGGTACACAAGCTTTTCGTCACCCAGCAAAATGGTCATGGTCTCGGGAAAAGCGTCCTTGTGGACTTTCTTGTACATGGCCTTCAGGTCGGTCGTCATGATGCCTCCAGGTATGCCTAGCAAAAAAGGTGAAAGCGCTTCGCGGCGCGGCAATGGTGTAGCACAAAACGCCCCTCTCCACCAGTGCGTCCCCCGGGGGGAGAGGAAGGCCCGCCGGCAGGCGCCTTCCCGGCCCGGAGGGGCGCCGGATTTGACGCAGGCCCGCAAATGGGCCATAACGACGGCGCGATATACGCGCTTCTGCCGGAGGAAACCATGGAAAAACTGCTCACCCGCCTTGCCCGCCAGCTGGACGCCCTCGACGAGGCGTCGCTCATGTCGCTGTGGAGCAAGTACGCCACCATCGCCAGCCGTTTCGAACCGACCCAGCGCTGGGAAGAGGCCGTCCTGGTCTTTTCCATGATCCAGGCCAAACGCTACAAGAACCAGCTGTTCAACTATTATTGGGCACAGCAGGCCCAGCCGCATGAAGACGGCCCCGCCCCCGCGGCCCAGCCCCTGGCCCCCGACTTCGACCTGATGCAGGGCCAGGCGGAAGCTCCCGCGCCGCACCACTGCCGCGTCCTTTCGTTCCGCCCCGCGCCGGGAGATACGGCCCCCTCCCGCAAGGACGACTGAGCCGGGCCCTTCCCGCGCTGCATCCCGCTCACAAAAAACTAACGCTTCGCCTTGTACAGCATGGGCCGGGCCGTCTTCCGCACCTCCCGGCCTGCCCCGCCCGGCGACAACCGCCAGACAGCCCTTGCCTTTTTTTGCGTGTCGTGAGAAACCTCCGCACCCCGGATACGGCATCCGGGATCGCGAACCCCGGGGGATAAGGTTTTCCTGCGCAAGCGCAGTCCCCCTCACCAGCATCGGGGATGTCCGTCACATCCCTGCACAACGCACAGGAGTGGTTCCCATGCGTGCCAACATTCTTTGTGCCGGCTTCGGGACGCGTCTGCGCCCCTTCACCTATCTGAAGCCCAAGCCCCTGCTCAACATCGGCGGACATCCGCTGGTGGAACGTACCATCCGCCAGCTCCATGCCGACGGCGTCACCGACATCGCCCTGGTGGTCGGTTACAAGCACGAATGCTTCAACTATCTTGTGGACAAATACGGCGTTCAGCTCATCATCTCGGCGCAGTATGCCACGGCCAACAACTATTCCTCCCTCCAGCTGGTGGCCCACCGCCTGGGCGACAGCCTGGTCATCGACGGTGACACCTACATCCGCCGTCCGGTGGTGCCCCTGGTGCGTCCCGGGGTCTCGCAGTTCATCTGCCAGCAGACCCAGCAGGGCCATGAATGGGAACTGATCACCGATGCCGACGACCGCGTGGTCTCCGTGCGCAAGGATTCGCCCTCGGGCTACTGCATGTCCGGCGTCTCCTACTGGACCGAGGAGGCCGCGGCCCTCATCCGCGAGGAACTGGACAGGAGCGGCCCGGACGACTACTGGGAAGACTCCGTCATCCGCATCCTGGACCGCGTGCCCGTCTACGCCACGCGGGTGAAGATGCTGCTCTGCGAGATCGACAGCCTGAGCGACGCCCTTTCCCTGGGCCTGCTGACGCCCGACGAACTGGCCGACCAGTGCTCCGAGACCCAGATGGCCGAAAAGCTCAAGAGCCTGACCAACGACACCTATCACATCCAGCTGGACGGCAAGGGCCTTGTGCTGCGCATCCCCGGCCAGGGCACCGACCAGATCATCGACCGCAGCGTGGAAGCGGCCATGCTGGAGATGGTGAAGGATCTGGACATCACGCCCGAGTGCCACTTCTACGCGGGCGGCATCAAGACCACGGACTTTCTGGAAGGCTACCGCATCCTGAACCACGACACCCTGGACCGGTTCGAGGTGCGCGGGGTGGTGGACATCATGCGCCGCCTGCATGACATCCGCATGCCCGAAGGCTTCCGCGAAAAGTACGGCCCCAGCGCCGTGCTCTCCGTGCTTTCCGAGGTCAAGCTCTACGAACGCCAGAGCGGCGTCAACCTGCTGGCCGACCATGAGCGCAGCCTGTTCTACGATTTCGCCCGCGAGATGGACAGCGACGAGAAGCGCTTCTGCCATCGCGACTTCGTGCTGGAGAACATCCTGCGCAAGGGCGACGACATCAAGCTCATCGACTTCGAGTACGCCTGCTTCTGCTCGCCCTACTGGGACTACGCCAGCTTCGTCACCGAGACCCGTCTTTCCGGCCCCCTGCTGGACGCCTTTATCGAAGCCAGCGGCGCGGACCGCACCCGCCTGCTCAAGGCCATGATCATCGTGGATTACATCTGGGGCCTGTGGGGCTTCTACCGCGAGTGCATCGACTACGGTCGTGGCCGCATCGCGGAAATGGACCGCAACCTGAAACTGCTGCAACGCGGAGAACAACTGGCATGAAGCGCGGTTTTCTGATTTCCGTGGGCGCCTATCTGGGGCTCTGGCTGGTGCTGGAAGCCCTGTTCCCCGCGCCCTCCTACGCCTACCTCGACCCCGGCACGGGCAACGTGCTGGTCTACCTGGCCATCAGCCTGGTGGGTACGGTGCTCTATTTCGTCAAGAACATCGTCTACGCCATCATGGGCAGGGCCAAGGGTGAGCGCCGTCCCGAAAAGCAGCTGCACCACGAGCGCATCCTCATGTTCTCCGAAGGCCGCAGCTACTATTACACCTTCAAGCCCGTCATCGACGCCTTCCTGCGCCGCGGCGTGCCCTTCTCCTACATCACCATGGATGTGGAAGACCCGGCCCTGACCATCGAGAACGACCTCATGAACTCGCGCTACATCGGCACGGGTTCCGCGGCCTTTGCCCGTGCCGCCGGTCGCCGTGCCGACATCATGCTCTCCACCACGCCCAACATCGGCACGCCCGGCTTCCCCATGCCGCGTCCGCGCCGCGTGACCAACCTGGCCCATATCTGCCACGGCGTGGGCGACATCGCCATGTACCAGAAAGGCTCCCTGGACCATTACGACGCCGTCCTGATGGTGGGCGACTTCATGCTGCCCAGCATCCGCAAGGTGGAAGAGCTGCGCGGCCTGCCGCCCAAGGAATGCGTCTCCCTGGGCCTGCCCTATCTGGACGAGCTGGCCGCCAAAGCCCGCAAGAAGGAAGGCCGGAGCACCCCGCCCGTGGTGCTGGTGGCCCCCTCGTGGGGCAACAAGGGCTGCCTCAACATCTGCGGCCCCAACTTCCTGCTGGATCTGGCCAAGGCCGGCTATGACGTGATCCTGCGCCCGCATCCCCAGTCCCTCAAGGTGGAGACCGAGATGCTGGACACCATCCACGAGATGCTGCGCGACTACCCCAACGTCAGCTTCGATACCGAGATGGACGCCACCGCCTCCATGAGCCGGGCCGACGTCATGATCTCGGACAAGTCCTGCGTGCGCTTCGACTTCGCCTTCCTTTACGAGAAGCCCGTCATCACCCTGGACATCCCCGTGCGCAACCCCGAACTCTACGAGGTGGCGGACCTGGGCGTCATCTGGGAAGACACCGTGGCCGCCCGTCTGGGCGAAGTGGTCTCGCCCGAGGACTTCAACAACATCGTGCCCGTGGTGGAACGCGCCCTCAAGACGCCTTCCTCCGCCATCGCCGCCTTCCGCGAGGAATCCGTGGCCTGCTGGGGCCGGAGCGGTGAAGCCATCGCCCAGTGGACCGTGGACACCCTGGCCCGCATGGACGCCGAACACGCGGCCGAAGCTGCCGCCACCAAAACGAAATAGCACGGCCCTTGCCGGATATGCTTTCAAGGAAACGCCATGTCGCTTCTGTATGAAATATTCATCCTGCCCATCGAGATCATCTACCGGGCCATCTATCTCGGCAGCCTCCAGTTCACCCACAACTACGGCCTGAGCATCCTCGTCCTGTCCTGCATCAGCGCCGTGGCCTTCATCCCCCTGGGACGTCTGGCCGTGGGCACCCAGGCCCGGGAAAAGAAACTCCAGATGATCATGGCCCCGCAGCTGGCCCGCATTCGCAAGGAATCCAAGGGGGCCGAGCGCCAGCGCCGCATCAACAACCTCTACAAGCGCTACGCCTACCATCCGCTGCTGGCCGTCCGTTCGGCCTTCGGCGTGGCCCTGCAGATCCCCTTCCTGACCGGCGCGTACTACATGATCCTGGGGCTCACCCAGCTGCAGGGCCAGCCCTGCCTGATGATCCCCGACCTTTCGCAGCCCGACGGCCTGCTCTGGGGCGTCAACGCCCTGCCCATCGTCATGACCGTGGTCAACATCATCGCCACGCTGACCACCCCGGGCCTGACGCGCAAGGACACCCTGCAGGCCATCATCATCGCCTTCTTCTTCCTGGCGCTGCTGTACAACGCGGCCTCGGCCCTGCTCATCTTCTGGACCATGAACAACGTCTTCTTCCTGCTCCAGAACCTGCGCCTGCCCATCCGCCTGCCCCGTTTCCGCAAGCCCGGCTTTGCCCAGGGCGGCATGAACACCGTCATGGCCGCCACCATGCGCTCGGTCTACAGCCTGTCCTGCGCCGGTCTGGCCATCCTGATCTTCCTGTACGTGCCCTTCCAGTCCTACGCCAGCGACCCCAACTTCTTCGCCGCCGGTCCCCTGGACGTGCTGCTGGGCATGGTGCGCTACCTTTCGCTGACCTTCTTCGTGGTCTTCGTGCTCTGGCTCTGGTTCCCGGCCAAGGCCAAGACCATCCCGGCCTTCGTGGCCTTCTGGGCCCTGAGCCTCGCCTTCGTGAACCTTTTCGTGCTGCCCGGCCACTTCGGCGCCCTGGACGGCATCCGCTTCCTGCGTGAGGCCGCCCTCACCGGCCCCATGAGCACCTTCAAGGACGGCCTGCTGCCCGTGCTGGTGGCCCTGGGCCTGACGGCCCTGCTGTTCGCCTTCCCCAAGGTGCGCCTGCAGCTGCCGCGCGTCCGAAACCAACGAAGCGTAAGAAACCCGCGCCTCGCTATCGCTACATCAAGAGCCTGTCGCTCGAGCAGGCTTTCCGTAACTTGCTGCGTCTTGATGCTGGTGAGGCCTGGCGTGCAACGCGCATCCCGCTCGTGGCATTCTTCTTGTGCTTTGCGCTGCTCGCGCTTGCCGTCGTCGATCAGGCGCCGGCAATCGATTCGTTCAACGCCACGATCAACGCGCTCGTCCAAGGCGCACGTGGTGCACTCGATAGCTTCTTCGTTACTATCACCATGTTGGGCGATCTGCTGCCTATGACGGCGCTTTGTCTGGTCGTATGCGCCATACTCGCCA
>ERZ827520.3965-NODE-3965-length-11501-cov-21.218766_pt1 | contig 11501 bp, 22 predicted proteins | sample MGYA00519581_ERZ827520 | MGnify/ENA primary metagenome ERZ827520 (study PRJEB31778, sample SAMEA3449339) | human gut metagenome | biome: human gut; feature: human-associated habitat; material: faeces | place: United Kingdom | collected 2010/2012 ...
CCGCGCCTTCACGCCGCCCGCAGGGCGGCTCCCAAAAAGCCAAAGAAAAAGGGCATCCTCCCGGATGCCCTAGCTCCTTTACCGACCGAACTCCTCCCGATAGCGGTTATGGTCTGCTAGTGCTTACCTCTTGTTACGGTAGCGGCGCTTTTCCATCTGGTAGTCGTACTCCATACCCGCAAGGTAGACGCACCACACGCCGACCACCATGAAGAGCGTACCCATAACAAACTCGATTGTCGACCAGACCGGCGCATCCACGCTCGCAAGCATGAGCGTGTACGCCATAATCCCGCAGCCGATAAGGATTGCACCATAGGTCTCAAGCTCCCTGACGTTCTTCATCTTGAAGTCCCTTCTGCCATGGGGCGGCTCGGTTGCCGTCCCCCTTGCTGTCTATAAATATAGCAGACCGGCATACCAGCAAGCAGGTAAACCGTACACTCCATACATCCTGCATATCCTGCACGAAAAAAGGGCACCCTCCCGGATGCCCGTCCTTTCCCTATCCGAGGTCGATATACCTGCCGACCGCATCGGTATACCCTCCATGCGCAATCCTCCGCCCGCTCGGGTTCTTCCTGACGAATCCCGCTTCCTTGCGGTCGAGATAATAGCGGTGGTTGCACACACGGCACCACCCGGCAAGCTCCCTTCCGCCGCGAACCAAGTTGAACGCTTCCGCTGGCAGCACACGCCCGCACCTAGGACAGCGCTTCTTTGTTGGCAGCATCCTTTTCCTAAACCTCCTCCCCGGCATCCGTCAGCTCATGGACAAGCCATTCCGCTCGAAGCGGTTTCTTCTCTTTTTTCCCGTCGTGCGCGACGTGCAGCCCGTACACGTCATACGACCACGCTCCGGCAATCCCGACAATCAACCAATCGCGTCCGTCCCCTCCGTAAAGGGTCTCACCGAACATGACCGGCTTGCCGTCTGCGCAAAGCATCTGCCCCTTCGCCATTCGCTTCTCTCGCCTGCATTTGCGCTTGTAGGCAGCATCAAGGCGTTTGAATGCCCCTCTCTTCGAGTTCTCCATGCTCCTCTGATACTCCCCCTTGAGGTTCAGAAGCTCTTCCTCAAGATTTGCCGCTTCCGAAGCCGAATCGACCAGACGGTTCAACAGTGCCAATGCCCCGTCCCTCATCGCCCCGTCAAACGCCTGCTCGACGGCATACCTCAGAAGCCGCACGTCCTTCTCCTCGATTTTCTCCTTGCCCATATTCATCCCTTCTCTAGCGCCGTCCGCACGGCTTCCCCATGTCATACCAGCTTCGTCCCTCGTAGCCGCGCCCGCACCCGTAATGGCCGATGACCCTCCACCCGGAAAGGTCGAGGTCGTAGAGCCTTGTAAGCTCCTCTCCATAGGTTCGCTTACCCTGCCGCACAAGCTCCTCGTCGCTTGCGTTTATGTACAGTTCCCCGTACCGCTCGAACACGTACTCGACCCGCTTGCCGCTACCGATAACATCCCCTGCGCAGACCTGCCACGGGCGCAGGGGCTTACTCCCCGCGCCCATCCTCACGGCTCCAAGTAAATCTCGACCATGATGCAACGCTGCGTCTCGTCCTCGCAGGAAAGCCAAGACGGGTTCAGTGTGAAAGAACTCACGTCATCCTCCCCATGCTGTAAGACCAGCCCACGTTTGCCAAAGAAAGTCGCTCCCGTTATGAGTCCAAACTCCCATTCCTCTGGATAATGGACGCGAAAGCGGTAACAATCCCCTTTCAGGCTATCCATCAACTCCTTGACCTTCATTCCGCTCATCCCTCATCTTTCAGCTCGATACAGATGGTCGGTTCTACCTCCATGAGCGGGAAGATATAGCCGACCTCCCTTTCAAGGATTTGCGGGTGTTCGTCAGGGTAGAACTCCTCCGCATCACCTAGATAGTGCTCAATCGTAGTACCCGTCGAATCATAGCTTCGAATCGCGATTTCGCCCTGAATGTAAGTCTCCTCGAACAGCTCCCCGAGCGTCATACTTCCTCCTCTAGCCGATTCCATGACCAAACAAGCGGGCATCCGTGCAGGCATCCTCAAAAAGACTGTAATCGCCGTCAAACCCGAACTTTTGACAATAACGCTCGATGAGCCTTTCGTACCTATCGTAGTCCTCATCGGCATATGCCCGGTTCACTCGGTCGATTGCCCTGCGGCGCTCCTCCGTGTCTTTAGGCTGCATAGCGACTCCCCGCAAGCTCCACGCCGTAACGCGGTGCGATACGGTCGCAGACGGCATCGAGCGCATCCTCGTCCATCCGTGCCATCAGCTCTTCGCAAAAACCCTCCCAGCCAATCGCGTCCACGAGGACGTTGACCTTCTCCGTAACATCCAAAGTAGCCATCTTGAAGTCCCTTCTGCCTTTGGGCGGCTCTGATGCCGTCCCTCTTGCTGTCTACAAATATAGCAGGCTGGCATACCAGCAAGCAGGAAAACACGATATGAGCGGGAAACTCCATACATCCTGCATATTATGCATAGCAAAAAGGGCACCCTCCCGGATGCCCCGTGCTGCCGCCGTCTCAATCTTCCACGTAATCAATCAAGTCTTCCACGCCATCAATAGCAGTGGGTTTTTCCAATGTGCCCATCGAATAATCGTAACCGTAGTAATCGGCAACATCTAGGCACGCCTTGAGGACATGCTCGGCAAGATACAGCTCATCGCTTTCAATCTTTTCGATGGCGAAACGCTTCAAGTCATCGTAGGACGTGATATCGGCACCGTCATCCATGAGCACAGGAACGATATCGTCCAGCGTTTCCCCGTTTGCAATCCGCCTGTCAAGCTCCGCACGCTTCATCCTAAACCCCTTCCTGCCATGGGCGGCTCCGGTGCCGTCCCTCTTGCTGTCTACAAATATAGCAGGCTGGCATACCAGCAAGCAGGAAAACACGATATGAGCGGGAAACTCCATACATCCTGCATATTATGCATAGCAAAAAGGGCACCCTCCCGGATCCCCTGAATGTCCATGGCTAACGCCCTACCCTCCAAATCTTTTCCTCGCCCGTGAACGTATCTGTGATTACGCATCTGCCGCCCGCCGCATACTTGAGACCATTCGGCAGCGCTTCCGCCGCCCTGCGGCACCTCGTCCAAAAACTCAGGTACCCGTTTCCGCTGAACCCAACGGCAATCTCATCGTCGAACTCGTCCATCGCATCTTCCGCCGGTTCCGATTCCAGATAGAGTACCACGCCGTTTTCGTTCTCTCGCGTGTAGTGGTATCTCGCCATATTCATGATTCCTTTCCGTCTACTCGGCAAGCCCTTTAACTTGCCTACCCGATAACCAGTATTATAGCATACCAGCACACACCACAATGCGAGACTCCGTGCCTTCTCCATGGAACTCGGGTCATTAGGGGCGAGCAGCCCCTAATCTGAGGGAGCGCAAGCGACCGTGCCACGGAGAGACCCCGCGAAACCGTGGGGTGTCAAGAAAAGCCAACCTCCCGTCGCGGAGCCACCGCCCCTCCTTTCCCCGCCCTCTACCGAGCCGCTGCGGCGTGCCCCGCTTTGCCGCGCCTGCGGCCTATGGTTTCCCGAGAAGAAGGGGTTTTCAACATTCCGATGGGCGGAGGGTTCCTAGCCCGACCCGCAGGCTGTTGGAAGGGCGGGAAAGCCGACCCCGAGTCCCCGTTCCCGCAACGACCCCGCGCCTTCACGCCGCCCGCAGGGCGGCTCCCAAAAAGCCAAAGAAAAAGGGCACCCTCCCGGATGCCCTTCACTCGACTTAGCAATCCCCGCAATATCCGTCAGCCCATGCCAGACATTCAGCGGCTCCGCCCTCAAACACGAGATTCCCGTTCTCATCTCCTTCGTAGACCTTGATGTTGATTCTGCTCAGATACTCTTCTGCGCCGATGCTGACCTTGCCGCCGAAGTTGTCGTAAGCGCCCGTGACAACATAGGTGTAGCTCGCAGAGGGCACATTGTCCTCCCCGATGAACTCGATATCGGCATCCGCCATGCACATCGCCTTGAGGAAATGCTGGCACCAGTTTCGGTTATTGAGAATGTTCCTCTCCACGCTCGCTCCCGAAAAGTCGATATGTTGTTCAGGCTTGGTTCGCGATGCCACAACGAGCGAGCTGGCGATATCAATGGCATGGCAGCTGGGATAACCGTCATAGTGGCGATAGAACGTGGCGATGGTCTCCTCTTCCATCTGATTGCTCTTCCAGTTGAGGACGAGGTTCTTGAGGATGGTGACGGACGGTGTGCTCATGGGTTTTCCTTCCTGCCATGGGGCAGCTCGGTTGCCGCCCCTCTTGCTGTCTATAAATATAGCAGAACAGCATACCAGCAAGCAGGTGAACCGTACACTCCACATATCCTGCATATAAAAGCCAAAGAAGAAGGGCACCCTCTCGGATGCCCCGTGGTTCCTCTGCCCTAATAGTTCACAATCGCCTGATACTCCGGCATACCTTCTGAGAACTCATGCTCGTCTAGCGCATTGTAAAAGTCTGTCATCTTGCGAACCATGCACCGGTCGCAATACTTGGTAGCAGAGTCGCGCCAGTCCGCAAATGCCGGATTCGACTTGTCCCATTCAGCGTTGCCGCTAAAGATATAGGGGCAACAGGAGCAAACATAGTCAACGGCTTCCTCTAACTTCTTGTCCTTCATGTTCGTCCTTCCTGCCATGGGGCGGCTCCACTGCCGTCCCCCTTGCTGACTATAAGTATAGCAGACTGGCATACCAGCAAGCAGGTGAACCGTACACTCCATATATCCTGCATATACAAGCATGGATGAACTCGCCGATGGCGTGCCTAAACCTTGTACTCGCAACTGCCGTATTCCAGACGGAATACATCATCCATGATGCCATCCTCGCTGTCGGGCACAAGCCTGACGAGACGGATGGTCTCATCCTCAGCATCGGAGCACAGGTCGATGATGAAACCGTCAAATCCCTCCCGCTCGCATCTTGAGACCATCCAACTTTCCTTGCAGTACGCTTCTGCAACGGCAAAGGCATCAAGCGCAGCTTCTCGACGCTTTATCTTCGCTTTGAAGCTCTCCTCCACCCCGTCACCGCCACTGCAACGACTGATGGAAAGCGTGTATCCGTCCATGTCTGTTCCTTCCCTTCACGAACCGCTGCCTGTAACCCTTATGCAGCCTGAGACGGTCGGCGAGCAGGGCTTCCTTTTTTCGACGGGATTGTCTTTCACATTGTCAGGCATATTTTCCACCCTCTGCTCCCTTCTGGCTAACTAACAATAAATATAGCAGACCATCAAACCACAAACACAGCAAGCCATAAAACCATCATAACAATGCAGAGAAAAAAGGGCACCCGCGCAGGATGCCCCTTCTCATCTCACACGAACGGATTGGCGTAGCTGGAAGAATGCCGGACGCTGATTGAGGAAGTCCTTCAATATCTTGCCACCTCTATCTGGCACCAAGGAGCGCGATGGAGCCTACGCAGCCAACAAGTGCGATAAGGGTGCCTAGAACGCAGGCCGTCGCAAATCCGAGTGCCGCCATCTTCGTTCCCTCCGGTCGGTACGGCGCGTTGATGTTCATCAGGGATGCGGCGAGAATCCCGACGATGCCGCCGAGGAAGCCGAGGAAGAAGAAGCCTGCCTTCTGCCCGCTTGTAAGCGCACGTTCCATCGTCATCAGCATCTGGTCTTTCCCTGTATCCTTGGAATACATCTGCCCAATTCCTTCCTTTTTCTTCGCAAAACCGGGGCACGGTGCCTTCGCCCCTGTTCCGGCACCGTGCCCTGCCGGAATCTTACCATCCTCCGCGCGTTATGGCACAATCTGTTCAGGGATGCCGTCAAGTAGGAAGGAAGAACCATGGCTACCATTCAAGATTTCGAGGAGCGTATCGAGAAACAGAAGGCGGAACTCGCCAAACTCGAAGCGAAGAAAAAGGAACTTGAAAAGAAGATTCGCGAGCGGAACCGGAAGTGGCGCTCTCTGGTCACCCATTCCGCTGGTGAAAGTGTGCTCTCCGCCGTCGGTTGCGCTTGGCAGGAACTCGACCTCGACGCACTCGACCGATTCCTTGCGAGCCATGCAGACGAGGTGAGCGATATGCTCACCGCCCACGGAAGTACCCCGGAGGATGCCAAGGCGCGTCTCGATGCACGCAAGAAGAAAACGGTAAAAACGGAGCCTGTCGCTGATGGTGGGTTACAGGCAGCGGAACCGGATAGCGAAAACTCCGACTGGTAACAGAAAAGGGAGCCGTGTGACCGAAATCACAGGCTCCCTTTTCTCCTGCCCGCACTCCGAGATAAAAGCAACAGGCAGAAAGGACTTTCGCTACTGTAACACAGCGCACCGCCGCACGGGACGCGAATCTGGCAGAACCATCTGAAAACGCGTGTCTAATTGTGAAAGAAGCATGAAATCTGACTGGAAAAGTCCACAAAACAGGACAGATATAGTAAGACATAATCACAGATTGCAAGCAGAAAGGAGCACCATGGATTTCAGCAGCTACTACTACTACATCCCCTTGAACTTCTACGAGACACCTGAGATGACGCTCATCGACCATGAGCCGAATGGGGATTCCGCAACCGTACTCGTCCTCGCCCTGGCTAAAATCCACACGCGCACAGTCACGAAAAACGATGACGGCACGTTCACGGATACCGAAGTCATGGAAATGCTCTCCTCCTTCGGCTACCGGGCGAATCACGCCAAGTACACTCATGCCCTCGCGGTTGTCGCGAGGTTCCCACCCTTCGACCACCTCGCCTACTCCGAAGCCGAACGCGATAAGAAGACCCCGGAGGTGTACCGATGAAGCTCCGAGGAGCGTGGCGCAGGGACTACAGTGAGTTCTTCGACACGCAGGAAGCCCTACTCATCGACGCGATGGACAATGCGGACTCCATCTACACCGTCTTCGCCCGTCTACAATCGCTTGCGGTGAAATGCGGCTGCGCCGGAAAGCTCCTTCTCCACGAAAGCGTTCCCTACACCGACGAGATGCTTGCTGCGGTCACCAAGAAGACCGTTCCCGCCTTTCGGCAATGCGTGCAGCCGCTCGTGCAGCTCGGCCTTGTCATCTGCGAGGATGGCATCTACGCCATCGCGGACTGGGAGTTCAACCAGAACGTCCCGGCAATCGACGCGATGCGCGAGGGAAACCGCGTGCGCAAGGCTTCGGAGCGCGCCCGTAAGAACGGAAAGGGAACCCGTCAGGTGAAGAAGGATAAAGTGCTCGCATACCTTACCGAGCATCCGGAAGCCACGAATACCGAGGTTGCCGAGAAGACCGGAGTGAGCCGCCCCTCCGTCATCAAGTACCGCAGGGAATATGCGCCAGCACTTCCAGCCCCAAAAGGCGGAAAAATCGTAAAAGATGACGGCACGAAAGTTGACACTGTAAAAATTGACGGTGTAAAAGTTGACAGCTTTGACAGCAAAGTTGACGTCAATTTTGACGTAAAAGTTGACAGTGATTTTGACACCGGTTTTTACACTGACGCAGACGGTAAAAGCGCAGGTAGACAATCTGCACAGGTTGAAAATGAAGCTGTAAAAATTGCGTCACACCCTAAGAATATAGATGATAGATATAAGAATACATCTACATCTACAGCTGTGGCTGATGGGGAGGGAGCGACAGATTCTGGAATCCCGACAAGGGAGGAAGTCCGCTCGCACTTCGCAGAAATGGGATTCGCGGTTGACCCCGACCGCTTCTTCGATGTGAACGAGGGACGCGGCTGGCGCACGAACTCCGGCAAGCCCGTCGATGACTGGAAGAAACTCGCCGCAGTCTGGGACAGGAACGAACACCCGAAGGCCGCGACCCCTCCCGCACGCACGGAACCGAAGGCCAATGCGGTCGGGAAAATCCCCTCCGTCGAGGAGGTCATGGCGAAATGGGGCTGTGACCGGGAGACGGCTCAGGGATATATCGACGAGAACATGTACTAGAAATGCCCCTGAGAATGCCTGAGAGCCTGCCTATGACGCGTTAAATGTCATGTGGCAGCAACTGCCCGAACAAGACTGCAAAGTCCCGTAGACAGGCTCTCAGACAGGGTAACGCAGAAAGGACGAGGTAAAATGAGTGAAAACGTAGCGAAAACCAAGGAGCAGGACGGACGGAAGCCGGGCGAGGACTATCGCGACGCGGACGGCATCCTCGTCTGCGGGAAATGCGGAGAGCCACGCGAGCGGATGTTCCCGGCGGGCGGAATCTTCAAGGAGCCGCACCTTGTCCCGACCATGTGCCGTTGCCAGAGGGAGGAAGCGGACAGGCAGCGCGAGGAAACCGAGCGGGCGGAGAAAAGGCGTAGGACGGAACGGCTAAGGAAGCAGTGCTTCCCCTCATCCGGCAGGTACGCCTTCTGCACCTTCGATGCCGATGACGGCAGGAACGCGGCTCAGAGCACCGTCTGCAAGGCATTTGCCGCGACCTTCGACCCAAAAGACCCGGAGGGGCTTGTCCTGTGCGGGAAGCGCGGCACGGGCAAGAGCTTCCATGCGTCCTGCATCGCGAACGCCGTCATCGAGCGCGGGTTCTCCTGTCTCGTGACCGATATCAAGCAGGTCGTGAACCTGATGGAATCCTCCTTCGAGAAGCGTTCCGGGAACCTTGAGAGAATCCTCGCCCCAGACCTCCTCATCCTTGAAGACCTCGGTGCCCAGCGCTCCACCGAGTACGTCATGGAGCACGTCTACGACGTTATCGACGGACGCTACAAGGCAGGGAAACCGATGGTGATAACGACGAACTTCGACTTTCGCGAGAGAATCCTGAACGCCACGGCAGATGACCCGTGGGGACGTGTCTTCGACCGCATCGTTGAGGTCGGGTTCCCGGTGAAGTACGACGGCAATTCGCGCCGTCGGGAAATCGGAATGAAGAACCGCAAAGATTTCAAGCGGAAGTTGGGAATCGAGGGGATAGAATCGTAGCGGAGCGGTTTTTAAGCATCAGCCGCTTCTTCCTGATTCTGGTGCCGATTTCCTTCCCGGCACCGTCCCCGCGCCCCGTAGCGTATCGACGCTGCGGGGCTTTCTTTTTCCTCTTGGCAGGAAAGGGCACGGAAATCGTGCCTATACCGAAAGGAGGAAAAAAAGATGACGAAAGAGAAAGCGAACCGTAACGAAGTGGTCGGCATGTTCCTGACCTATTGCCGGAAGACCCTCGTGAACGCGCGGACGGATGTTTTAAGGGAGCGCAAAAGGAGACGCAACCGCGAGGTGCTGTTCTGCGACCTCAGAAGGAGCGAACTCGAAAGCCTTGCGGACTGGCAGGACGTGCCGGAGCGGGAAACCGTATTCGATGCCGCCGGAAAGCCTATCGGCGTGACAGACAAAGACCTCGCGGATGCGCTGGAAAAACTCTGCCCAGAGGAGCAGGCAATCATCCTGCTCTCCTATTTTGCCGGATGGTCGGATAGGCGTATCGGTGAGGACATGGGGTTCCCGCGCTCCACGGTACAGAACCGTCGCGCCCGTGCGCTCGCCCGTCTTGCGGACATTCTGACGGAAGGGGGTGACCCGCATGGCAAAGACAAAGATTGACTACGATACCGTCGTTGCCGCGACAGGCGGAGATGCCCTTGCTGCCGGGGCGGTGCTCGATTACTTCAACGACTTCATGGACGGACTCTGCACCGGATTCTACACCGACGCGGATGGCTTCTGGGATTACGGCATCGACCTCTCGATGAAATCGTTCATGCAGGCGAAGCTGTTGCGTGCGATGCTGAGGTTTAAACCGTAAACAGTAAAACCACAAACACAGGAAACCAGACAACCAGAAAGAAGGAAAGGAAGCAGACTATATACAAACACGCTCTGACCTGCTACAATACAGTCAGAAAGACGAGTAGTCTGCTTTCCTGTCAAAAGGAGAGCCATGGTAACCGTAACGAAAAAAGATTTAGTTGCCCTCGGCTATGGGAACTCTTTCGCCACCGATATCATCCGTCTGGCGAAAATTCGCATGGTTGAGAAGGGCTATCCCTTCTACTCCTCACGCAAGCTCGACCGCGTTCCGGCGGAAGCCATCGAGGAGCTTCTTGGGATTGCCTTAGACGGTGATGCCGCTGGTCGCGCTCCTGAAAAAGGAGTAAAGACAAATGGCAAACGACCAAATTAAGAAAGCCGATAACGGCACCTACTATTTCCGCGCCAATCTCGGATTCGACCATTCCACGGGAAAGCGGATTCAGAAATACCGGAGCGGATTCAAGACAAAAAAAGAAGCGAAAGAGGAATATGCAAAACTCGTTTTGCAATTTGCTTCCCAATCGCTTCCCACCGAACAGAAAAGGATTCCCTTCGGAACGTTCATTGAGGACACCTACCTGCCTTGGTATCAGACACAGGTAAAGGAGAGTACCTTCGAGAACCGCGCCGGTACGGTGCGGAAACACTTCTCCTGCTTCTACGAGAAGTTTACCGATGCCATCGAGCCAATCGACATACAGAACTGGCAGCTTGCCCTCATCCGCGCAGGATATAGCCCAAACTACGTGCGCGTCACACAGGGAATGCTCTCCGTTGCCTTCGACCGTGCCGTCATATTGGGTATTACGGAAAGGAACCCGTCACGGATGGTCGGCAACGTTCGTGGGCAGAAACCGCTTGTGGACTTCTGGACGCTTGATGAGTTCGAGAAGGTGATTTCCAAACTCTACAAGGGAGACTACTACGAGCACTACCTGTTCATCAGCCTGCTCTTCCTATTCATGAGTGGGATGCGGCTTGGGGAAGCATCTGCCCTCCTGTGGAGCGATATCGACTTCACGACCGGGCTTTGTTCCATCACCAAAACGCTCTATTACCACAACCAGTCGGACTACAAGTTCACGAAACCGAAGACGCGTGCGGCAATCCGCTCCATCTATCTGGATGAGGACACGCTTTCCGAACTCGCCGCATGGCGCAAGGTGCAGCGCGTTGTCATCCCTGACTGCGAGTTCGTATTGAGCTACAACGGGCTTCCGACCACAAAGACAAGGCTTCCGCGTGCGATGAAGAAGCTCGCAGACCTCGCAGGCGTTCACCGCGTCCGGGTTCACGACCTCCGCCACTCCCACGCGTCACTTCTCATCAACATGGGAGAAAGCCCACTGCTCCTCAAGGAACGGCTCGGGCATGAGAAGATACAGACCACGCTTGGGACATATGGGCACCTGTATCCCAATACCAACCAAGCAGTCGCAAAGAAGCTCACCGGCATCCTCAACTACAGTGAGCCGAAGACGAGCATCGCGAACTACACGAGCAACCAACACACGGCGGACTACCACCGTGCATGAGGAAGAAAAAACGGGTGCCCTACCACCAAGAAGAAGCACCCGTCCGCGGCCCATAAACCGCGTTTCTTATTCTACTTTAAGACCGCGCACTGTGCAATCAGTGTGCAATCGTGAAAACGGAGAGCCTTGAACCCCTTATAAACAAAGGGTTTGCGGCTCACCGGATTCTACTCAAACTCGATTTCGACAACCTTCCATATGCCGAAAAATAAGCGATTTTCCGGCA
>ERZ827520.3966-NODE-3966-length-11487-cov-6.253149_pt1 | contig 11487 bp, 10 predicted proteins | sample MGYA00519581_ERZ827520 | MGnify/ENA primary metagenome ERZ827520 (study PRJEB31778, sample SAMEA3449339) | human gut metagenome | biome: human gut; feature: human-associated habitat; material: faeces | place: United Kingdom | collected 2010/2012 ...
TCTGCTAATGAAAAGCCTTTTACTCGTTTTATTTCGGGGTTTGTGTTCTTTACTCGGATTGACAGCGCAACAAAAAATCCATTGATAAAACGTTACTTGTTTTACCTACTTTTGTCTAGGATTTATTGCTTCAGCCCCTACTCCTAAGCGGAAGGCCGTGTGTTCGAATCACATCGGGGACGCCAGTGCAAAAACCAAGCCCGGAAGGTCTGTGAACCCTCCGGGCTTGGTTTTTTATTGAAAGCGCCGCCGCGCTCACACCAGCTTTGCCCCGGCGTGGGGCAGGCTTTCTGCGCCAAGGCTTTGCAGCTTTTGGGGCAGGGCGGCAAGGTCGCCGCCGGTATAATACCAGCCCGCAGCCAGTGCTGCCAGTGCCAGTAACAAAAGAACCACGAGTGCTTTGCCCAGCCGGTGACGCTTCGGGTTCGGCGGCGTGGGCGGCACAGCCGCAAGAACGGCAGGGGTCAAAGCTGTATCCGGTACCGTTCTGCCGTAGGACTGCCAGCATGTGCCCCCTGCCTGCGGCAGACCGCTGGCGGCGCGGCGCAGCAGATCCAGCAGCCACAGGCCGGGGTTCTCGTCCGGCGATACGCACCGCAGCCAGCAGCCCTTTTTGCCGCCCACCAGTAGCAGGCGGCTTTGGGGCAGCTCCACACAGCCCACTGCCAGCGCGGCACCGGTCAGCTTCTGCATGGCCTGCACCCGCGCCAGTGTGCGGGCAGGCTCTGCCTGCGGTGCTTTGCGCAGCTTCCGGCTGAGCCGGGCGGTAAGCGCGGCATTGGCGTAGCTCATAGCACCAAAATCGAACACCTTTTCCGCGCCGGGAAGGTTTTCCAGTCGGGTCTCCAGCAGCGCCCCGGCGGCGGCATCGCTGCACACCAAAAGCTTGCGGTGCTGTTCCAATGCCTGCACTGCGGCAGCGGCAAGGGTCTGCTCCCCTTCCCCGTACAGCGCCGGGGCAAGGCTTGTCCGCAGAAGCTGTACCGCCCGGTGCAGCTGCTGCGGGGTGCTGCTTTGCAGCGCCACCAGCGTTTCCGCACCTCGGGTTCGGCAGTGTACCGTGCCCTGCCAAGTGTCCGGCAGGGTTTCCACTGCCTTTTGCACGGTCTGTTCCGGCACACCGAACAGCCGCAGCACACAGCCTGCCGGGCGCTCTTCCTTATTTGTCATGACGCATCCCCCCTGCGGCCGCAGGGGCCGCCCTTACTCTGCCCGCAGGGTCTCGTCCAAGGCAGTCAGAGCGGCGGGGTCATGCTGCGCGCTTTCGGTCAGCACCTGTGTACCGGCAGGGGTCTTGCCCTGTGCCAGCCGCAGCGCCAGTTCCAGCGCAGTCTGCGCGGCGCGGGCGCGGATAAGCGCACGGTCCGGGCGGGAGACGAACAACTTCTTCACATACACCCTGTCTCCCCGGGCAGCGCCCAGATACACCGTGCCCACGGGCCGGACAGCGTCACCGCCGCCGGGGCCCGCCAGACCGGTAACGCTGACCGCGATATCTGCACCGGCGGCCTTTGCCGCGCCCAGCGCCATCTGCGCCGCCACGGGAGCCGACACCACATTATATTGCGCAATGACCGCCGGGTCTACCCCGACAAGCTTCGCCTTGGCCTGCTCCCAGTAGGTCACAAAGCCGTAGCCGAACACCTCGCTTGCGCCGGACACGTTGGTCAGGCGCTGGGCGATCATGCCGCCGGTGCAGCTTTCGGCGGTGGCAATGGTCAGGCCATTGGCCCGCAGCGTGTGCACCACCGTTTCTTCCAACCCGGCGACATCCTCATCATACACCGCATCGCCCAGCAGATCATAGAACTTTTTGGCGTAGGCGCGGCACATGGTCTGTGCCTCGGTATCGTTCTGTGCCCGGGCGGTGATGCGGATTTCACACTCGCCGGTCTTGCAGTAGATGGCAGCGGTCGGGTTCGGGTTTTCCAGCAGCGCACGCACCCGGTACTCCAGATTGCTCTCGCCGCCAAGTACCCGCAGCGTCAGGCTGTGCAGGGCGCAGCTCTGCCGCGCCAGCAGCAGCGGGCGCACACTTTCCTCCCACATGGCCTTCATCTCGTGGGGCACGCCGGGCATCAACACGGCACAATGACCGTCCTGCTCGAACCATGCACCCGGCGCGGTGCCGTGGTGGTTGACCACCTTATGCCCGTGCACCGGCACCATGGCCTGCTTGCGGTTGTTGGGGGTGGTCTCGCGCCCGGTGCGGGTAAAGAAGTCCACGATCTTCTGCCACTCCTCCGGGTCAAAGGTAAGGGTGTCGCCAAAGCAGGCGGCCACCGTCTCCTTGGTCAGGTCATCCGCCGTGGGGCCCAGCCCGCCGGTGAACACCAAAAGATCGCACCGCTGTTTTGCTTCGTTGACAAAATCCGCCAGACGGTCATGGTTATCGCCGATAGTACTCTGCCGCCGGACGGTGATGCCCAGCGCAGCTAGCTCCCGGCTGAGGTACTGGGCATTGGTGTTAAGAATGTTGCCGAGCAGCAGCTCGGTACCGACACTGATGATCTCTGCTGTCATGGACAAATCAACCCTCGAATTCTACCTGATCGGTGATGCGCACCCGGATGCGCTCGGTCTGTTCTGCGGCTTCAGCTTCCAGCGCGGCAAGGCCGGGCATGGCGGCTTCGGCGGCAAGGATTTCCTCCAGCTCGGGGCGGATCTTCGGGTGCGGCGGAGTGAAGATGGTGCAGCAGTCCTCGTAGGGCAGGATACTGGTCTCAAAGGTATTGATATGGCGGGAGGTCTCGATGATCTCGGTCTTGTCCATACCGATGAGCGGACGCAGGATAGGCAGATCCTGTGCGGCATCGGTGCACTGCAAAGCCTTGACGGTCTGGCTTGCCACCTGTGCCAGACTTTCGCCGGTGACCAGCGCTTCGCAGCCCTGCTTTTTGGCGATCACGTTTGCAATGCGCATCATGCTGCGGCGCATCAGCACCGTGAACAGCACATCCGGGGCATTATCCCGGATGTATTCCTGGGGTTTTGTGTAGGGCACCACAAACAGGTTGGCGCTGCCGGTATACACGGTGATGAGCTGTGCCAGAGCCTTTACCTTCAGTTTTGCACGCTCGGAAGTATACGGAGGGGACGCAAAATGAATGTGATCCAGTGCCAGACCGCGCTTTGCCATACGATAGGCTGCCACCGGGCTGTCGATGCCGCCGGAGAGCATATTCAGGGCACGGCCACTGGTGCCCACGGGCAGACCGCCCTCACCCGGTATTTTCGGGCCATGAATATACGCACCGTAATCACGAATCTCCACGATGACCTTAAACTGCGGGTTATGCACATCCACCTTCAGGTAGTTGTGCTTGCCCAGCAGATAAGCGCCCAGCTCCCGCATCAGCTCCGGGCTGGTCATGGGGTAGGTCTTATCAGCGCGGCGGGCTTCCACCTTGAAGGTGCGGATGCCGTGCAGCGCGCTGCCCAGATAATCCTCAGCGGTCTGACAGATGGTATCGAAATCCTTTTCGCACACCACGGCGCGGCTGAGCGCGGCAAGGCCGAACACCTTGCTGACCCGCTCAAAGGCAAGGTCCATATCCACGTCCTCTTCCTCGGGCTCCATATAAAAGGTGGACTGGGTGCAGTACACCTTGAACTTGCCCACCGTTTTAAGGCGGTAGCGCAGAATCTTCATCATGGCTGCTTCGAACTGGTTGCGGTTGAGGCCTTTCAGGGACATCTCGCCCTGATAGCCCATAATAATTTCCTTCATAAATGTTGCATCTCCTGATGTGGGATTTATAATGGCCTCCGCTTTCGCTCTGGCCATATTCAGCGGATGAATTATTTTTATTTGTGAATGGAAAATGACTGCGGTCATTTTCCATTCACCCTTTCACGCATTGGGGTCGCGCAGGCAAACTGCATCTTCCCATAGAACGGCTTCAGTTTTTACTTTCTGATCTTCTGCAAATGCTTCATGCCGTCCTCGAAGCGGTTGAGGAAGGCATCCACATCCTCCGGGGTGTTGTCGGCGCAGAAGGACACCCGGATGGCGGTGTCGATGGCAAGCGGGTCGCGCCCCATGGCTGCCAGTGTGTGGCTGGGCTGGCCGCGCCCACAGGCGCTGGCCGAGGAAACGTAGATCTGCTCTTCGGCCAGAAAAGCCAGCATGGTCTCGCTCTTGATGCACATCTCACTGAAGTTCAGCACCTCGGGCACGGCGTTCTCCGGGCTGTTGATGACCACCTCCGGGAAGGCCTTCAGCCCCTCCCGCAGCTGCCGGTTCAGTGCACGCATGGCGGTGTCCCGGCTCTTCATGGTCTTGGCCAGACGGGTAGCCGCTGCGGCCAGACCCATGGCGTAGGGCAGATTTTCAGTGCCGGGGCGCATCTGCCGCTCCTGCTCACCGCCCAGATAGGGCGGCTGGAAGGCCTGCACCAGCCGGTCGGAAAGGTAGAGCGCACCAATGCCCTTAGGGGCATGAATCTTGTGGCCGCTCACCGAGAGCGTATCGATGTTGTCCAGTTTGATGGGCACACGCATCCACGCCTGCACTGCGTCCACATGGACGATGGTGCGGCTATTGCGGCGCTTTACCTCAGCGGCAAGGCGCTCCACATCGTTGCGGGTGCCGATTTCGTTATTCACCATCATGCACGCCACAAGAACGGTGTTTTTGTCCACCCGCTCTAACATGGCGGTAATGTCCAGCGTGCCGTCTGCCCGGGGGGCTACCACGGTAACGTCGTAGCCCTGCTTTGCCAGCCGCTCCAGCGGTCGCTGCACACTGGGGTGCTCGAAGCCGGACACCACGATGCCCTTGCCAAAGGTGCGGGTCTGCACCGCGCCCAGCAGCGCCAGATTGTTGCTCTCGCTGCCGCAGGAGGTGAAATACAGCTCCCGGCTTTTGCAGCCCAGCGTGCGCGCCACGGCGGCGCGGGCGGCATTCAGAGCTTCTTCACTGCGCGCGCCCGGGCCGTACAGGCTGGAAGGGTTTGCCCAGTGCTCCCGCATGGCCTTGTCGATGACGTCCGCCACCTCCGGCGCTACGATGGTGGTGGCCGCGTTGTCCAGATAATGTAACTGAGGATTTTGCAGCATAAACGGATTTCCTGCTTTCTGTCGTTGTTTTCATAATAACCCAGAATAAGTATAGCACAAACCTTTGGATAACGCAAAAAATTTCTGCATTTATGGGTGATTTTTGTAACTGTACCTCCTTGACAAACACCCCGGTGATGTGCTATCTTTACAGCATAGACCGCATCCCTGCTGACGGAACCTTGTGGAGCACCACAGTGCAGGGGTGCTGGGGATGTCAATGCCGACCGTCTGGGCAGCCTTGCGCAATTGCTGTGCAAAGCTGCCCTTTTTTGCTATCAAGGAGGATGTCTGTATGAAGACCGATATCGAGATCGCGCAGGAAGCCAAGATGAAACCGATCACCCAGATCGCAGCTCAGCTGGGTCTGGAGGACGAAAGTGTGATCCCCTATGGCCGCTACAAGGCCAAGATCGACCACCGGCTGATCCACAACGCCAAAAAGCAGGGCAAGCTGATCCTTGTCACCGCCATCAGCCCCACCCCTGCCGGTGAAGGCAAAACCACCACCAGCGTAGGTCTGGCCGATGCCATGAACGCACTGGGCAAAAAGACCATGCTCTGCCTGCGCGAGCCCAGCCTTGGCCCCGTGTTCGGCGTAAAGGGCGGCGCTGCCGGCGGCGGTTACGCACAGGTGGTGCCCATGGAGGATATCAACCTGCACTTTACCGGCGACCTGCACGCCATTGGCACCGCCAACAACCTGCTGGCTGCCATGATCGACAACAGCATCCAGCAGGGCAACCCGCTGAACATCGACCCCCGCCGCATCACTTGGAAGCGCTGCATGGACATGAACGACCGGCAGCTGCGGTTCATCGTGGACGGTCTGGGCGGCAAGGTGAATGGCACCCCCCGCGAGGACGGCTTTGACATCACCGTGGCCAGCGAGGTCATGGCCATCTTCTGCCTTGCCACCAGCATCTCCGATTTGAAGGAGCGGCTGTCCCGCATCGTATGCGCCTACACCTACGACGGCAAGCCGGTGACCGCCGGTGAGATCGGCGCAGCCGGTGCCATGACCGCCCTGCTGAAGGACGCGCTGGACCCGAACCTTGTGCAGACGCTGGAGAATAACCCCGCCATCATCCACGGCGGTCCCTTTGCCAATATTGCCCACGGCTGCAACAGCGTGCTGGCCACCAAGCTCAGCCTTTCGCTGGCAGACTACACCATCACCGAGGCAGGCTTTGGTGCGGATCTGGGTGCGGAGAAGTTCCTGGATATCAAGTGCCGCTACGCTGGCATTGCCCCCTCTGCCTGTGTGCTGGTGGCTACCGTGCGTGCCCTCAAGAGCCACGGCGGCGTAGCCAAGGCCGATCTGAACCAACCCAACCTCGAAGCTGTCAAGGCCGGTGCTTCCAACCTGATCCGCCACATCGACAACCTGAAGAACGGCTTCGGTCTGCCGGTGGTGGTGGCTATCAATGCCTTCCCCACCGACACTGCCGAGGAGCAGGCTTATGTGGAGCAGGTCTGCGCCGAGCAGGGCGTGCCCTGCGTGCTGAGCGAGGTGTTCGCCAAGGGCGGCGAGGGCGGCAAGGCACTGGCTGAAAAGGTACTGGAGATCCTGGAGGATCGGCCCATTCAGTACACCTACCCGCTGGAGATGCCCCTGAAGGACAAGATCAACGCCATTGCCACCAAGATCTACCGCGCCGACGGCGTGAATTACAGCGCCGCCGCCAGCAAGACACTAGCCGAGCTGACCGAGATGGGCTACGGCAACCTGCCCGTATGCATTGCCAAGACCCAGTACAGCTTCAGCGACAACGCCAAGCTGACCGGTGCACCCACCGGCTTTACCATGGAGGTGCGCGAGGTGCGTCTGGCAGCCGGTGCAGGCTTTGTGGTCGTCATCTGCGGCAGCATCATGACCATGCCCGGCCTGCCCAAAAAGCCCGCCGCCGTGAACATCGACGTAGACGCCGACGGCAAAATCACCGGCCTGTTCTGATAAAAAATCCTGATAAAACGCAAAAGGCGCTGTCCGCAAGGACAGCGCCTTTTGTATTTTTACTCCATGGTGTGGCTGCAAAGGTAGTCTACCCATGCGGCGTAGCCCTCCGGCTTGATGTGGTAGCCGTCCGGCTGGGCATAGCTTTCAATCAGGTCGCCGTTTTCGTCTGCCAGTACCTCCCAAAGGTTGAGGAAGTAGCAATCTTTTTCCAGTGCAATGGCGGCAAGTTCGTTGTTAATGTGGCACAGGCGGTCGCGGTTCAGCCCTGCGTGGTTTGCCTGTGCGCTCACCTCCGGCCGTACCGGCGTGATAGACTGCACATAGATCTTTGCATCCGGCAGTGCCTGACTGATCATATCCAGCATCAGGCGGTAGTAGGTCAGAAAGCTGGTGTAATCGGTGTCCCGCCCCAGCACGTTGCTGCCCAGCAGCACGTAAACGGCCTTGGGCTGCTGGGCGGTCAAAGCGTCCAACGGGATCTCCGTCACGCCGTCCGCCCGCTTGCAGCTGGTGCCATTGACAAAGGCGTTGGGGCCTACCCCCTTATAGGCGCAGAACTGCGCCCCGGGCAGACCGGTATCGTAGATCTGCAGCCCCTGCGTCAGGCTGTCGCCCACAAAACTGACCTGTGCAAACCAGCTTTTTTCCACCGGAGCGCTGGCCGGCAGCGCCGCCATGCGGAAGTCCAGCGCGGTCTCGGTGCTGTCCTCCAGCGTCTGCACCCGGAGCTGCCGCGCCAGCGGGTAGTTGACCGTGTTCCATGTATTATCCGTGGTCACCTGCCGCAGAATGGTGTTTTGGCTCAGGGCGGTATCCACGCGCTCCCGGTGCAGCACCTTCCACAGAATGCCGATAGCGCTCAGCAGCGCCACCAGCGCCAGAAGGGCGACGATGATAAACACCCTGCGCCAGCGCCGGTGCAGGATGCGCCGCCGGTATTCCTGATAATCTGCCATTGTCGTTCCCTCACTTCCGGCCCGGAATGCGGGCTGTTCTATTTATAGTATAGCATAACTGCACCCAACAGCAAACCCCATTTGCCAAAAATGTACTGCAGGTTTTGCACGATACGGGGCCGTTTTGGTGCAAAACTGACAGAGCACTGCCACAAACGCTTGCATCCCATAGGCAGAATGTGTTATACTAGGATGAATCAAACGACAGGGAGGCTTTCACGATGGCATATACACCGAAACTGACTTATAAAGGCAAGCCCCTCGTCCGCAAGGACAACGAGCTGTATTACGGCAGCATGACCGATCCCTATGTGCTGTATCTGCAGATTTTGACCACCACCCCGGTGGGCGAGCAGCAGGTAGCCGACAAGGTACACCTGATGCTGCTTTCTACCGATACCACCAAGGCACCGCAGGAGCGCGTAGCGCGCCAGACCACCAAGCACGGCCTGTACAATGCGCTGGACATCGGCGGCATCTGGCTGCAGAAGGCCAACGAGACCCGCTGAACCAAATTAAAATGAACAATGCCGGACAGTCTGCGGACTGCCCGGCATTGCGTTTTTTATAAGGAATTTTATTAGAGATCCGGGATACACAAACGCCTGCGTGCGTTTCTGTATCCCATTTTCACAAGAGAATAAGAGAAGTTCTTACTCCTCGGTCACCTCAAAGTCCAGCGGCTCGCCGCAGCTGGGGCACTTGGGTGCGCCGTCCAGCAGCTCGTCCTCTTCAAATACGGCGGTCTTTCCGCAGGCGGGGCAGGTCACCTCGTACTGCACGGGGGCGTCCTTGGATTCGTCCTCCTCGTCCTCCAGTGCGACCTCAAAGGTCACACCGCAGTGGGCGCAGTGGGCTTCGCCTGCATCCAGATCATCCTCGCTGACGTAGACGGTCTCGCCGCAGGCGGGGCAGGCTACCTCGTAGAAGGGCTCGCTGGCGATGTCGTCATCTCCCGCATCCTCATCCTCGTCGGCTGCGTCGTCGTCCTCGTCCTCGGCATCCTCGTCCTCGTACAGGTCGGCTTCCAGATCCTCCAGCTCCTCGCTCAGATCGTTGATCTGGTCGTAGGCTTGGGTCAGATCCTCGTCCATGGCGGCAATGGCATCGGCCATCTCGCCCAGCAGCGCGGCCATGGCCTTGATGATCTTGCCTTCCTTGGTGGACTCATCCACGCCCAGACCGTCCACAAGGCCCTGCAGATAGGCTGCCTTATTGCTCAGTTCCATACGATTGCCCTCCTTGTTGTTTGAAAAAACCGGGCAAACGGTTGCCCGCTGCCCGGTAACTTCTGAAAAAAATCAGACGCGCTCCATATACTCGCCCGTGCGGGTATCAATGCGGATGTGGTCGCCCTCGTTGATGAACAGGGGCACACGGATCTCAGCACCGGTCTCGACGGTAGCGGGCTTCAGGGTGTTGGTGGCAGTGTTGCCCTTGACACCCGGCTCGGTCTGGGTGACTTCCAGCTCGATGAAGTTGGGGATCTCGACGCTGAACACCTTGCCCTTGTAGCTCAGCAGCTTGCACAGCTCGTTCTCCTTGCAGAACTTGAAGTTATCGGGCACATCGCTTGCGTTGACGGGGATGTCATCGTAAGTCTCGTTGTCCATGAAGTGGTACAGATCGCCATCCTCATAGCTGTAGGTCACGTCCTTGCGCTCGATGAAAGCCTGCGGGAACTTAGCGGTGGGGTTGTAGCTGGTCTCAACCACAGAGCCGGTGATCACGTTCTTGGTCTTGGTGCGGACAAAGGCAGCGCCCTTGCCGGGCTTGACGTGCTGGAACTCAACGACCTGAAGAACCTGGCCGTCCTGCTCAAAGGTCACGCCGTTGCGAAACTCGCCTGCAGAAATCATAGGAATTCCTCCATAAATTTAATCTCAAATGCTTATCGCATATCTTTATTTATTTTACCCAATCCGCTGCCGTTTGGCAAGGGGTTTCGGCAAAAAACACGATGAAATCACAAAATTTTTCTCAAATCCTGCGCTGCACGGTACATCTGCTGCATGGTGCAGGCGTCCTCGGCCTGGGTGCCCGCGCTCTCGCAAATGACCACCGGGGCCAACCCGCGCTCTGCCAGCAGCTCCATCAGCGGCTGCGGCTCCGGGCCGAACTGGGTTTCGGCAAAGGTCCAGTGGCGTTTTTCGCCGCCCTTGGAATACTCGATGCGGGAAAAATGCACATGGAACCGCCGGGCACGCTCATCCCCCAGTGCCTCGGCCATGCGGTCGAGGATGGCGGCATAATCGGCCTTGGACTGGATGCCGCCCAGCGTGCGGGCGTTCAGGTGCCCGAAGTCGATGCAGGGCGTGATGCGTTCATCCACACCGCACAGGGCCAGCACCTCGTCCAGCGTGCCCAGCTGGCCCACCTTGCCCATCGTCTCCGGGCAGAGGGTCATGTCGGCAAAGCCCGCCTCATCCAGTGCTTCCACGGCACGGCGCATGGTGTCCAGCGCTTTTTCAAGGGCCGCTTCCCGGCTCTGCTTGCCGCAGCTGCCGGAATGGAAGATGATGCGTTTTCCGCCCAGCGCCCGGCACACCGCCGCGCTCTGCAGCAGGTACTGGATGCTGTTCAGCCGCTTGTCCTCTTCCAGGCTGGACATGCTGATGTAATAGGGCGCGTGCACACTGAACAGAATGTCCTTCGGGGCGGCAAGGGCAGCCATCTTCGCGGCCTTGTCCAGCCCCAGGCGCACCCCGCGCCCGCACTGGTACTCAAAGGCGTTCAGGCCCATCTTTGCGGTGTACTCCGGCACCTCCAGGCTGGTCTTGTACCCCTGGGCGGCAAAGCTGTCGCTGGTGCCGGCCGTGCCGAACCGGATCTTCCAATCGTCACTCACAGGGTCTTCCCTCCCCGGTCGTAATATTCCTGCCAGTGTTTTTTCTCCCACTTGCGCTTGAGGATGACCTGCGCGCCCAGGTCCGGGCCGCGGGGGATCACCATCAGGCCGGGGATGCCGTACAGGGCGGCAGCCATCCGGTCGGCATAGAGCTGGTCGCCCACCATGGCCATCTGGCTGTGCTTCACGCCCATGCGGTGCTGTGCCGCCATCAGCGCAAAGGGCAGGGGCTTGGCCGAGCGGTACAGATAGGCAAGGCCCAGCTTCTGCGCAAAGGGACGCACCCGCTTTTCGGCCCCGTTGGACACGATGGTCAGCCGGACCCCGGCTTTGCGCATGGCGTCCAGCCACCCGGCCACCTCGTCCGGCAGCTCCTGGCTGCGGTCGGCGGTGAGGGTGTTGTCGATGTCCAGCACCAGTGCCCGGATGCCCTTTTGTGCCAGCCATTCCGGCGTGATGTGGGTCACGTCCTTGAAAACGTATTCGGGGGTGATGAGCATAGTAGTTCTCCCTGAAATGAAAATAGGAGAGCCTGCAGAACAGGCTCTCCTACATCGGCGTTAGCAACGCGTTTGAAATCAAAAGCAACGTGCGATTTCAAGCAGTTAATTACTTGAACTTGCGCTTGCGGGCTGCTTCGGACTTCTTCTTGCGCTTAACAG
>ERZ827520.3967-NODE-3967-length-11475-cov-3.480823_pt1 | contig 11475 bp, 9 predicted proteins | sample MGYA00519581_ERZ827520 | MGnify/ENA primary metagenome ERZ827520 (study PRJEB31778, sample SAMEA3449339) | human gut metagenome | biome: human gut; feature: human-associated habitat; material: faeces | place: United Kingdom | collected 2010/2012 ...
TACTTGTATCGACAATTATATTCAGACAGGAAAAGCTGAATCAGAAGAAAATTATCGGCTGTGTGATTGGTTTTGCAGGTGTTATCGTAGTCAGCATGAATGGACAGAAAATCGACATGAACTTAAGCATTATGGGTGACGGAAGTCTGTTCTTATGTGCGTTGTCATATGCATTTTCATCATGCCTTATGAAGAACTATTCAAAGAAAGACAATCCGGTAATGTTGAGCGGTTATCAGTTCATATTCGGTGGAATAGTAATGATTATATTAGGACTTGTGATGGGCGGTAGAATTACACACGTGTCAGTATCAGCAATACTAATGTTATTCTATCTCGCATGCATATCAGCCGTAGCCTACTCAATATGGGGAATACTGTTAAAGCATAACCCGGTATCCAAAGTGGCAATCTTTGGATTCACTAACCCTGTATTCGGTGTACTTCTTTCAGCCTGGTGGCTTGGAGAAGGAAGCAGAGAGCTTGGAATAAATGCATTAATAGCGTTAGTATTAGTGTGCATAGGAATCTGCATAGTTAATGTAAAAGGAAAGAAAGTCCTGGTAAGATGCGATTTCAATGTTCCTCTGAAAGAGGGCAAAATCACAGACGAGAACCGTCTTGTTGCAGCACTTCCTACAATCAAGAAACTGATCGCTGACGGAGGAAAAGTAATCCTCTGCTCACATCTTGTTAAACCGAAGGGAGAACCGAAACCGGAGCTTTCTCTTGCACCGGTTGCAGTAAGACTTTCAGAACTTCTCGGACAGGAAGTAAAATTCGCAGCAGATCCTGAAGTAGTAGGACCAAATGCAAAAGCAGCAGTTGAAGCTATGAAAGATGGAGAGGTAATCCTTCTTGAAAATACACGTTACAGAGCAGAAGAAACAAAGAACGGAGATGAATTCTCTAAGGAACTCGCTTCTCTTTGTGATGTATTCGTAAACGATGCATTCGGAACAGCTCATCGTGCACACTGCTCTAACGTTGGTGTTACCAAATATGTTGATACAGCAGTTGTAGGATATCTTATGCAGAAAGAAATCGATTTCCTTGGAAATGCAGTAAACAATCCGGAAAGACCGTTCGTTGCAATCCTTGGTGGAGCTAAAGTTTCAAGCAAGATTTCTGTAATCGAAAACCTGATCGATAAAGTAGACACTCTGATCATTGGTGGAGGTATGTCTTATACATTCAGCAAAGCACAGGGCGGAACCGTTGGAAAATCTCTTCTTGAAGAAGATTACTGTGAATATGCACTGAACATGATTCAGAAAGCTAAAGACAAAGGCGTAAAACTCCTTCTTCCGGTAGACAACGTAATTGCAGATGATTTTTCAAATGATGCAAATATCAAAGTTGTTAAAGCTGGCGAAATTCCGGAAGGATGGGAAGGACTTGACATCGGACCAGAGACAATCAAGATCTATGCTGACGCTGTAAAAGATGCAAAGACAGTTGTATGGAACGGACCTATGGGTGCATTCGAGATGCCGAACTTTGCAAAAGGAACAGAAGAAGTCGCAAAAGCACTTGCTGAGACAGATGCAGTAACAATCATCGGTGGTGGTGATTCTGCAGCAGCAGTTAACCAGCTCGGATACGGCGACAAGATGACTCACATCTCTACGGGTGGCGGAGCTTCCCTTGAATTCCTTGAAGGTAAGGAACTGCCAGGTGTAGCAGCTGCTAACGATAAATAAGCAGCGTCTGTAATTAAGATAAAATAAGGGAGATTATTGCAATGGCAAGAAAGAAAATTATTGCAGGTAACTGGAAAATGAATATGACACCTTCAGAGGCAGTAGAGCTTGTGAATACACTCAAATCTCTGGTTGTGACAGAAGAGGCTGACGTGGTATTCTGCGTACCGGCAATCGATATCATTCCGGTTGTAGAAGCTGCAAAAGGAAGCAACATCCAGGTTGGAGCAGAGAATATGTACTTTGAAGAAAAAGGTGCATACACAGGAGAAATCTCTCCGAACATGCTTACAGATGCTGGTGTTAAATATGTTGTTCTCGGACACTCTGAAAGAAGAGAATACTTCGCAGAGACAAACGAGACTGTGAACAAAAAGATGCTGAAAGCATTTGAACACGGACTTACACCGATCATGTGCTGTGGAGAAACTCTTGAACAGCGTGAACAGGGTGTGACAATGGACTTCATCCGTCAGCAGGTTAAAGTTGGATTCCAGAATGTAACAGCAGATCAGGCTAAGACAGCAGTTATCGCTTATGAGCCAATCTGGGCAATCGGAACCGGTAAGACAGCTACAACAGAGCAGGCTCAGGAGGTTTGCAAAGCTATCCGTGAATGTATCGCTGAAGTTTATGATGAAGCTACAGCAGAAGCAATCCGTATTCAGTACGGCGGATCTGTAAATGCAGCTACAGCACCGGAATTATTCGCTCAGCCGGATATCGATGGTGGACTTGTAGGTGGTGCTTCTTTAAAACCAGATTTTGGTAAGATTGTAAACTGGAAATAGTCAATTATACCAAGGCGCAGGCAGAAATGCCTGCGTTTTTCGACTGTCAAAGTTTTAACAAGTGCTTGCAAGCATATATAAAATCATGTACAATATTTAACTGAAAGAGAAATCAAACGCTTTAAGACAAAATGAAGGAGTGTAAGACGATGAGTAAAAAACCAACAGTTTTGATGATCTTAGACGGTTACGGTCTGAGAGATGAAAAGAAAGGCAACGGTATTGCAGAGGCAAACACACCGGTTATGGATAAATTAATGGCTGAATATCCGTTTGTAAAAGGAAATGCAAGCGGACTTGCTGTAGGACTTCCGGACGGTCAGATGGGTAACTCGGAAGTAGGTCATATGAATATGGGTGCAGGACGTATCATTTACCAGGAACTCACCAAGATCACAAAAGCAATCGATGATGGTAATTTCTTCGAAAATAAGGCACTTCTTGCAGCCTGTGAAAATGCGAAGAAGAACGATACAGCTCTTCATCTGATGGGACTGGTATCTGATGGTGGTGTACACAGTCACATTACACATATTTATGGAATTTTGGAACTTGCAAAGAGACAGGGGCTGGACAAAGTATATGTTCACTGCTTCCTTGACGGACGTGATACACCTCCGGCATCTGGGAAAGAATATGTTGAACAGTTAGAAGCAAAGATGAAAGAAATCGGTGTAGGTGAAGTTGCAAGTGTTTCCGGACGTTACTATGCAATGGACCGTGACAACCGTTGGGACCGTGTAGAAAAAGCATACGCAGCACTTACACGCGGCGAAGGTGACACAGCAGCATCAGCAACAGAAGGAATCCAGGCTTCTTATGACGCAGATGTAACGGATGAGTTCGTAGTACCATTTGTAGTAACAAAGGACGGCGCACCGGTTGCAACGATCAAAGAAAATGATTCCGTAGTATTCTTCAACTTCCGCCCGGACAGAGCAAGAGAGCTCACAAGAACATTCTGTGACGACAGCTTTGACGGATTTGACAGAGGAGACAGAATCAAGACAACATTTGTATGCTTTACAGAATACGATGCTACAATCGAAAATAAACAGGTCGCATTTGTGAAAGAAGAAATCACTAATACATTTGGTGAGTTCCTTGCCAAGAACGGAAAGAAACAGGCACGTATCGCTGAGACAGAGAAGTATGCTCACGTAACATTCTTCTTCAATGGCGGCGTAGAGGAACCAAATGAAGGAGAAGACAGAATTCTTGTAAAATCTCCAAAGGTTGCTACTTATGATTTGAAGCCAGAGATGAGTGCATATGAAGTATGTGACAAGCTCGTTGCAGCAATCAAGTCTGATAAGTATGATGTTATCGTAATTAACTTTGCCAACCCTGACATGGTAGGTCATACTGGTGTGATCGAGGCTGCTGTAAAAGCCATTGAAGCAGTTGACGAGTGTGTAGGAAAGGCTTACGAAGCATTAAAAGAAGCTGACGGACAGATGTTCATCTGTGCAGATCACGGTAATGCAGAGTACATGATCGATGAAGAGACAAAAGAGCCATTTACAGCACATACAACCAATCCTGTACCATTCATCCTTGTAAACGCAGATCCTGCATACAAGTTGAAAGAAGACGGATGCTTGGCAGATATTGCTCCTACACTGATCGAACTGATGGGTATGGAACAGCCGGCTGAGATGACTGGAACATCACTTCTTGTGAAATAATACAAACATATTCAACGTATGTTATATGCTATAATGAACAGATTGTGGAAAATGCAAAAGCGTATTTTCTACAATCTGTTCTGTATTTATCAGTATAATTATAAAAGGAACATCATGAGGAGAACGACATGAAGATTGTTATTGTAGAAGATGATCCGGGTATCCGAAAGGAATTAAAACAGCTCCTGGAAAATGCTTTTTATGAAGCAGAGATAATCGAAGAATTTAAAGATACGGCAGAGCAGATATGCAGCATGATACCGGCACCGGATCTGGTACTCCTGGATTGGAATCTTCCGGGGGAAAGCGGCTTTGACATCTGTACGAAGCTGAAAGAACATTCAGATATTCCAATCATATTTCTGACCAGCCGGACAGATTCCATGGATGAACTGACCGGAATCTTGAAAGGGGCAGATGATTATATCACAAAACCGTTCAATCCACCGATTCTGCTGGCAAGAATAGGCGTAGTACTAAAAAGAACTACTGATAAAAATGCAGAGAAATCAAGGGGTAATGCCTTGAACATGGAATATAAAGGTGTAATCCTAAATGTTGTGGGAGGCTGCATAGAGCATGAAGGAAAAAAGACAGATCTTACGAAAAATGAGTTGAAGATCCTGCACCTTCTATATCAGAAAAAGGGTGAGATTGTTCCGAGACTGGATATGATCGAATACCTGTGGGACAATGAAGTCTTCATAGATGACAATACATTAAGTGTGAATGTTACAAGACTCAGAGGAAAACTGGCTGACATCGGAGTGACGGATTTCATTGAGACAAAACGGGGAATGGGGTACCGCATATGAGATTTTCGGAATATATAAAAGATAAGATTCTGATATGTCTGCTGCACCTCCTGTGTATGATATTACTGATGGGGTTCTTCTATATTACAGGGTATAACAGAAACGCAGCTGCACTGATTCTCATTTTCTGGTGGATCATCCTTGGGATATGGATTGTGACAGGATATTATCGCAGGAAGAAATATTTTGACAGGGCAGAACATATTCTGGAAAATGTAGATCAGAGATATCTGCTTGGAGAATTGCTGCCAGCTTCACCATATCTGGAAGATCGGATCTACCGGGAGTTGATCAGACGATCGAATAAATCTGTGATCGAACGGATCCGTATGCTTGAAGATGAACAGAATGATTATCGGGATTATATCGAAAGCTGGGTGCATGAGATCAAAGCACCGATTACCAGTATCCAGCTTGCGTGTGAGAATCATAAAGACGAAGTGACCAGACAGATCGGTCTTGAGAATCAACGGATTGAAAATGACGTAGATATGGTTCTGTATTATGCCAGAATGGAAAAGGTATACAAAGACTATATGATCGAAGAGACAGACCTTGGGAAGGCGGCTTCTGAAATTTTGATAAAAAATAAGTATTATCTAATTAGTAACGGAGTGCGCGGGGAAGTGGAGTGCCCTGATCTTGCGTATACCGATAAAAAGTGGATCCTTTTTATACTGAACCAGCTTATGCTGAACAGTGTGAAATATAAAAGTGAGAATCCAAAGGTCCATCCGTATATTCATATTTACACGGAAAGGTACGGTCATGGTGTCCGGCTGATCGTAGAAGATAACGGAACCGGAATACGGGAAGAAGAAATGTCCAGAATCTTTGAAAAAGGTTTTACCGGTTCCAATGGAAGAAATGGTAAGAAATCTACGGGGATGGGTCTTTATCTGTGCAGACGGCTGTGTGAAAAGCTTGGAATTGCCATCGAGGCGGAATCTGTCCGTGGTGAAGGCACGAAGATGATCCTTACATTTCCGGTCAGCAGTTATCTTTCAAAAATGTAAGATAACTGAAAGATACATCGATACATCTTTCTGGTCCGGACGGGTAAAGTAGAGATGAAAAAGAGTATTACAAAAAGACCGGAAAGGATGATATGGATGAGAAGAATAAGAAAGCATGGCAAGACAACAGAGAAAAAAACAGACAGAATCCTGGCAGGAGGCAGAATCCCGGATGGAGAGATTCGGGTGTGTGATGTGGAAAAATATTACGGAAGTGATACGAACATCACCAAAGCGGTAGACAGGGTAAGCTTTTGCGTCCAAAAAGGAGAATTTGTGGGAATCATGGGAGCATCGGGTTCCGGAAAGACAACACTTTTGAATATGCTGTCTACGATTGACCGTGTGACTGCAGGGCATATATACTACGGAGAAACGGATATTACAGAGTTGAGTGATGAGGCACTGGCGGAATTTCGGAAAGACAATCTTGGATTCATATTTCAGGATTACAACTTGTTAGATACACTTACGATAGAAGAGAATATTGTGCTGGCAATGACGCTGCACAGCAAGAGTAAAAGAGAGATCCAAGAGAAATGTGATCACATATTGAAGCTGCTTGATATCGAAGAAATCCGGGATAAATTCCCCTATCAGGTATCCGGGGGCCAGAAGCAGCGTTGTGCCTGTGCCAGAGCGATGATTCATCGTCCGAAACTGATCCTCGCAGATGAGCCGACCGGTGCGCTGGATTCCAGAGCGGCACAGATGCTGCTCGAAACATTCCGCAAGATGAATCATGATATGCACTCTACGATCCTCATGGTTACACATGATGCGTTTTCGGCCAGCTACTGCAGCCGTATTCTTTTCCTGAAAGATGGAAAGATATTCCATGAACTGGTAAGAGGAGTGGAAGAAAGGCGGGAATTTCTGAATAAGATCCTGGATGTATTATCTCTGACAGGAGGTGAACTGTCAGATGTTCGGTAAGCTTGCACTGCGCAATGTCAGACGTTCCGCCAGAGATTATCTGGTGTATGTGCTGACGATGACATTTGTGGTATCATTGATGTTTGCATTTAACAGTATCATTTTTTCGAAGGATCTTCAGAAAATGTATGAAATGGCAGCGATAATGGCAGCGATGATCGGTATTGCCACATTCTTTATTGTACTGATCGTTGCATGGCTGATCAATTATATGGTACGGTTCATGCTGGAAAAAAGGAGCCGTGAATTCGGTATCTATCTGTTGATCGGAATGAATAAAAAGGAAGTGTCCGGGCTTTATATGAAAGAAAATCTGCTGCTCGGTGTGTGTTCCTTTGTGATAGGACTGGGGCTTGGAATGTTGCTTCAGCAGGTGCTGCTCGTTGTCCTTTATAGTGTCATACAGGTGGAACTAAGACCCCATCTGGAATTCAATGGATATTGTTTCCTTATGACTGTGTGCTGCTTTGCAGGATGTTATCTGCTGGCACTGTTCCGGTGCAGCCGGAAATTCCGCAAGATGAACATTCATGATCTGATGAGAGAAAATCAGAAGAATGAGGAATTAAAAGAAAAAATAAAGCGGTTATTACTGCCGTTTTCCATTCTGTTCATCTTTGCGTTCGGTGTCTGGATACTGAGCGGAAATATACAGTCGCCGGGAGGGGCAGCAGTATTTCTGACGGGTCTGTTTATTACAATGTATGTGTTTTATATAGGGCTTTCCGCATGGATCATCTGCTATGTGAAGAAAAAAGGAAATGCGGTCTACCTGGGGCAGAATCTGTTCCTGCTGCGTCAGTTTGCATCTAAATTGAAAACGATGCGGTTTACCATGGGAACACTTACGGTGCTTTTTATGGTCGCATTTCTGGGGTGCTCGGTTGCATTAATGTTTACAGACTGGCAGAATCAGGTTTTAGAGACAAAATTTCCATTTGATGTACAGGTGAACAGTCAGAATCCGGAATATGATTTTGCCAAGGAGTTGGATATTGTCGGAGAAGAAGCAGGTGTAAAGGATTCGTGCGTGTACCGTATTTATGAAAATCATACGAACACAATGAATACATGGCTGTATACGCATCTGCGGTATTTTGGAGATGAGTACCGCAGAGAAGACGGAACACCGGATGAGAAAAAGATACGTAAAGGTTCCGATGATGATGCATATTGCAGATATGATACATATATGGGGCTGAGTGATTACAATCATCTGAGAAAAATGCTGGGATATTCCACGGAAACTCTTGGGAAAAATGAATATATCCTTCAGATGAAGCAAAGAGTGTATAAGGAAACCGGAGATTTTACGGATGACGTGAAGCTTCAGGACCGAGGAGAGACACTGACCTGCAGGAAGATCTGCACCGAATCATTTTCGCAGGACGGACATAACGGCGGTGATTATATCATCGTTGTGCCGGATGAACGGATACAGCAGATGACACCGTACTATTCAGAACTTGCGGTAAGTGTGAAGAAAAAAGTACCGGATAACCTGCAGAATAAGCTGGATAATCTGTCAGATAAACATGATTATGCCGGTCATACATACATGGAAGAAGACGATGATAATGTATGTTATGGTACGGATACCATTGTCACATATGCTGCGGTGAATCTTGTGCGGGAAAATGCATCGGCTGAGGTCAGATATATGATGAGCTGCATCACATTCCCATGTATGTATATCGGGCTGGTATTTTTGTGTATTGCATTGACGGTGTTATCGGTACAACAACTGAGCGATTCGGCAAAATATAGGTTCCGCTATCAGGTGCTTTCGAAAATCGGCCTTGGAAGACGCGAGATCCAACAGACCGTATTCCGTCAGCTGTCCGGGTATTATCTGTGTCCGGCAATCCTTTCGGCAGTGATCAGCGGGATCATAGCGGTGTATATGGGTGCCGGATTTAACTTCTATACAGGAGTCAGTACACCGGTGTTACAGTATTTTGCAATTTCATTCGCCCTGTTCTTTGGCGTATATGTAGTTTATTTTGGAGCGACCTATGTCGGATTTATCAGAAATATCGAAGAATGAAAATGGAGAGGGAAGTATGAGTAGAAATGCAATAAAATATCTGGCAATGGCAGCTATGTTCTGTAATCATTTTGCCTATATATTTTTAAAAGAAGGCAGTACAGGGCAGGAAGTTATGGTTGATATCGGGTATTTTACAGCCATTACTATGTGCTATTTCCTTGTGGAAGGATATCATTACACAAGATCTGTAAAGAACTATGCACTGCGGCTGCTTGTATTTGGGATCCTTTCACAGATTCCCTTCATGCTGGCATTGAAACAGACGAACCTGAACATGATGTTCAGCCTTCTTCTATGTCTGGGAGTGGTGTGGGTTGCAGATCATGTAAAACATAAAGGGGAGAAAATGCTATGGCTGTTCGTGCTGGTAATCTGTTCGCTCTGGACGGACTGGGCACTTCTGGCACCGGTATTTACGATGCTGTTTGTAAATGCATATGGGGACAGGAAAAAAGTATCACTGGCATATGGAAAAGCAGTGGGATTCTTCTTTCTGTTGAATGTGTTGTCATACAGGGCGGACTGCGGGCTGGAGAGTGCGCTCATACATTCTGCATGTGCCTGTATCGGGCCGGCAGCATCGGGAGTGGTTATACAGTGTATGTATAACAAAGCAGACAAAACAGCACACGGCTGGGAAAAATGGTTTTTCTACGGATTTTATCCGGTGCATCTTCTGCTTCTCTGGATGATACAGTTTGCAAAAGTATAGATGGAACGGTTATAATAATACCGGGGTGTGACGGATGCGGAAAAAACGCAGAAGGACGGCTCCGGTATTTTTTGAAGCAGGCAGGTAGAGAATATGGAAAAAGAAAAGCTTGATAAAATGTATGATATCTGTTTCTTTGATTTGGATGGCACGATCATCGATTCTTCACCGGGAATTACGAATTCAGTGATGTATGCGTTGGAGAAATTCGGAATCGAAGAGACCGAACGGGAAAAATTATATAAATTCATCGGTCCGCCGCTTACCGATTCGTTCGCCAGATTCTATGGATTTGACGACGAGAAAAGCTGGAAGGCGGTGGAGTATTACAGGGAATATTATCAGGATACGGGGATTTTTGAGTGTTCGGTGTATCCCGGATTTGAAAAATCATTAAAGGCATTGAAGGCAGCAGGAAAAAGACTTTTTGTCGCGACGTCCAAACCGGAAGTATATGCGAGAAGGATCATTGAACATTTTGACCTGGATCAATATTTTGAATATGTGGCAGGTATGGAACTGGACGGAGGCAGAGGCAGTAAGGCAGAGGTGATCGGATATCTGATCGATACCTGCCGGATGCAGGATAAGAAGAGGATACTGATGATCGGTGACCGTGAACATGATGTGCTTGGGGCGAAGCAGGAAGGGCTTGACTGTATGGGGGTATTATATGGATTCGGCAACCGTGAAGAACTGGAAAAAGCAGGCGCAGTATACGTTGCCGGGACGCCGGAAGACATTGCCGGGATCATCCTGAAATGATGCGGTAATCCTGCATTTTGTGAAAAATGTAAAAATATGGGTACCAATACTTGACAAAAGAAGAAGTAGTTGTTATTATAAAAAAACAGAACGCACTCTGTTTTTTATAAATGATAGAAAAGAGGTGCAATATGCAAAGAGTATTTTCATTATTGGTAGACAATAATCCCGGTGTATTAAGCCGTGTATCCGGACTGTTCAGCAGACGAGGATACAGTATCGACAGTATAACTGCCGGAGTTACGGCAGATCCGAGATTTACCAGAATTACCATTGTGGCCAGCGGAGATGAGTTGATCTTATCGCAAATCGAAAAGCAGGTCAGAAAGCTGGAAGATGTCATTGAGATCAAAGTACTTCAGCCGGAAGATTCGGTATATCGTGAACTGATCATGGTGAAGGTTCGGGCGAATAAGACGGAGAGAACGGAGATCATATCTGTGGCGGATATATTCCGCGCGAAGATTGTTGATGTAGAGAAGGATTCCCTGATGGTGGAACTGACAGGAAATGGTTCAAAAGTAGATGCGTTTCTGGAACTTTTGGAAGGTTATGAGATTCTTGAACTTGCAAGAACAGGTATTACCGGATTGCAGAGAGGAATCAAGGATGTAACAGTCATTGATCAGGAAGGAAACATCAACACATTATAATTGATATATTATAATGGACAAACAGTAACTCATTTTAATCAGACATTAAACAGAGACGAGCCCGGTGGAAGGGCGACCCCTTGTTTAAGAAAATAAAAAATCATTTATTTTTTAGGAGGTATGCTATAATGGCAGCAAGAATTTTTTATCAGGAAGATTGTAATTTATCAGTATTAGAGGGACAGAAGATCGCTATCATCGGTTATGGTAGCCAGGGACATGCACATGCTCTGAACTTAAAAGAGTCCGGATGCGATGTTATCGTTGGTCTTTATGAAGGAAGTAAATCATGGGCAAAAGCTGAAGCTCAGGGATTCAAAGTATTCACAGCAGCTGAAGCAGCAAA
>ERZ827520.3971-NODE-3971-length-11459-cov-3.302175_pt1 | contig 11459 bp, 10 predicted proteins | sample MGYA00519581_ERZ827520 | MGnify/ENA primary metagenome ERZ827520 (study PRJEB31778, sample SAMEA3449339) | human gut metagenome | biome: human gut; feature: human-associated habitat; material: faeces | place: United Kingdom | collected 2010/2012 ...
TTGCGGTGGTCGCGTTTCTTGGCCTCCTCCATCCGCTGGAGGTATTCGGTCAGCATCTTGGCCTGCGGGAACGAAATAGCATATACACGGGTGAGCTGTTTGTTCTTCTCGTCGCCCCGCCAGTAAGCCCCGGCCACCGAGGTGATCTTCACCGCCTTGATCAGTCCCGTATTGGGAATATGTCCGCCCCGGCACAAATCGGTAAAGTCGCCGTGATCGCAGAACGAGATCGTCCCGTCTTCCAGCGCCTGGATCATCTCGACCTTGTAGGGGTTGTGCTCCTTTTCGTAGTAGTCCAAAGCCTGTTTCTTGGATACCGAACGCAAGTGGAAGTCGTTCTTCTCGCGCGCCAGTTCCATGAACTTGTCCTCTACCTTCTTGAAATCGGCCTCGGTAAATTTCTCCTGGCCGAAATCGATGTCGTAATAAAAGCCGTTTTCGATCGCCGGACCGATGGTCAGTTTGGCGTCAGGATAAAAACGGAGGATCGCCTGGGCCAGCACGTGCGCCGAAGAATGCCAAAAGGCGCGTTTTCCGGCTTCGTCGTCCCAGGTGTACAACACCAGCGAAGTATTTGCAGTCAACGGAGTGGTCACTTCGATGGTCTTTCCGTCGGCCGAAGCCGAGATGACGTTGCGCGCCAAGCCTTCGCTGATACTGCGGGCTACTTCATACGGGGTTACTCCCTCGGGGTACTCTTTCTTGCTCCCGTCCGGGAAGGTTATCTCTATCATGTTCTCGTGCGTTTATGTAAACGGTACAATGAGCCTGCAAATTTAATATTTTTCCACAAAAATAGAAAAACACCGCCGGCTTTTTCCCTGCTTCCGCGACATTTTTTCGCTTGTTTTCTCAAAACGCGACAAAAGCCCGAACGCCAAGCGGACCTTCCCCGCAAAAAGGCTCATTTTCCTCTGACAAACAACGACTTTATGCAAGGACAAAAAAAATCCCGGAAGCGTTTCCGGGATTTTTTCTGCTTGCCAAAAGGCACATCGACTACTGCGCTTTGGTAACCACGCGCTCTTTGATGCGGGCCTTCTTGCCGGTGAGGGCGCGCAGGTAGAAAATACGGGCGCGACGCACCTTACCGCTCTTGTTGAGTTCGATCTTCTGGATGGCCGGCATGTTGAACGGGAAGATACGCTCCACGCCCACCGTTCCGGACATTTTGCGGATGGTAAAGGTCCGGGTAGCTCCCTGTCCGCGCAGTTGGATCACCACGCCGCGGAAGAACTGGGTACGGGTCTTGTTACCTTCCTTGATTTCGTAATACACCGTGATCGTGTCGCCGGCGCGGAATTCGGGAAATTCCTTTTTCTCTACGAACGAGTCCTGTACGTACTTGATTAAGTCCATTTTGGGATTGAAAGATTAGACATTAAACTCCACAGCCAACATACACGTCCCTCGCCAGAGGTTGGTCGGGATCCGGCTCCGCGGGTGCTTCACGCACACCTCGGCTACCGAGGCTGCAAATTTACGATTTTTTCCTGTTTTCCAAACATCCCCGCCGTTTTTCCGACATTTTTTCCTCTTCTGCAGGATTTTCTCCTTGCCGAAAGGGGCCAAACGGCTCTTTCCCCAACCCAAACGGGCCTTGGGCCTATCGCCGCGCCAACTCCGCCGCGATGTACGGCGCGGTGTACGACTCCTGGCACCGGATGAGGTCTTCGGGAGTACCGGCAAAGACCAGATTGCCCCCACCATCGCCCCCTTCGGGACCGAGGTCGATCACGTAGTCGGCGCATTTGATCACATCGGGATTGTGCTCCACCACTACGATGCTGTGTTCCCGGGCGATGAGCGAATCGAACGCCGCCAGGAGCTTCTTGATGTCGTGGAAGTGCAGTCCGGTGGTCGGCTCGTCGAAGATGAACAGGGTGCGCACCCCGGTTTTGCCCTTTCCCAGGAACGAAGCCAACTTGATACGCTGCGCTTCCCCGCCCGAGAGGGTCGAGGAAGGTTGCCCGAGCTGGACATACCCCAGCCCCACGTCGGAGAGCGGCTGCAGCTTTTCGACGATGCGGCGGTTGCCATGGCGGGTGAAAAAGTCGATGGCTTCGTCCACCGTCATGTCGAGAACATCCGAGATGTTCTTGTCCTGATACTTTACCTCCAGCACTTCGCGTTTGAAGCGTTTGCCCCCGCAGGCTTCGCACGGCAGGTGCACGTCGGCCATGAACTGCATCTGCACCACCACTTCCCCGTCGCCCTTGCACACCGGACAGCGGCCCTTGTCCACATTGAAACTGAAGTGCTGGGCGGAAAATCCCCGCAGCTTTGCCAAGGGCTGGGCGGCAAACAGATCGCGGATCTCGTCGTAGGCCTTGACATAGGTAACGGGGTTGGAACGCGAAGACTTCCCGATGGGGTTCTGGTCCACCATCTCGACCGCGGCCAAAGCGTCCAGGTCGCCCGAAACGCCGGTGCAGTCCCCCACCCGCAGCGAAGAGTCGTGGTAATGCCGCGCCAGAGCGGGATACAGGATGCCGTTTACCAGCGTGGATTTCCCGCTGCCCGACACCCCGGTTACCACCGTGAGCATTTCCAGGGGGAAACGCACGTCGATGCCCTTCAGGTTGTTCTCGCGCGCGCCCTTGACTTCGATATAACGGCGCACCGGACGGCGGGAGGCGGGCACTTCGATCTTTTCCTGATAGCGCAGGTAACGCGCCGTGAGCGAATCGCTCTGTGCCAGCTCGGACGGAGGTCCGCAAAAGACGACCTCCCCGCCGTGGATCCCCGCTCCGGGACCGATGTCCACCAACAGGTCGCAGGCCTGCATCACTTCCCGGTCGTGTTCCACCACGATGACCGTATTGCCGAGGTCGCGCAATTTCTTCAGCACGGAGATAAGCCGGTCGGTATCCCGCTGGTGCAAACCGATGGAGGGCTCGTCCAGGATGTACATCGAACCCACCAGGGAACTTCCCAGGGACGTGGCCAGGTGGATGCGCTGGGATTCCCCGCCCGAAAGGGTCGAGGAGGCGCGATTGAGCGTCAGATACCCCAACCCCACCTCGCGCAGGAAACCGATCCGCCGGCGGATCTCCGTCAGGATGCGCGAGGCGACCTTCTGCTGATACTCCGACAGGGTAAGGGTATTGAAGAATTCGCCCAACCGATCCAACGGCCAGTCCACCAGTTCGGGGAGGCTGCGGCCGCCCACCCGAACATAGCCGGCCTCCGGCCGCAGCCGCTTGCCGTGGCACACCGGGCATACGGTCTTTCCCCGATAGCGGGCCAGCATGATGCGGTAGTGCATCTTGTAGCTGTCCCGCTGGAGCATGGCAAAGAAGTCGTCGATGCCCTTGAAATATTTCGTGCCGTGCCACAGCTGGTCTTTCTGCTGGGGTGTGAGTTCGCAGTACGGCGTGTGGATGGGAAATCCGGAGCGCTCGGCGGTATCGACCACCGCCTGCCGCCACAACCCCATTTTTTCGCCCCGCCAAGGGGCTACGGCCTGCTGATAGACCGAAAGCGAGGTGTCGGGCACCACCAGTGCCGGGTCGATGCCCATCACCTTTCCGTATCCTTCGCATTCGGGGCAGGCGCCCAGCGGGTTGTTGAACGAAAACAGGTGTTCGGTCGGTTCGATAAAATCGATGCCATCGGCGCGAAACGCATCGGAAAACGTCCGGACCGTTCCCGTGCGGGCTTCCGCTACCTGCATCGTTCCATGGCCTTCGTAAAAAGCGGTGGATACCGAGTCGGCCAAACGGGCCAAGGCTCCTTCGTCCGTCGTAGCTTCGGCGCGGTCCACCACCAGGAGGAAACGGTCGAGGTCCTTCTCTACCGAGAAAGCCACCAGGTCGGCCAGTTTGACCACCTTTCCCTCCAGTTTGATCCGGGAATACCCTTGGGCGTTGAGGGCGGCCACGGCCTGGGAAAAGGTCCTCCCGGAGGGGATGCGATACTCCGCTTCGATCTCGATGGGGGTGCCGGCGGGCAGGCTTCGGATGTAGTCGATCACGTCGCTCACCTGCTCGCGTTGCACCAGTTGTCCGCTCACCGGGGAATACGTCTGCCCGATGCGGGCGTAAAGCAGCTTGAGGTAGTCGTACACTTCGCTCGCGGTGCCCACGGTAGAACGCGGATTGGCGGTATTGACCTTCTGGCGGATGGCAATGGCGGGTGCGATGCCTTTGATGTACTCTACCTTCGGTTTGTCGATGCGCCCCAGGAACTGACGGGCGTAGGCCGAGAGGCTCTCCACGTACCGGCGCTGTCCTTCGGCGTACAAGGTGTCGTAGGCCAGGGAGGACTTTCCGCTGCCCGAAAGTCCGGTGAGCACGATGAACTTGCGGTGAGGAAGTGCCAGGTCGATGTGCTTGAGGTTGTGCACATCGGCCCCTTTGATGAGGATGTATTCGCGGGGGTCGAGTTTGTCCAGATCCAGAGCCATTCTTTATTTCTTTTTTTGAATCCACAAAGGTACTAAAAAGGCCGGCATGTCGGTCAAAATAGCCAAAGCCGAACCGCCTTCTGTTTTATGAAAAAATGCGCAAAACTCCCGGGTGCGGGCAAGCGAAGGGCCGGAAGGCAAAGCCTTCCGGCCCTTCGCTTGCCCGCACCGTCCCCTGCGGAATCCCTTCCACCCGAAAGTCCTGAAAACAAACGGGTAGAAACGGCCGGGAAACGCCCTTACAACAAGTCGAAATGCTCGAAAGCCAGAGCGATCCCGTCCTCGTCCACCGGAGTGGTTACGAAGTCGGCCGCCCGGCGGACTTCCGGCGCGGCATTGCCCATCGCCACACCCGTGCCCACGGCATGCAGCATTGCAATGTCGTTGCCTCCGTCGCCGAAGGCCATCGTATCCTCCATGCGGATACCCAGATAGTTCACCATCCGGGCGATGCCTACATCCTTGCCGGCACTCTCGGGGATCACGTCGCCGAAAAGAGGGCTCCAGCGCACCATCCGGCAATGGGGGAAATGAGCCATCACTTCCGCCTGCTGCTGCGGAGAGATGAACCAAAGCATCTGCGAAACGCCGCTGCGGGCCACCGCGATCCACTCCTGCAGATCGTCCGCAGGGGGCATCTCCAGATTGAGCTGGCGGCCGAGCAGAGCGACGTTTTCGTCCGTAAAATTGAGATGAAGCTTCTCCTGAGTTACCAAAGCGCACGGGAAAGCCTGTGAGGTCTGCTGCCAGGCAACGAGCGTTTCGATGTCTTCCCGGTCGATAAAACGCTCGAAGACCACCGTGCCGTCCGAGAGGAAACAACGGCTACCGTTGAGCGTGACATAGCCGTCGAACACGTCCGGCAGGTGTGCCTGATCGATGTCGGCCTTGCGGCGGCCGGAGGCTATAAAAAGTTTCACGCCTTTCTCACGTGCCCTTTGCAGGGCTTCGACGGCCGAATCCGGCACGCGATGCGTACGGAAACTGAGCAGGGTTCCGTCCACATCGAAAAAGATAGCTTTTATCACGGTATGTATCGTTTTTTCTTGGTTTCTGACAAGGGTACGGCTATTTGTCAATAAAATTCCACCTCCGTCGCCCCTTCGCCGTAAAGGTGGAACGGCGCATCGTAAAACCGGACGCGCGCATACCCGGAGATCAGACGGCGCAACTCCTCCTTGAGCACTCCGTCGCCCACACCGTGTATGAACACCATCCGGTGGATGATCCCTTCCCGGCGGGCTGCTTCGAGAGCCGTGCGGGCATAGTGCAACTGATAGTCCAGGATCTCGCCCGAGGACATCCCCCGCGGGGATTTGACCAGTTTTTCGATGTGCAGGTCGAGCACCCGTACGGGCGCCTCGCGCAGGTTTTTGTTCGTCGGCGGGGTGGGACGGCGGCGCTCGGCGTACTTGTCGTGCGTGAGGTAATCCCAGTCCTTGTCCCGGATGTATTCGGAGAGCCCTTCCCGAGCCTGCTCCTGCGAAACGATATCGTTCGGAGCACAGCGGTATTCGAAGCCATCGTCCGAGACGACCACCACCTTCCCATCGCCGACCGACTTGACCCGTCCTTTGATCTCGTCATCGACGAAGGCTACGCGCTCCCCTACCCGAAAGTCCCTTTCCATCGTTTAAATCCTCACATGTTCGAGCAGTTCCCCGGCTGCGACCTCGGTCTGCGTGCCGGCCGTCATATCCTTGAGGGTGAAGACCCCTTTTTCCACTTCGCTGCTGCCGGCGATCGCCACCCAGCGCACCGACTTCCGGTTGGCATAGTCCAACTGCTTGCCCAACTTGACGGCGTCGGGATACATCTCGGCCCGTACGCCCGCCGCCCGGAGCTGCTGCAAAGCCTTCATGGAATAATGCGCTTCCACGGCTCCCATGTTGGCCAGCAAGACGTCCACTCCGCGGTCCAGTTCCGCATCGAAACGCCCCAGTTCTTCCATCACCAGGCAGATGCGGTCCAGTCCGAAGGAGATGCCTACCCCCGAAACGTTCTTCATGCCGAAGATGCCCGTCAGGTCGTCGTAACGTCCTCCGCCGCCGATGGAACCCATCTCCACGCCTTGGGCTTTGACCTCGAAGATAGCTCCGGTGTAGTAGTTCAGCCCCCGCGCCAGGGTCAAATCCAGGTCGAGGGTGGCGCTCTTGAGACCGAGCGAGCCTACCGCTTCGAAGATAAAGCGCAACTCGTCGATACCTTTCCGCCCGGCATCGGTCCCTCCAAGGGTCTTCTCCAGCAGTTCCCACATCTGCTCCTGGGTCATGGGCGAGAGGAACGGACGGATGAGTTCGACCGACTGCGGGGTCAATCCTTTTTCGAGCATTTCGGCTTCGACAGCCTCTGCACCGATCTTGTCCAGTTTGTCCAGCGCAACGGTCAGATCGACGATCCGGTCGGGCTGTCCGGTTACCTCGGCCATGGCCGAGAGAATCTTCCGGTTGTTGATCCGCACCGATACCGGGATGCCCAGACGAGTGAACACCTCATCGTAGAGCAGGACCAACTCCACTTCCTGCCACAGGGAACGCGAACCTACCACGTCGGCATCGCACTGGTAAAACTCGCGGAAACGGCCTTTCTGCGGGCGGTCGGCGCGCCAGACGGGCTGCATCTGGTAGCGCTTGAAGGGAAAGGCGATCTCGCTCTGGTGCTGCACTACGTACCGGGCGAAGGGTACCGTTAGGTCATAACGCAAGGCCTTTTCGCTCAGGTATTTGGTCGCATGCTGGCTATCCTTCTCGTCGAGCACTTCCCCGGGGACGTCCCGCAGGTAGTCGCCCGAGTTGAGGATCTTGAATATCAACCGATCGCCTTCGTCCCCGTACTTGCCCATCAGGGTGGAAAGGTTCTCGAACGAAGGGGTCTGGATCTGCGAAAAACCGTAACGGGAAAACGCATCGCGCAAGACCGAGAATACGTATTCGCGGCGAGCCATCTCCGCCGGGGAGAAATCGCGCGTGCCTTTGGGTATGGAAGGTTTCTGTGCCATGGAATATCTTTTTCTTCTTTTTGCTTCGTTAGAGGGGAACAAAGGTAGTTTTTTTCCCGCGAAAAGCCATAAATTAGCCCCCCGAAACCTATATGCCAAATACCGGAACATGAGAGCTGTCATCCAACGCGTCTCCCGTGCCAGTGTAACGGCCGACGGAGTGCTCACCGCCTCGATCGGCACCGGTCTGCTTGTCCTTCTGGGCATCGAGGACGCCGACACCCCCCAAGACATCGAATGGCTCAGCGGCAAGATCGTCCGCATGCGTATCTTCAACGACGAGAACGGCGTGATGAACCGTTCGGTACAGGACGTCGGCGGAGACATCATCGTGGTAAGCCAGTTTACCCTGCACGCCTCCACCGTCAAAGGCAACCGCCCCTCCTACCTCCGTGCGGCCCACCGGCAGACAGCCATTCCCCTCTACGAGGCTTTCCTGCAAAAGATCGGCGAAGACCTGGGACACCCGGTAGGAGCCGGGGTGTTCGGAGCGGACATGAAAGTGGACCTGCTCAACGACGGCCCGGTCACCATCCTCATCGATACCAAGGTCCGCGAATGACCCGTGCCAGCACCCGGGACACTTCCCGGGCATGGGTATAGACCATCAGATGGGTCGCCCCGGCGATGTCCTCCACCGGACTGACAAGTCTGCGGATGGGGAACAAAGCATCCCGGTGCCCATGGATGCGCCGCATACGGCGGATCTGAGAGGCATCGGCCGCCGGGAACTCCATGCAAGCCTGTATAGCAAAACGGAAATACCGCTCCGAAAGCGGCGCAAAAAAACGATCCACACTCCGCACTCCCTTTTCTCCCCGCTGCCCGGTAACCAGGTAGGCCCGCAGTTGCCGGTTTCGGAAGATTCCTCCGGGAAGCAGGCGGTAGAATTTCAACGCGCGCAAAAACCGGATGAGTCCGGGATATTCCGCTACACTGACGGCTGAAGACAGCACCACGATCCGCTCCAGGATGGGATACTGCCGGGCGATCTCCTGCACGACAATCCCCCCGAAGGACACCCCGACCAAGCAGGCCTCCGCCGCCGTGGGCCAGTGCGAGCTGATGTATACATACGACAAGCAGTTTTCCGAGTATGGCCACGTCACCGCCCAGGTGCTGCTCACCCGGGACGTGGTGGAGGACGACCGCCGCAAATCCAACGTGGTCAATACCCTCTGCCGCCTGCTGGAATACGGCGCCGTGCCCATCATCAATGAAAACGACACCGTCGCCACCGAGGAAATCGAGTTCGGCGACAACGATACCCTCTCCGCCCTGGTGGCCGAGCTGGTGGGGGCCGATGCCCTGGTGCTGCTGACCGATATCGACGGCCTCTATGACGCCGATCCCCATCAAAACCCCGACGCCCACCCCATTCCCGAGGTGCGCATCATCGATCAGAACCTGCTGAAGCTGGCCGGCGGCGCGGGTTCCAACCGGGGCACCGGCGGCATGGTCACCAAGCTGCACGCCGCCGAAATCGCCATGGCCGCCGGCATCCCCGCCGTCATCATGAACGGCGCGCGCCCCTCCCGCCTGTACGATCTGATGGAGGGACAGGCCCTGGGCACGCTGTTCGTGCCGCATTCTATCAACGGAAAGGAAGGGTAACCGTATGGACACGCTGGAAAACATCGGCGCCCGCGCCAAAATCGCCTCCCGCCTGCTGGCCGTGGCCGGCACCGCCCGTAAGAACGAGGCCCTGACCGCCATGGCCAGAGCCTTGGCCGCCCATTCCGACGATATCCTGGCGGCCAACCGGCAGGACGTGGCCGCCGCCAAGGCCGCCGGGATGCATCCCACCCTGCTGGATCGCCTCACCCTGACCCCTGACCGCATCCGCGGCATGTGCCAGGGCATTCTCGATATCGCCGCCTTGAATGACCCGGTGGGCGAGGTGACGGAGGGCTACCGCCGTCCCAACGGCCTGAAAATTCAGAAAACCCGCGTCCCCCTGGGCGTGGTGGGCATCATTTATGAGGCCCGCCCCAACGTCACCTCCGACGCCGCCGCCCTGTGCGTCAAGGCGGGCAACGCCGTGATCCTCCGGGGCGGCAAGGAAGCCATCCGCGCCAATATGGCCATCGTCGCCGCTCTGCGGCAGGGCCTGAGCGCCGGCGGCCTGCCCTCCGATACTGTCCAGCTCATCGAGGACACCGCCCGGGAAACCGCCCTGGCCCTGATGAAGCTCAACCAGTACGTGGATGTCCTCATCCCCCGCGGCGGGGCCAGCCTTATCCGCACGGTGGTGACCAACGCCACCGTCCCGGTGATCGAGACCGGCACCGGCAACTGCCACATCTATGTGGACGCCGCCGCCGATGTGGAGATGGCCGCCGCCATCACCGTCAACGCCAAGGCCTCCCGCCCCTCGGTCTGCAACGCGGCCGAAACCCTGCTGGTGCACGCCGACATCGCCCCCCGGGCCCTGCCGGTCATCGCCCGGGGCCTGCTGGACGCCGGGGTGAAGCTGCGGGTCTGCCCCCGCTCCCTGGTCATCCTGGCCGGCCTGCCGGTGGAACCCGCTGTCGAAGAGGACTGGGGCACCGAATATCTTGACTACGTCATGGCCGTCAAGGTGGTGGATTCCCTCAACGAGGCCATCGCCCACATCGCCACCTACAGCACCGGTCACAGCGAATGCATCGTCACCGACAGCCAGTCCGCCGCCGAGCGGTTCACCGCCTCGGTGGACGCGGCCGCCGTGTATGTCAACGCCTCCACCCGGTTCACCGACGGCGGGGAATTCGGCATGGGCGCGGAAATCGGCATTTCCACCCAGAAGCTGCATGCCCGCGGCCCCATGGGCCTGAAGGAGCTGACCTCCTTCAAATACGTGGTGATCGGCAGCGGCCAGATCCGCTGACCTCCCCGCCAGGAAAGGACAGGAAAACGCGATGAGCGAGTGGAAAAAGGTAGAGAATCCCGTGGACGGCGCTTCGGAGCCGGCCCCGGAAAAAACGGCGGAACCGGCCCCCGCGCCGAAGAAGGAAGCCCCGTCCCCGGCCGAGCCGCCCTCCAGCCCCAGGGTGCTGGAGCCGGAGGATATCCCCACCGGGGATGATGCGGATAAGACCCCCGCTCCCCGGGTCAGCGAGCCCAAGCCCCCCGCCTCCAAGCGGTACACCGCCGCCGGCCGGCGGAAGGGCCATTTCCGGTACGCCGCCCCCCTGGGCCTTTTGGTGATCCTCCTGGCCCTCACCGGCGTGGTGTCCCTGATCGTTTTAGGGGTCAACGGCATCCGAAAGGCCGTCGATGACACCGAAGTCAAGGCGGAAATTTTCGAGTTTCTCGAGCCGGTGACCGCCAATCAGCCGGTCACCGCCTTCACCGACATCAACGCCACCGAGCAGGATGCCCTCATTATGGCCGCCGTCTGGAAAATCACCAACCAGGAGAATATCCGCATGCTCCGGGAAAAGGACGATGTCTGCTCCTACGCCCAGACCGACGACGGATCCGGCCGGATCATCGTCCCCCTGTCGGAAATCAACGAGGCTTACGCCTCCCTGTTCGGCCCCGACGCCAAGCCCTATCACCACAACATCGGCGACGAGGGGCTCAGCTTCTCCTTCGAGTACAAGGCGGAGGAGAACTGCTATTACGTCCCCCTCATGCCCAATACCCCTGGTTCCGAGCCGGTGGCCGGCGAGCTGAAAAAGAAGGGGAAAACCTATACCCTGCAGGTTGGCTATGTGCCGGTGACCAAGATCGGCGTGGACGAAAAGGGCAAAACGATCACGCCCACCATCGACATGGCGGAATCGTCTCAGTATTACACTGTGCAGAAGACCGACGACGGCTGGATGCTGACCGCCGTCTCCGACACCAAGCCTTGAAGGACGCGTTGCAAAATGCAGAATTTTGCAACGCGTCCCTGAAAAACCGCTTGCGGGCCATGAATTGTGGCCCGCATTTCGCGTCTTATAGACGCGGAACCGCGCTTTTTCTCAGTCTCTGCGTAATTTACGTTAAGAGGCCGTTCGCATCCCCAGCACACCCAGCAGGTGGAGCGCCTGGACGCAGTCTCGGAAGCCCTGTCGGTATAAC
>ERZ827520.3972-NODE-3972-length-11457-cov-2.640940_pt1 | contig 11457 bp, 10 predicted proteins | sample MGYA00519581_ERZ827520 | MGnify/ENA primary metagenome ERZ827520 (study PRJEB31778, sample SAMEA3449339) | human gut metagenome | biome: human gut; feature: human-associated habitat; material: faeces | place: United Kingdom | collected 2010/2012 ...
TGCTGCTCAAAGTCCATCCGTCGAATTTCCGCATTACGGGGTACGTGTCCCTGCCGCTCCGGGAGGATCTGGCCGAACTGGCCCATGCCAAGGGGCTGCTGATGATGGAGGATTTGGGAAGCGGCATTCTCGTGGACGCGCAAACGCTGGGGCTTGAGGGCGAGCCGACCGTGAACGAGTGTCTCGAAGCCGGCGTTGACGTCGTCACTTTCTCGGGGGACAAACTTCTCGGCGGTCCGCAGATCGGCGCCATCGTCGGCAAGAAAGAGATCGTCGACCGGATCCGCAAATACCCGCTGCTGCGCGCTCTGCGCTGCGACAAAATGACGCTGGCGGCCATGGAAGCGACGCTTCGCCTCTATCTTCGCGGCGACTGGAAAAAGATCCCTTCGCTCGGCATGATCGCCGTTCCCGCGGACGAACTGAAAGCCCGCGCCGCCCGGTTGAAAAAAAGGATCGATGCCGAGCTGGCCGATTTCTGTCTGCAGACGAAAGTCGTGCCGGTCGAAGACGCGGTCGGCGGCGGCGCTTATCCGGAACGTCCGCTGCCGGGCTGGGCGGTTTCGCTGCTTCCGGCCAACGAGAATTTAAACGCCGGCATTCTGCAGGAACGCCTGCGCCGCTGTACTCTGCCCGTCGTCGCCGGAGCGCGCAGCAATGAGCTTTTGCTCCATATGCGCACGCTCCCGGCCGAGAACGAGAGCGTCTTGATGGATTCGCTGAGAGAAGCTCTGGTGACGGAACGATGAGCCGGCGCGAAATTTCGCTCGTGGTCGGAACCGCGGGGCACATCGACCATGGCAAAACGCAGTTGGTCAAAGCTCTGACGGGAATCGACTGCGATCGTTTGGGCGAAGAGAAAAAACGCGGCATCACGATCGAACTGGGATTCGCGCCGCTGGTCCTGCCCAGCGAGCGCGTGATCAGCCTGATCGACGTTCCCGGTCATGACCGTTTCATCCGGCAGATGGTGTCGGGAGCTTCCGGCGTCGACGCGGTCATGCTGGTCGTCGCTGCGGACGAAGGCGTGATGCCGCAGACGCGGGAACATCTGGACATCCTGTGCCTGCTTGGCGTTCAGCACGGCATCGTCGCCATCACGAAAAAGGATCTGGTCGACGAAGAGATGCTCGCACTCGTCGAAGAGGACGTCCGCACTCTGACGGCCGGCACGTTCCTCGAGGGCTGCCCGGTCGTGAGCGTCTCTTCGGTGACCGGCGCCGGCATCGACGAATTACGGCGCGCGCTGGAGCGTCTGGTGGATCAGGTAAAGCCGCGGGAGCGCAGCGGCGCTTACTTCATGCCGATCGACCGAGCGTTTCCCGTGGCGGGATTCGGCACGGTCGTCACCGGTACGGCCTACAAAGGGAGCATTGCTCCCGGCGAGGAGATCGAAGTCTATCCTTCCGGGCGGAGATCGCGCGTGCGCTCGGTGCAGGTCCACGGGAAAACCGTCGAGTCCGCCTATGCCGGACAGCGCGTCGCCATGTGCCTGAACGATCTCGATCTGAATGAGATCCGGCACGGCGACGTCGTCTGCGCGGACGGCGTCTACAAAGCGACATCGTGTCTTGACGTGATGCTCAAACTGCTCGGCTTCGTTCCCGAACCTCTGGAACATTGGCAGCGCGTCCGGCTTCACATCGGCACGTCCGACGTCCTGACCAGAGTTTCCCTGCTCGACGAAAAAAATCTCCGTCCCGGTCAGACCGCCCCCGTTCAGCTGGTTCTGGAAGAGCCGGTGGTCGCTTCGCTGGGGCAGCGCTTTGTGATCCGCTTTTACAGCCCGCTGCGGACGATCGGCGGCGGAGAAGTGCTCGTCCCCTATGCGAGCCGCCCCTCGGGCAGGAAACGCCGCGAATCGGAACGCGACCGTCTGGTCGCGCTCAGCGGGACGTTGACCCGCGAGGAACGGGTCGGCGCGATCGTGAACTTCGAGGGGAGCCTTTCCATGAGCGAACTCATGGTGCAGGCGCAAGAGCGCCGTCAGGACCTTGCCGCGGTCCTCGAGAAGCTGGAAAGCGGCGGCAAATTGGTGCGTCTCCACGTCGGCGACGGCATGATCTTTTCGGCGGAAAGCTATCGGAACGCCGTGGAAAAACTTCGTGCCGCAGCGAAGGCGTTCCATGCCGCTTATCCGCACCAGCGCGGGATCGCGCCGGAATCGCTGATCAATCAGGTCTTCTCTGAGTCGGAACGGAAAATCGGCCGCCTGATCTTGGAAAAGGCCGTCGAGCAGAGCCGGTTCAGAGTTGACGGAGACGTGCTGGCGCTGCCGAAGTTTGCAGCCGTCGACGACTCTGCGTACAGCGAGGCGCGGAAAAAACTGCTGGATCATTGTTCCAGGTGCGGTTTTCAGCTGCCGGAAATCGAGGCTTTGCCGAAAAACCTGAACATGACGGCCGGAGATTTTAGAAAACTGCTGGATCAGCTGAAAAAGAACAATGAAGTCGTCGTTCTTGAAGGGACGTTTGTCCTCGCGGTCGAGATTCTCAATCCGCTTCTGGCCCGGCTGAGCCGGATCGAGGGAGGGTTCACGCTGGCGCAAGTGCGGGATTTGACGGGCAGCAGCCGCAAGTTCGTCCTGCCTGTCCTTGAGTACATGGACGGAAGAGGGATCACGCGGCGCGTCGGCGAAAAGAGAATTCTCTTGAAAAAAGACTAAAAAGCAGAGTCTTCTCCGGAATGAAGAGGCGCTGATTATTTCAAAAAGAGGCTCCGGCCTCTTTTTTTGTCGCAGCGTGCAGGAGGCTGATCGAGGTGGAATTTCGGAACTGCTGGGCCAAGATAAATCTGTCTTTGCGAGTTGTGGGCAGGCTGCAATCCGGTTATCATGACCTGTGCTCCGTCTTTTTCAAAATCGGGCCGGTTGATTGCTTGACAATTAATGAGGACGTAGAGGATAATGTAAGGGTAATTTTTAGCCGGACAAAGTCAGGCATCCAGGGACGCAATATTCTTTTGAAAGCGCTGGACAGGATCCGCGCTGCGGGCATCGCCGTACCGCCGCTGGACATGCGCCTCGAGAAAAGAGTACCGCCGGGAACGGGGCTGGGCGGCGGCAGCGGCGACGCCGCCGCGCTTTTGGATTATCTGGCGTCGGCGGGGTATCCCGTGGGACGATTCGCTGCGGAGATCGGCGCCGACGTTCCGTTTCTGCTCAGCCGGGTTTCTGCGGCGCTTGCGCGGGGGGCGGGGGAAAAACTCTCGCCGCTGCAGGCCTCCCCAGCCCAATGGCGAGTCGTCGTCGCCATACCGACGTGGCGTTGTGTGACGGCCGATATGTTTGCCAGACTGGACGAATACTTTCATGACGAATGGGAAAGCACAAGCGAACGGGCGTGCGCTGAAGCGCGCCACGTCTTCGACCGACTTGCGCGCGGAGAGTTCTGCGGCCTGCTGCCGAACGATTTTTGCGCGCTGCTTCTAAGAGAGCACAGCGAATATCGGGCGCTTTTTGCGGATTTTTGTCGGGCCGGAGCCATTGCCTGGGGAATCAGCGGCAGCGGCAGCTCCGCCTTTGCCTTGTGGAACAAGGACGACTTTTGCGGTTTCAGCGCCACGTTGCCCTGGGTGGAGGACGTGCTTGTTTTTTGAATTGAAAAAGAGAAGGTGTGACACGACATGAAAGGTCAGCGTACGGAACGGCTTATTCGTATAACTTCCAAATTTCTTTCTTCCCCGTCAGGTCAGATTTCACTGACCGGTCTGGCCGATGAGTTCGGGGTTTCGAAGACCGTGATCAGCGATGATGTGTCCATGGTGAACGATGCCCTGACGCAAGAGGGATACGGCCATCTGGTCGTAGACCGTGGCCGCACCGGAGGAGCTTTTCTCGTCCCCGCATTGTCCCCGGAACGGCGCGAAGAGTTTTTGAAGAACGTCGCGAAAATCCTTTCCGCCCCCAGCCGTTTGCTGCCGGGAGGGTTGATTTATTATGCGGATATCCTCTTCAATCCCGTCTATACGGATATCTTGGGATTGGCTTTCGCTTCGGATTTTAAAGGGCTTCATCCCACTTTGATCATGACCTCGGAGGTAAAAGGAATCCCCCTTGGGCTGGCGACGGCCCGGGCTTTGGGCGTGCCTCTGGCGGTGTGCCGTTTTCGAAACCGCGCCAGCGATGGGCCGGCCGTCTGCGTGCATTATCCGACGCAGAGCGGCGAAGTCCGCTCGATGTACATGGGAACGAAAATCCTTTCGCCCGACGACAAGGTGCTTCTGATCGACGATTTCATGCACGGCGGCAGCACTGCGGCCGGAATGGCTCAGGTCGTGCGTGAATTCCGCGCGGAATTGGTCGGGATGGGCGTGTTTATCGTCGTGGACGAGCCGGAGGAAAAAGCCGTCAGCGAATATAAAGCTTTATTGAAGCTCTCTTTGCATGGCGAGGAGCGCGTTTCGCTCTTTTGATGCGCATGGAATGACGGGTTGACTCATGTCGTGGCGCTGGTTATAATTGTGCGTCGTGGGAAGGGGACTGGCTCATGTTTGTGACCCTAGATACGGAGAAATGTATTGGCTGCGGCGTCTGCGTACAAATCGCGCCGGACGTTTTCTCTCTTGACGAAGCGCGCGGCGTGGCGAAAGTCATTCGCCAGGAAGGCAATGCAGCGGTGGAGCAGGCTGTGAAAAGCTGTCCGGTCTCGTGTATTGCGGTTGAATAACGTCGTTCGTCGTCTGGTTGCATGATCTGAGAGGGCCCATAGCTCAAGGGCAGAGCTGCCGGCTCATAACCGGGAGGTTCCAGGTTCGAACCCTGGTGGGCCCACCATTTGTCTGTTACGTGATTGAATTTTTTGCGAAACCTCGCTTGCGGCGAGGTTTTTTTGTTATACTGTGTGTGTCGCTTTGCGGCTCTTCCTCGAAACGCCGCAAGGTTTGAGCTTTTATAAAGGAACACCTTTGTCGAAAATACAAAGCTGCCGTGTACGGCAGCGTTCCAGGGAGGCTGAAGGCATTGAATAAGTTGAAGGGGAAGATCGGCGAGGCACTCAAGTCAGTTACGCCTATTTCTCTCTTGGTCGTTGTGCTGAGCGCATTGATCGTCCCCATGCCTGCGGAGATACTGATGCTTTTTCTTGTCGGCGCGGTGCTTTTGATCGTGGGGATGGGGCTTTTCTCTCTCGGCGCGGACATGGCCATGATGCCGATGGGGGAGGGCGTCGGAAAGCAGATCACTCTGCTGCGCAACCTTTCCTTTGCCGTGCCCGTCTGTTTTTTGCTTGGTCTGATCACGACGATCGCCGAGCCGGATCTGCAGGTATTGGCCGGGCAGGTGCCGGCGGTTTCGGATTTTATGCTGATCATCACGGTTGCCGGCGGCGTCGGCGTTTTTCTTGTCATCGCGATGCTTCGCCCTCTATTGAAGATCGAGCTTGCTCACGTTTTGTTGTTTCTGTATGGAGTGGTTTTTCTTCTCGCGTACTTTACGCCGCAGTCTTTTATTCCCGTCGCTTTTGACGCCGGCGGCGTCACGACGGGACCGATCACCGTCCCGTTTATCATCTCTCTCGGCGTCGGCATGGCGTCGATGCGCCACGATGAATCGTCTCAGGAGGACAGTTTCGGTCTCGTTTCCCTCTGCAGCGTCGGCCCCATCTTGACGGTGATGCTCCTGGGAATGATCTACGATCCCCAGACGGCAGCCGTATCTCAAACGATTGCCTCGATGGACAAGATGACCTCGATCGACATTGCCGAAAGCTTCTTTGTAAGAATCCCCGCTTATTTGAAAGAAGTCTCGCTCGCCTTAACGCCCGTGGTCGCTTTTTTTGTCGTTTTCCAGGGGATCTTTGCCCTTTTCCGCCGCGGCTCTCTTGTCCGTATCGTCGTGGGGGTTGCCTATACGTTTCTCGGGCTCGTGCTTTTTCTTACCGGCGTCAACGTCGGCTTCATGCCGGCCGGGCACTTTATCGGCAAGTCGCTGGCCATGTCCGAGTACAGATGGCTGCTGCTGCCTCTCGGATTGATTATCGGTTATTATGTGGTTGACGCGGAGCCGGCCGTCCACGTTTTGAACAAGCAGGTCGAAGAGATTACCGGCGGCACCATTTCATGCATGTCAGCTTGGCCTGCGGCGTGGCCTGTTCCGTTGCGTTTGCGATGCTGCGCGCGATTACGGGACTGTCCATTTACTGGATCATCATTCCGGGTTACGCGCTGGCGCTTGTTCTGACCTTTTTCGTCCCTCCCATTTTTACCGGAATCGCCTTCGACTCCGGCGGCGTTGCCAGCGGCCCCATGACGGCGACGTTTCTTCTGCCTTTGGCCATGGGCGCGTGCGAGGGCGCGGGCGGTTCCATCCTGACGGACGCGTTTGGCGTCGTCGCCATGGTGGCGATGACGCCGCTCATCTCGATCCAAATTCTCGGCGTGCTCTATAACATGCGCCTGAGGGCCGCTGCCAAACAGCCGCCGGTCAGTAAGGTTTACGACAACTTCGTTATTATCGAGTACACTCCGGAGGAGCTTGCGTATAATGACTGAGAAATTGCCCGTAATGGAACTCATGGTCACGATTGTCGACCGGACCAAAGCGCTTCAGGCCACAAATTTCTTCAAAGGGAAAAACGTTTCCCTGACGCTTTCCTGCTGGGGGAGAGGAACGGCGAGCACCGAGATTTTGGACATCCTGGGCATTGGCGAAAAGGAAAAAGTCGTGGTGTTCAGCCTGACCCCGCGTTCCTGGATTCCCGCTCTCATCACCCAGATCTCAGACGCCATGCAGCTTCGCAACGCCGGGCGGGGGATCCTTTTTACCGTACCGCTTTCATCCGTGAACCAGGGAATACCGCGTCGTTACCTGTCAGCCATTCGTGAGAAAAAAAACGAGGAGCGCGTCATGTATAAGACTAACGAAAACAAATACGAATTGATCATTGTCAGCACGGAAGATGGTTTCGTCGATTCGATCATGAAATCCGCCCGGAGCGCCGGCGCGCGCGGGGGGACCGTGATGAGGGCCCGCGCTGTCGGCGACGAAAATACGGAAAGTTTTTTCGGGTTGAAGCTGTATGATGAAATGGAAATCCTGGCAATACTGGTTCAACGCGAAGAAAAATTGAAGATCATGTCCGCCGTCAGCAAAACTCTGGCGGAGAAATCCCCGGAAATGGGCACGATCTTTTCGGTGCCGGTCGACGATGTTGTAGGAGTCGGCGCGGTCCTGGAGAGTCCCGACCCGGCGTAGCAACGAGAGATCTGAATTCGATCGTTGGCGGATCGCGCGTGAGGCGCGCGGATAATGGACGGGCATATTAAAACTTTTGCGCGATCCGTCATGTCGATTTTTATGTATTAATATGCTATACTAAAGCCGCGCGGGCCGCTTGCCCAGAAAAATAAAAAAATCCGCAAGACGGTTCGTCTTGCGGATATGCCGGTCTCGATGGTGGGCGATACAGGGTTCGAACCTGTGACCTCTTCCGTGTGAAGGAAGCGCTCTTCCACTGAGCTAATCGCCCTTTTTGTTTGCAACGTATGAGATTATAAATGCTCGGTGCGATTTTTGCAACCCCCAAAAGGGAGAAGTTGCTTGTATACGGCGTTTTGCTTTTGTGGTAAGATTTGAAAGAGTTAGATGGATAAAATGCGCTGTATGCAGTCGAATGGATACCTCATCGTGTGGGAGAGTGGCCAAAATGATCGATATGTCCTATTTAACGGGCGGAAAAATTTATTGGGACGATTGGCGTTTTGAGCCATGGCAAAGCGGCAGCGCGTCGGGGGTTTATCGTCGGGTCGATTTCATAAAAGCGGGATTGCTTGGCGAGGTTGGCCGTTATAAAGCGGATGATTACATCATCTGGAAATATGAGGATGGGGACGTCGAGCATCTGTTCAAAAATGTCAGGCACCAAAAAGGCTTAATGCTTCAACGCTATATTTTCGTCCGCCCAGAAGGGAATACCACTTCAAGGAGCAAATCTTTTCGGATGGGATTCAGCGGCTTTGTCGAGGTCTATCAGTATACGCCTCTGGGAGATTCATTGAAAAGGCTGACCGATCTTACCCAGCTCATCGACGCGGCACACAAATATGCCTTGGCTCATAAGGGGGAGTCGTCGGTATAAAGCGCAAGCGTGGCAAGATTTCATGGGGTGAGTGCCGGTGGGGAAGCAGGTCCTCCCGGTTCACGATAGAAAAACGCCCAAGACGGAAGGGCGCAAAAAATTATATGGAGGTGTGTTTTATATGCTGTTTCCAATGATGTTTGGTATTTCTGCTGTCATATTTATCATCGGCTACATCGTTTATGGGCGCTTTATGGCGAATGTGTACGGCCTTTCCGACACGAACGAGACTCCTGCTGTCAAGTTCGAAGATGGGATCGACTACTGTCCTGCCCATCCGGCCGTCTTGCTGGGGCACCACTTTGCTTCGATTGCCGGCGCTGGCCCCATTACGGGGCCCATCGCCGCAGCCATGAAGTTTGGCTGGCTGCCCACGATTTTGTGGTGCGTCATCGGTTCGACCTTCCTCGGCGGACCGCATGACATGGGCGCGCTGGTCGCCTCTCTTCGCCATGACGGCCAGTCGATCGGCGCGGTTGTCGAAAAATGGATCGGCAAAACGGGAAAATTCCTTTTCCTGAGTTTTACCATCCTCACGCTGATCCTCGTTGTCGCCGTCTTCCTGGTCACGTCCGCCGGCACGTTTGCGGCTGATCCTGTCGTCGCCTTTGTCAGCACTCTCTATATTGTCTTGGCGATCATCGCCGGCTTCATGATCTATCGCTGGCACGTTCCTCTCTGGGTCGTCACGATCGTCATGCTCGCCTTGATCGTCGGCGGTTGCGTCAAGGTCAACGCCGAGACGGCCCCCTGGCTGATCAACACCGTTTTTGCCCATGACATCAACTTCTGGAACGCGTTCCTCGGCGTTTATATTTTCTTCGCTTCCATTCTGCCGGTGTGGATGCTCCTTCAGCCCCGCGATTATCTTGCCTCATACTTCCTGTATTTTGCCGTGATCGTTGGCGCGTACGGCATGTTCGCCGGCAGCGCGCTCGATTCGAAAACCGTTTCCGTGGTGGCTGCCAACGTCCGCTACTTTGGCTTCTCTTCCAGCGCCATGTGGCCTGCCATGTTCGTCCTGGTTGCCTGCGGCGCCATTTCCGGCTTCCATAGCCTCGTCGGCAGCGGCACGACGTCCAAGCAGCTTCGCAAGGAGAAGGACGCCGTTCTTGTCGGCTATGGCGCGATGCTGATCGAAGGCCTGGTGGCCGTCATCTCCATCGGCACGCTGATGGTGATCGGCCTCGAGGGCGCAAAGGGACTTTCTCCCGTGCAGATTTTCTCGTTGGGTTTTGGCAAGTTCTCGACGCTCGTTGGACTTGACGCCACGTTCGGTGCCCGTCTGGGCGCCATCGCCATCAACAGCTTCCTGCTGACCTCTCTTGATACGGCGACCCGTCTGGCCCGCTATCAGGTCCAGGAGATCACCGGCGGCAAAGTCAGTATGTATCCTGCGACGATTTTCGTTATCGTCCTCGCTCTTTGCCTGGTCTACACCAAGACTCACGATGTGAGCGGCAAGGTGATCGCGGCATGGCTGGCGATCTGGCCCATTTTCGGCGCCGCCAACCAAATGGTCGCCGCTTTGAGCCTTCTGAGCATCGCCGCCTGGGTCAAACTGGGCCTCAAAAAGAAGCATACTTTTGTGTATGCTCCCTTCTGGTTCATGCTTGTAACGACGGTCTTCTCGCTGATCATCGAGGTGAAGGAACGGTTCGCGGTTGCCCAGCCCAACTATCTGCTTTCCTGCTTGGCGGTTATCCTCATCGTTCTGGGGATCGCCATGTCCATCGCGGGAATCAGGACCATGCATTCCGGCGAAAAACAAAGCGCCTGATGCAATTTAAAATTTAAACGGTACAAAAAAATCTTCCCCTTCGGGGGAAAATTTTTTTTTGTGAACGAAAAGAGACCACCTCATGTTCTTTCTCGAGTGAAAGACTGAATTACGAGAGGCCCCGAGACAGTTCAACCAATCAGACTGCCTCGACCGCTGTACGGTCTGCGTAGATTGCTTTGTTGATTTCCCTCGGAGCGCCGCAAAGTTCAATCCTTCAGTAAGGAAGCGGTATAATGCCGTTTTTGGGGCAGACGCCCCAACAGTCTTTTTATGGTGAGCGATGAAGAATTTGCTCTGCGGCAAAAGATGTGTTGAAAACTGTATAGAGTTACGTGTCATGTGTTTTTTGTAACACGACTGTGTGTAAACGCGGCGTTTTTTTAATTAGTTTTTTATTTGCAATGTGCGTTATCTATTTGTCAGATCCTCGCGAAATGGTGAGTTTAAGAAAAGATTCATCATTTTTATACATGTTAATTATTGTATTTGACAAAGAGTGGTAATTTTGATATTATTCAAACACAAAGCGGTATTTTCTTGGTATACTGCAAAAATACTACCGGAATTTTATGATGCTCCACTCACGTAAATGGGAAGTCGTTCTTTAAAATAAGGAGATTTTACGTTATGCCACACCATTGAAGGAGGGGAAATATTGCTCACTACAAAAAGGGATATTGCGTACAAAAGAATCAAAGAAATGATTCTTCAAGGAGATTTAACGTCGGAATTCACCCCTTCGGAGAAAAGTCTCGGCGATGAGCTTGGCATGAGCCGAACTCCTGTACGTGAAGCTCTTCAGAGGCTAGTCATGGAGGGATTCATGAAGGGATTTTCACGTAAAGGTTCCATGGTCAACGAGATCTCGATAGTCGAAGCTGTGGAGATCGTGGAGTTACGTATGGCTGTGGAGGAGTTCGTCATTCAGAATCTCAGTCTTCCTCTGAGCGGCGAACAATGCGCGAAGCTGCAGGCGATGGTCGATTCTCAGGAGGGACTCGCAGCCGCCGGCAATTCGTCGGCTTTCCTTGAGAGCGACGTGGAATTTCATGACTATCTGGCAAGTCTTTACGGCAATCAGCTGCTGAGAGATACTCTCAAAAGCGCCCGTGAGCGCTTTCTCGCTCCCGGTGGGGTCATTTTGCGCAACAGACCCCAGATGCTGGAGGCACTAGAAGGGCACGTGAAAATACTTGATGCCCTGCGAAAGGGGGACTCGGAAGAGGCCAAGCGGCAGATGCACGCCCACATGGTTTTTGCAAAGCACGTGCTGATTTCCTGATGGAACGTGAGAAAACAGAGGTTCAAGGGAGTTACTTCACCTCACGATGGAGTCCACTTCACCGAGAGGAGTCAAAAAATCGTTAGGGAGGTTGTTTGGATGAGTGCACTTGCCATTCATAAGGAACCGACGGTTCCTGTGGGGAAGTACAGCAAAAAACTCTTGACGGAGCTCTACGGAAAGATGGTAACCATCCGGCTTTTTGAACAGACGGTCGAATCTCATTTCCTCGCGGGTGAGATCCCTGGGTTCGTGCACCTCTACATTGGCGAAGAAGCCATTGCTGCTGGTATTATGGCGAATCTAACCAATCGCGA
>ERZ827520.3976-NODE-3976-length-11449-cov-8.598561_pt1 | contig 11449 bp, 6 predicted proteins | sample MGYA00519581_ERZ827520 | MGnify/ENA primary metagenome ERZ827520 (study PRJEB31778, sample SAMEA3449339) | human gut metagenome | biome: human gut; feature: human-associated habitat; material: faeces | place: United Kingdom | collected 2010/2012 ...
CCCGGAAACACCGCCAAAACCATTGCAAAACAACACATCCACCGGCGTGTCGAAATTCCGTCCACCTGAATCGTCTTTCTCCTTTTCCACAGAAACCAGCCTATCCTTCCGGAAAACATGTTCGTCGTATGAGTCGCCTTATCAGGAATTAACGGAACGATACGCTAAGGGGATTCTGTTATCCTGCGGGGCGCAGCGGAGCAAAATGACCTGCCAAGACGGGATGGTCCCTTTCATGAACAGGCTTTTGACTCAAAATAGAAGACGGATCGAATATTCCGTAGTGAATACCGTGAAGGGAGGGAACGGCATGGAGGCGCAGCTTATGAGGCTACAGGACCTGAGGCTCGAAGAAGGAATGTCTCTGGAACAACTGGCCGGGCTCTCCGGCGTGGATCATGATCGTCTCGCCATGTTCGAAAACAATCCGGAAACCGTACGCAATATGCATTTGGACACCGCTTGCCAAATTGCCAAAGCATTGCACTGCAACGTGTTGGAGCTCCATCCCGACGAAGGTTGGAGAGGCGGAATCCACTGCGCTGAATCCGGTCTAAGAGACATTCGTCGGACTCGCGGCTATACGCAAAGTGAGTTGTCAGAGATGACAGGGATTCCCCAGCCGAACATCTCTTGGTTTGAGACAGGCTATCGCTCAACCTCAGGCATGCGGCTGGATACAGCCAGGCGCCTGTCGGAAGCGCTTCAATGCGATCCAACAGATTTCCTAAAAGAAGCGTATCGCCGATATGAATTTAAGTGTTGTATCTGATTTAGATACAACACTTAAATTTCATCGGACGCCATACTTTGACAAACGAATGCATCCCGCGCACCTCCCATCTCACCAAAAGGATTAGGCAAGAGAGAAGCCCTTCAATCATTGACTTCACAAACGATAACGTCCGAAATCTTGCGCACTTTCGGACGTTATCTGGCGCGGAGGACGCATTTGCGCAGTTCGGAGGCGATGAGCACGATCATGGCAAGGCCCAAGCATTCGACCCATGCGCCGGCGCTGAGCGGTACCGTGCCGAAAGCGATGTTGAGGAACGGAATATAGATCACCGCCAACTGCAGCACCGTGCTCAGTGCGAGCGCGCCCCATAGCCACTTGTTGGAGAACAGTCCGACGAACGCCGACTGCAAGTGCGAGCGCGAGGCAATCGCGTTCAGCATTTGGGCGAATACGAGAATCGTGAAGCCCATGGTGCGCGCTTCAGTCATTTGCGCGTCGTGGCCGATCGCATCGACGGAGCGGTCGGTGAACAGGCCTCCGGCCAAATGCATGTCCATGCCGATCAGGGTGACGGCCGCCATAATCACACCAATGAAAATGATGTCGCCCCACATTTCGGCGTCGATCACACGATCGGTGAGTTTGCGAGGTTTGCGTGCCATCACGTCATCGGTAGACGGGTCGACACCCATAGCGAGCGCGGGCGCAGCATCGGTGAGCAGGTTGATCCACAGCAGCTGCGTGGCGAGCAGCGGCACGATCACGCCTTGGCTGCCGGGCTGGGTGATGCCGAGGAATCCGGCGAGCATCACGCCGCCGAACACGGTGAACACTTCGCCCACATTGGAGCTCAGCAGGTAGCGCAGGAACTTGCGGATGTTGTCGAAAATGCCTCGTCCTTCGCGCACGGCTGCGACGATAGTGCTGAAGTTGTCGTCGGCGAGAATCATTTTCGCGCTTTGTTTGGTTACTTCAGTACCGGTAATGCCCATGGCGACGCCGATATCGGCGGTTTTGACGGCAGGAGCGTCATTCACGCCGTCGCCGGTCATGGCCACGATATTCCCTTGCCTCTGCAACGATTCGACGATTTTCAGCTTGTGTTCCGGCGCGACTCGCGCATAGACGGACACTTCACTGGTCACCTTGTCGAAAGCCGCTTCGTCGGGCAGTTCGTCAAGCTGACTGCCGGTCATGGCCTTGCCACCCTTGTCGATAATGCCCAAATCGGTGGCGATGCGAGCTGCGGTCAGCGGGTGGTCGCCGGTAATCATTACCGTACGGATGCCGGCGCGATGCGCTTCTGCCACGGAATCACGCACTTCCGTACGCGGCGGGTCGATGATGCCGACCATGCCGACCCAAATCAAATCATTCTCAAGCACATCGCTTTGTTCCGCAATATCGGCAACATGACCCGCGGAGTTCAGCATGACTCCTGGCACTTGTGCAAGCGAAGCGGTACCGAGCGGACGGTAGGCCTGACCCAACGTGCGGTACGCGTCGGAAGAAAGCTGTTCGACAGTCGCAAGAATCTGCTGACGATCACCTTCCGTAAGTGGACGAACGGCACCGCCGACCGCAATTCTGCTGCAATATCCAAGAAGCACATCGGGGGCACCCTTGGAGAAGACGGTCAAGCGGCCGGCATCGGTGTTGTCTCGCGCCACGATGGACATGCGCTTACGTTCAGAAGTGAAGGGGATTTCGCCGACGCGCTCATAGTTGGCATACTTGCGATTCGCCTTCACTTTTCGTGCTGCGACAATGAGTGAGACTTCGGTCGGGTCGCCGACCGCTTCCCACGTTACGTTTTCCGTATTGCCGGCAGAAGCGGCGACTTCGCGCAGTTCGCCGTCGTTTGCCAGCGCACCCACGGCAAGGGTTGCGACGGCTTCCGATTCGATAATCTCGCGTATTTGCGCATGTTCCATGGTCTGCGAATCAACCACCATGCGGCCTTCCGGCGCATAGCCGGTGCCCGTGAGCTGCACTTCACCGCTCGGTGTGACCACACGCTCCACGGTCATCTCATTGCGGGTGAGCGTACCGGTTTTGTCGGAGCAGATCACCGAAGCGGAACCGAGCGTTTCCACCGAATGCAGCTTCTTGACGATCGCATTGTGCATGGCCATGCGCTGCACGCCGAGCGCGAGCACTACCGTAAGAATCGCAGCCAAACCTTCCGGCACGGCCGCGACAGCCAGAGAAACGGCCAACAGTAGCGAATCGATTACATCGTGAACGTCTTGGAATCCTTCGGTAAGCGCGAGCGCGACCAGCACCACGACCGCGATGATGCATACCGCAATGCCGAGGATTTTGGAAACGTAGTTCATTTCCTTTTGCAGCGGGGTTTCGTCGTCTTCCGTGGCTTGCAGCAGGTCCGCGATTTTGCCGACCTGCGTGCCCATGCCGGTGCTGGTTACGATGGCGCGGCCGGTGCCTTGCGTTACGGACGTGCCGTTGAACACCATGTTGGCGCGGTCGCCGAGGGCTTTCGCCTGTGCGAGGGTGTCGGTCTTTTTGCCGACGGGCACGCTTTCGCCGGTGAGGCTGGCTTCCGCGATGCGCAAGCTGGCGGCCGTAAAGAGGCGTCCGTCCGCGGAGACGGAGTCGCCTTCACCGAGCACGATGATGTCGCCGGGCACCACGTCAACCGTGTTGATGCGTTCGATTTGACCGTCACGCAGCACGTTGGTCTGCGGCGCGGTCATGCTGGAGAGCGCTTCGACAGCCGCTTCCGCCTTCGATTCCTGAATGTAGCCGAGCACCGCGTTGACGATGAGAATCAGCACGATGACGATGGCGTCGAACGGCAATGCTTCGCCGCCTTCCGCACCCGGTACGGCGTTAGCCCGTTCTATGAACCATGCGACGAACGAAATGCCGGTTGCAGCCAACAGCAGGTAGACGAGGGGATCTTTGAATTGTTCGAGGAATTTCTTCCATTTCGGCACCGGTGGTGCGGATGCGAGTTCGTTCGGTCCGTACTTGTCGAGTCGCCGCTTGGCTTCCGCTTGGCTCAGGCCGGTATTCAAATCGACGCCAAGCGATTGCGCGACGGTTTGTGCATCGGCGAGCGACGGATCGACTTGCGTTTGCGTTGCGATATTCTTCGCTTGTTCGAAATTTCCCGAACTGGTCTCGCGGAATTGGGTGGATTGATCTTCCTTGCGATCAACCATGATGATCTCCTTGGGAGCGCCGCGGAGTAGTCAGCTCTCCCCTGCCGTTGCGATAGCGCGAAAACCGGAAAATTGCGATTTTCGCAACCACTCGCTGAACTGGGCAATGCTGCGCGGTTGTGGACACCGGGCGTGTGCCATCGGTGCATTCCTGTCATTATTGCACACCATGCCCATTTTGCATGGCTGCCACACACCGTCTTTTGTCAAAAATTCGCAAATTCGTGAAACGTGTCGTGAAACATAATTTGCAATCTCACTTCAATCACACACCCAATCGATTGTTCCATCACAAGACAACATGGGTCGCAACGTCGCTACCATCTTTATCGGAAAAATCGTGAGGTCACCAGATCAAAATCGTGTGGCAATTTGTTCAAATCGCGTGGCAAGACAGCCAAATCATGCGACCCATCCATCAAAATGGACGATGAGGAGGATTTTGTTGATGGCTTAAATTAGACAGATTGCCTAGAATGAGGGATAGGACTTCCGAAACGTTCGAGCGCAGTCGAACACATTCACACACGTCCGAACGTCACGAAGCAAGCTCTTCAAGGAAAGGGGCCATCATGAGCGACGCAATGAACAACCCGTATGCGAACAATCCGAACCAGAACGGCAGCAACGGACAGCAGCCGCAAGGTCAGCCGGAATACGGGGCATACGCACCAAATCAGCAATCGCAAGGCCAACAGCAGAGCGGCAATCCCAACAATTCGAGCAATCCGTATCCGAGCGAGCCGCAGACCCCACGCTACTTTGACGGCCCCAACGCCAACCAAAACCCGAACCAGAACGGCTTCTTCTACGCGAGCTACACCACCGGCCAACCGTACGGACAGCAGAACAGCCAACCAGGGACCGGCAACGACAACTGGCAGCCAATCAGCCCGTTCAAACTTGCGGAGGAATGGCTGCCAAAGAAGGCGAAGAACGCGATCCGCGGCACCTACGCAATACTTGGCATCGCCGCCATCATCCTCGGCCTGGCACTGCTGATCTGGCCGGGAGCCACGCTGAAAGTCGCCGCAATCGCGCTCGGCGCATACTTCGTGGTTTCCGGCGTGGTCCGCATTGTGACCGCAATCGTGGAACTCGGGCTTCCGGGCGGATGGCGCGTGCTTGACATTCTGATCGGTCTGATGCTGTCTGTCGGCGGTGTGGTCATGTTGAAGAACGCAGCGCTTTCCGGAGCCACGCTCGCGGTGCTCGTCACCATGGTGGTCGGCCTCGGCTGGATGTTGGAAGGCGTGATGGCGCTCGTGGAATCATGGCGCATGCCAAGCTCCGCATGGGCCGTGATTTACGCGCTGCTGTCGATTGTCGCCGGCTTCATCGTGCTGTTCTCCCCCATCAGCTCCACGACCTGGCTGATTCTGTTCGGCGGATGCGCGCTTGTGGTGATCGGCATCGTCGCAATCGTGCGCGCATTCATGTTCGGCAAACCCAATCGCAAGTAATTTTCACGGCGAAGGCCGTAAAGTCTGATTATCTCTGTTTTCCCAAGGGCACCAAGCAACAGCTCAGTGCCCTTTTTTCACGCCTATCATCGTCCGCTTTTCATATGTTGTTACTTTTTTTCAAGATTAGCCGATGATTTTACAAAAGAAGTGACGATCGTCGCATGACATCGATGGTTTGCCCGGCTTAGAATAAAGGCACAACAGAAGAACGAAGAAAAAAGATAAACACAATACAGACTTACGGCAGCGGCCAGAGGAATGACAAGAAGAAAAGACGCGCCGCCAAGCCAAGTGAAAGGAAACATCATGAAGAACAACACTTTCGACCAGATCATCAACTCCGACCTCGCCTCCATCGACCCAGGCTTCGGCCAGTTCGCACTCGCCAAGGCCTCTGCCGACCTGATGAAGAAGGTCCTCAACAAGTAAGACCGCTTCCTAGACGGAAAGCAAGGCGCAGGCGCGACAGCACCCCGCTCCTCTTCTTTCCAATCCTTAAATCACATAGCGGGAGGCCGCGGTTCCAAACGGAATCGCGGCCTCCCGCTTTTCACGTACGCCGGCTACACCTCCTCAGCAGCGAGATTACGGGCTGCGGCACGTTCACGGGGACCGCGTGTCACATAGAAACCAATCGCCACAATCACGAACATCACCGTGCAGCAGGTCCACAGCACGTGGCTGCCGAACGCGTTCAGAATCCAACCTCCGACAAGCGGCGAGAAAGCATTGGACAGCGACCACACCAGGTTGTACAGGCCCTGATACGTGCCGCGCACATCCTTTGGCGCGATGTTCGCCACCGTCGTGGCGGCAATCGGGAACGTGCCAAGCTCGCCGAGAGTCCACAACACGGTCGCAATCGCAAATGTCACCCACGAATCGGCGCCGATTTGGAACGCGTAACCAACCGCCGTGATGGACATGCCAAGCACCAGCACACGGGTGTTGCTCATCCGCTGAAACAACGCGATCACTGGAATCTGCAGCAAGCACAGAATGCCACCGTTGATGGTCAGCAGGCTGGAATATTCGTCCGTGCCGAGCCCAATCTGCGTCATGGAGATCGGCAGGCCGCTGACGATCTGGTAATACGCCAGCGTGTACAGGAACATCAGCACCACCATCGACATGAGCGCTTTGTCGGCGCACGCGCGACGATAGCTACGCCATATGGAGAATTGCTGCGATTGGGTAGTTTGTGAAGTTTCAGAACGTTCCATAGGTTGTTTCACGCCGCGTTTCACAAACCGTCCGGCAACGCGCACACCCAATCCGGCTTCCTTGAAGAACACCATCATCAGCAACGTGGCGAACACCAGCACCGCCGCTTCCACATAGAACATCAGCGAATAGGAAATCTTGACAAGCTGGTTGGCGATGATCGGCCCGATCGCAAAACCGAAATTCACAGCCCAAGTCTGCAATGAATACGCACGTTTCTGCTTACGGAACGGGACAACGTCGGAAACGTACGCCGCGACCGCGGGCGTCGGTACGGAGGAAATCACACCGTATATCAGCAACGCAATCGCCATAATCCAAGGATCGCCGATAAAAGCCAGCAAAACCAGCATCGCGGCGGAACCCAAGTTACCGATGACAATCATCGCAGGCCGCCCGAATCGGTCAGACAACGCGCCACCGTACAGGCAGCCGAAAATGCCACCGAAACCGTACATGGAAACGATGGTGCCGGCCACGCCCGCGCTCACATGCATGTCGGAAACAAGATACATGGAAAGGAACGATGTGACGAAACGGCCCATCCACAGGATGAGCAACGTGACCCACAAACCCCAGAACATGACGGGCAAACCAAAAATCTCTCTTCTTTTCTCCATTCCATCCATCATATCGGTTAGGAGCGAAGCAGCCGTTTTTCCCGGGGTGCTGGGACAATAGGCAGTTATGGCAATGAAAAAAGGACCGACCAAGGGGTCGGGTGGAAAGCATCGTAACTCGCTGAGGGGCAAGGGACCGACTCCCAAGGCCGAAGACCGAGTGTATCACAAGGCTTACAAGGAAAAGCAGGCTACCAATCGTCGTAAGATGGCGGATCCGCGGCTGGCAGCACGCCGCCGCGCGGCAAAGTTCAGCTCGGAATCCGATGATCTCGTCATCGGCCGCAATGCCGTGCTCGAGGCGCTGCGCTGTGGCGTGCCCGCAAGCACGCTGTATGTGGCCGCACGCATCGAACATGATGATCGCACGCGCGAAATCATTCGTCTCGCCGGCATTCATGGACTGAACCTCATGGAAGCTGACCGTTTGGAAATGGATCGTATCGCACGCTCCTCCAACCATCAGGGCGTGGTGATGAAGGCGCAGCCGTTCCAGTATTCCTCGCTCGCCGAGCTGGTGGAACGCGCTGACAAGAAGTCCCGCGCCATGGAAGCGGCCAACTCCACAAGCGCACGCATTGCGGCACGTCCGCTGTTCATCGCGCTTGACGGCGTTACCGATCCGCAGAACCTGGGCGCGGTCATCCGTTCCGCGGCCGCATTCGGCGCGAACGGCGTGATCCTACCGGAACGTCGCTCCGCTTCAGTCACCGCAGCCGCATGGAAGGTGTCCGCAGGAGCTGCCGCACACATGCCTGTCGCCCGCGTGGTGAACCTCACCAAAGCCATTGAAAGCCTGAAGGAACGCGGATACTACAGCGTCGGCCTCGACGGCGGCGGCGACGCCCTCGTTGGCGAAACCGGTTTCGAAACCGATCCGCTGGTTGTAGTGCTTGGTTCCGAAGGCAACGGCCTGAGCCGTCTTGTACGCGAGACATGCGATTCCATCGCCGGCATCCCAATGTCGAACATGGTCGAATCACTGAACGCTTCCGTCGCAGCAGGCATCACACTGTATTCCGTCGCACGCGCCCGTCGTGAGGCCGGTGCCGCCGCCAACGCGAAGTAATAACTCGCAAAGTAACAGCAAGCACAGCGAAACTGCGGAAGCAACCACAGCAAAGCAGCACGTCTGGAATGATTATGAGCGGATAGTCCATACGGATTATCCGCTCATTTGTTATGCAAGTCTGCACTTGGATTGATCCTGGGCTTACCGCAGACTCAGCATTGCCTTCGACTCGACTATCGTCTCGTCTCAGGGCGCACTAGCTGAGACTCCACTGGAGCCTCAGCTTTTCAGTGCGCCCATACGGCTGCGTCGGGATCGTCGTCGGGGTTGTAGCCATCGTCAGGATCGTCATAGGTGTATTCGTCGTCGACCACACCGGAATCAGCTTCAGCGTTCAGGGCGTCCACATCCTTCGTGGTGAGCTTGTACTGCGGAAGTACCTTGTCCACATAGCTTTTCACAGCCTCGGCCATCGGCACATCATGACCAGCACTCTCAGCCAAGAACCAACGGTGGTCAAGCACCTCATGGAAGAACTGCGCCGGTTCGATCTGCGAACGATATTCGCGCGGAATCATGCGTACGGTCGGTTCGAACACTTCACGCATCCAATCGGTAGCAACAATCTCAAGATCCTCACCATCACGCCATGTGGAAGCACGGTAGGCATCCAAATCGTTGAGAAGTCGACGAGCCTGATTCTCCTGCACATCAAGACCAGTCAAACGCAGCAGCTTACGATTCGCATAACCGGCATCGACCACACGCGGACGCACCAGCACGCGCTTGCCATCCTCAGCGGTCTTCATTTCCAGCTCATCCACATCAAAACCAAGCTCATTCAGCTTGTTGACGCGCTTCTCAATCTTCCACATCTCATCCGGACCGAACTTGTCGGTATCAGTCAGCGCACTCCACAGCGAATGATAACGATCCACCAAACGGTTACCGATCTCAATCTCATCAACATCGCTCGGCAGCAGCGAACCGGATGAAAGATCCATCAATTCGCCAATAATGTTCGTACGAGCCAAATCAACATCGTATTCACGCTGGCCTTCCGTCAGATTAATCTGCAGATCACCGGTTTCCGCATCAACCAAAAATGCGGAGAACGCGTAGGCATCACGCAGGAACAACACGTTCGACAGCGACACATCACCCCAATAGAAGCCGGCCAAATGCAAGCGCACTATCAGCACAGCCAGTGCGTCGATCAGTCGTTCCGCGGTATCTGGGCGCAGATTACGCGCGAACAGCGCACGATACGGCAGTGAGAACTTCAAATGCTTGGTAACAAGAATCGCTTCCAGCGGCTCGCCTTCACGGCTATGACGGCCCGTGACCACGGCGATCGGCTGCACGGTCGGCAGTTCCAGCTTCTGCAGGCGACGCAGCAGCTCGTATTCTCGTTCCGCCACATTACGCGTAATTTCCTTCATGGCGTACACTTCGTCGCCCACGTGCACGAAACGCACCACGTGCCTGGAAATACCACGCGGAAGATTGGCCAGCAGGTCTTCCGGCCAAGTAGCCAGCGGCTTTTCCCACGGCAGGGTGAACATCTTCGGATTCGAGCTTGCGGCGGTGATTTTCAACGCCTGCGGCTCCGGAGATGGTGCGGCCGGATCTTCGGCCTTCACGGAAGTTGCTTTCAGCACACGGGGATCCATCTGTGGCAATTCAAGAGATTCCATAAAACAACAATCTACCTGTTGACCTACCCGAAGAAGCAAGTATGGACGAATCCGTTTCACCTGCCGATATTGCATCCATCGATATGCGATGATCACCATTGAAATTCCAATATCGCATTTCATTTGAGGTCTCACCATTGCAATTTCAATGATGAAATCTCACTACAGGAAAACAAATCTCACTATTGCAGATACAACAAAAGAAGCCCCGCACCAACGCGGGGCTTCTCCAACGAGACGGTAAGAGAGGAAGAGTACGTCTCGTTTAATGGTTGACGGAAGCTCGCACTTCCGCCAAGTTTTTATTCAGCCACCCGCCAGCCGCTTCTCGAAAGCAGCAATCGACGGTTGGTTACTCGGTATCAGCTCAGTTCAGACGCAGCTCGGTCGACGGAGCGAACAGGTGCATCTTGGACGGGTCGATCTTGATCTTGACGGTATCGCCGACCTTCGGGAGAGCACGCGGGTTCACGCGGATCGTGGTGAGCTTGTTCTGGTCGGACATCATGGTGGATGCCTCAGCAGCGGAGCCATCGGTGATGATGTTGCCGTAGATGTAGCCGTCAGAGCCCAGATCCTCAACGTTCATGACCTTGAGGGAGAAGGCATTGGTGTCATCCGGGGCAGCCAGAGAAGCGTCTTCCGGACGGAAGCCGACAACGATCTGGTTGTTGTCTTCAGCGGTGAGCTTGTTGACAGCCTCGGCCGGCAGATCCACAGTGTCTTCGCCGATCTTTGCCTTGCCGTTGACCACCGGGTGGGTGTTGATGTTCATCGACGGGGAGCCGATGAAGCCAGCGACGAAGACGTTGGCCGGGCGATCGTACAGCTCGGTCGGAGCGCCGACCTGCTGCAGGACGCCGAGCTTGATGACGGCGATGCGGTCGCCCATGGTCAGAGCTTCGGTCTGATCGTGGGTCACGTACAGGGTGGTGACGCCCAGCTGGCGCTGCAGAGCAGCAATCTGGGTACGGGTCTGCACGCGGAGCTTGGCATCGAGGTTGGACAGAGGCTCATCCATGAGGAAGACCTTCGGCTCACGGACGATTGCACGGCCCATGGCCACGCGCTGACGCTGACCACCGGACAGAGCCTTCGGCTTGCGGTCGAGGTACTCGGTCAGGTCGAGGATCTCAGCGGCCTTCTCGACGCGCTTGCGGATCTCTTCCTTCGGGGTGCCGGCGATCTTCAGGGCGAAGCCCATGTTGTCGGCGACGGTCATGTGCGGGTACAGAGCGTAGTTCTGGAACACCATTGCGATGTCGCGGTCCTTCGGCTGCATCGTGGTGACGTCCTTACCACCGATGAGGATGCGGCCCTTGTTGACCTCTTCAAGGCCAGCGAGCATTCGCAGAGTAGTGGACTTGCCGCAGCCAGACGGGCCAACCAGCACCAGGAACTCGCCGTCCTTGATGTCCATATTCAAATCATCCACCGACGGCTTATCGTTGCCCGGGTAGATACGAGTAACATGGTCGAATACGACTTCTGCCATGATTTGTC
>ERZ827520.3981-NODE-3981-length-11435-cov-5.479086_pt1 | contig 11435 bp, 10 predicted proteins | sample MGYA00519581_ERZ827520 | MGnify/ENA primary metagenome ERZ827520 (study PRJEB31778, sample SAMEA3449339) | human gut metagenome | biome: human gut; feature: human-associated habitat; material: faeces | place: United Kingdom | collected 2010/2012 ...
AATATTTCGATTTTCTTCCCATATGAAAATGCCCTCCAGGCATACAGTGGATTTTTTTTCATCTGTATACTTAAAGGGCATTATAACCGACTTCCTTTGTTCGGGATTTCATTTAAATTAGGGCATGCAATCAAGCCGTTTTCGACGATCATGGAGAGTCGTTTCGGAATGGAAGCATTGGGAAGCATCGCAAGGCTCAATGACTTGCAGCTGAAAATTCAAAAAACGGTTCCGAACGTTCCGCATGAACCGGAAAAAATCTATGATCAATGGCGGAACACTTGCTCAGAATGTGGGCATATCTCGGAATTTTCGTCGTTATCGAAACGATCATCACATATTTCTTCATTAGAAGTATAAAGATACGCGAGGAAAATAAGGGAATCCGTAATTTTTAAAAGTTTTTTGAAAAAATTTTTGCACGCGACAGTAATTGTCGCCCGTAAGATTTATTCTTGAATCATCAAGAATAAATCTTACGGGGTGGTAAAAATGGAAGAAGAAAGCAAAATAACGGCAGGTCTGTCAAAATTCAAGGAATTCATGATCAAACTCAAAAAGAATAACATAATAACGAAAAATCTGTCAGAGTGCAAAAATTTCGTGGGCAAACTGAAACGCGGGCCTGAAGAAGGGGAAAGCTGGACGAGAATCGGCTATGCGATTGAAAGCATTCCGAAGATCATCAATAAAATTTCTGGCGTGGCGTTCATATATCTGTACCTTCTTTTTATTGCAAAGGGCGGATATAAAAATTTTGTCAAGAATGGGTTTAGTGCTCCTGATGATAAGTGTACGTATTTTGAATTTGGCGAGATCCCCCTTAAAAACGTTGTCTATGGCCTTACCTGTGTATTTGTCGTTGCTGCTTTTTTAAAGATATTCAAGAGCAACTCGCGTAAGATGAAAATATTTGCCGGAATTTTATCAATCGGGCTCATCGTAAGCTTTCTGGCAAAGTTGTGGTTTATGAAGATTGCTCCCACAGGATATGATTGTTCATATTCAGTTCAAATGAAATATCAAAATTACATAAATAACAGCAATCTTGTTTTGTATATGTGTCTTTCACTTTCAGTTATTTTGGTATGCATTATCAACCATAGTATTTTTTGGTCATGGCTGCGTTATTATATCGGTATGCCTTTATTATTAGGATTTTTGGAAGTCCCCGGCTTATACGCAAAGTTTATTGCGGTAGTATTGGTGATAATATTAGTTTTTGCTTGGATTATGGATAATATGGAGGATGGCAGCGGAAGTTGCGTAAGCGTTGGAGATGGTAAATTATCCAATAAAGATATTGAGATGTTGAGGAAGTTGTTAAAGAAATTACAATCAAAATAATATAGTTTGCAAGCAGACGGTCCCGCTTAACCGTGATCGAATCACTTATTGCAATTTCTCAGGTTGTTCTTTTAATTAATTAAAAATTTAAATACATAAACACAAGGGGGAATTGGCAATGAAAAAGATTTGAAGCAGCTGGCTGAAAGAAGCCTTGTTTATTGTATTCAAACAAAGGCGGGGTCGCTTGAAAACTTTACTGCAACTGATGCAATTATCGAAAAATAATCATTAAATTGAAAAACCGGATGATTCGCAATAAATTGCAAATCATCCGATTTTTCGATTTGAGGCATCGTTTCTGAGTGTACAGGATACGCCGCAAGCGATGATTTCGCCGGAATAATCGAGTCCCGTCAGTTGGCGGTTAATTCTAACGATGCGGACATCAGTAGCCGAGTTTTTCCTTCAGCCTTTCAACGAAGAGGTAGGCTGCGGGGCAGTAGAGCGTGTTTTGAATCGTCAAATGGTTGATCTGATAGATCTTTTTGCGATCCGTGTGCGGAAACTCGCGACATGCCTTGGGACGAATCGGGTAAATCGTGCAAAGGTTGTCTGAGCCGAGAAACGGACACGGCATGCATTTGAAAACTTTGTCGCCGTCCTCGTCGACGCGAAGGTATGCATCTTCAAAATGACCAAGGTGCATTCTGAAAGCCTTGGCGATTCTTTCAATATCAGCCTCGGTGAACAGCGGCCCCAGATCTTTGCAGCAGTTGGCGCATTTCGTGCAGTCAACGACGTCAAAAATTTCCTGGTGCGTTTCTTTGACGATTTTGTCGAGGTGCTTAGGTTTCTTCTTTCGCAAAGTCGCAAGAAATTTTTCGTGCTCCTGATGTTTTTGTTGTGCAAGGTCATGATAGTATTTTATATCAACCATGCCGTCTTTTGTTTTGATTGTTTCAAAATCTTCTTTTGACATTGTTTTGGCCTTTCTTGTTATAGTCAACAATTTCAATTATAGCACCAGGGTCAACTTTTTGCGGACGTTGTCTGATGAAAAATGCAGAGCTTTGAGGCTTCGTGCACTGCATTTTACAAAGCAATTTTCTTCTTAAATAATTTTGACAAATTGTCGATATACATATTGTGATTACAAATAGTAAGAGGTGATTAGCATGGGAATCAGTTTAATCGGCCTGTCGGCATCGGAAGCTTCGATTGCGAAACTGCCTGAAAAGCAGGAGAACTACCGGATTGATCAGGCAAAAGTCAAAGATTCGTTCAAGTATGGGAAGACCTTGAGCAAAGACGTCGTCGAACTCTCAAAAGAAGCGCTGACTTATAAGGGAAATCTTAATCCTGACGAGATCAAAAATGATTCAGACGTCAGAAAAGTCAGTGTTGATCATACTTTGGATGCTTTTTTCAGGAAAAATCTGCCTAGTGCCTCATCAGACGGCAATTATTCGATCGGAGGCGTTACGTTCAGCAAAGAAGAATTTGAAAAAGCACGCTTGGTAATGAATGAGGCAACCGCGGGAATCGGATGCGGAGTCGGAAAAAATACGTATATTGATTATCGCAATTATGCACAGATGAGCATTGCCGAAAATGCGGTCGGTTCATTTGCTGATGCCAATCTGAACGAACAGCAGGCAGACGTTGTCAAAAAAGCAATGAGCGAGTACGGCCAGGCTCTTGTCAAGATGCAAGACGACCTGATGGGCAACGGATCGCATGTTGATTCACCCTATGAGCGCTTTTCTGATTATTATGGAAAAGTTTATGTTTTGGGCGATACTGACCTTAAGGCGCTTAACGACATCAAACAGCAATTGGGAAAGCTTACGGGGAAAACGTACGGAAAATCAGAGCAGGGAACGGTTTCTGTAATTTCTGCGGCTACGAATCAAAAATTGATTAATGACGTTTCCGATCTTTTCTCAAATCTTGATTATACGAATCAAGACGAGATCGACTCTGCCATGGAAAAGTACAAAGCTCTCATGACTCCGGTTTACGAAGCCTATTATGACGATCAGAACGGTTCTGCAAAAGCGAGTTTGAATCTCATCAATTCTGATATCAAAGACTTTATGAAGCAGATTGAAACGATCAGGAATGCCTCGGCCTATCATGCGGTTGATTACCAATCCTAGATTGAAAAAGTACTTTGCGCGTTCGTAAGGTACTTTTTTTGTGCGCAAAAATAAGATATGATTAATGGTAAGCATCACGGCCGGAAAGCCGTAAGACCTTATTTACATGATGTATAATATAAATATTGGCTTATATTATGTATTAGGAAGCGATTAACTTGAAGAAATTGGGAATAACATTGACCGAAGCTGGGATCAGCGGGGCACCGATGATTCCGATGATGGTTTTCGTGACGACTTTTATTCGGAACGATGGCAGGCTCGATTATATTTTGCCGTTTGTGATTTTCTATTCATTTCTTAAAATCGGCGCATTTACCGTATCGGTTTTTGGTGAAGTCAATAATCCCTTTCGGCTTGCGCAGTTTGCATCGTTGACCGTTATTTTGGGATCCGTTTTGATTTTGTCGCGTAGCGCGCGTGGAAACTCGGTAATTTATTACCGAGAGGAAAGCGCCTTTGTTAAAGATTGATGGATGGGGGTTCAGACGTGGAAACATATGAAGGAAAACAGAAATCGAAAAACGGAATCAAAAGGCTGATTTTTTCAGTCTTGTCAATCCTGCTTCAAGTCGTCTTTTTGATTTTGATTTTTACCAGACTGAATGAATATGCAAGCATCATTGACTGGACGACGCGAGTGCTCGCAATTTTGCTGGTGCTCTTTATCTACAGTCAAAACCAGACGGCAACGATGAAGGTGCCGTGGATTATTTTGATTTTGGCATTTCCGATTTTGGGCGTAGCACTGTATTTTCTGGTCGGATTAAACGGCGGAACGAAGAAAATGAAACGACGCTACGATAAAGTTGACGAAAAGCTGTTCAAGTATTTGGGTGAAGGCGTCAAAAATCCTGACGGCAGAGGAATTTCCGAGTATATTCACAAATATTCGGGATATCCCGTTTATGAAAATACAGAGGTGAAATATTTCGACGAAGCAATCAAGGGACTTGATTCGCAGCTCCATGATCTGGCGCTTGCCAAGGACTTCATCTTCATGGAATACCATGCAATCGAGGACAAGGAAGCCTGGCAGAAGATCCAGACGGTTTTGGAAGAACGCGTCAAGGCAGGCGTTGAGGTTCGCGTTTTTTATGATGATATGGGATCGATCGGGTTCGTCAACATGTCGTTTGCCAAAAAACTCGAAGCAGTCGGAATCAAGTGTCGCGTTTTTAATCCGCTCATGCCAGGGCTCAACATGTTTTTTAACAATCGCGACCATCGCAAGATTACGGTGATTGACGGCAAAATCGGCTATACCGGCGGGTATAATCTCGCAAATGAGTATTTCAACTTCACGCATCCTTACGGTGAGTGGAAAGACACCGGCATAAGAATTTGCGGCCAGGCGGTCAGGTCTTTGACGGTTTCATTTTTGGAAATGTGGAATGCTTCTTCAAAGGAAGAACGTGACAGTGAAGAAAATTTGGCATTTTATCTCAAGGACAGAAATTATCCTGAAAATTGCACAGGCTACATTCAGCCATATGCCGACAGCCCGCTTGACGGCGAACAGGTCGGTGAAGAAGTCTACATCAGCATGGTCAACAAGGCTGAAAGGTATTGCTATTTCATGACGCCGTATCTGATCATCACTGATGAGTTTGCTCATGCGCTGTCGCTTGCGTCAAAGCGCGGCGTCGACGTCAGAATCGTTACGCCTGGGATTCCTGATAAAAAGCCGATTTACAGCGTGACGCGTTCTTTTTACAACGTGCTTGCGGAAAACGGCGTGCGCATTTTTGAATGGACGCCTGGTTTTTGCCACGCCAAAATGAGCGTGGCAGACGATCGCCTGGCGACATGCGGAACGATCAATCTTGATTACCGCAGCTTGTATCATCATTTTGAAAATGGATGTTTTATGACGGACGTGCCGGCCGTTCTTTCGATTAGGGAAGATTTTGACGAAACGTTCAAGCAGTGTCGCGAAGTTACTGAAAAGTACAGCGTCAAGTGGAGCGCGCCTCATCGCTTGAGTCAGATGATTATGCGTTTGTTTGCGCAATTGTTATAGTTATGAAAAGGTTTTTCCCGTATTTTCGGAGTGCGGGGAAAATCTTTTTAATTTGAAAAATGCAGTATCCGCATCACGCTGACGGTGGTCGGGTTGAGCAGATTCGCAGCTGTTTGGCAAGCCCGCGATGCGCAACGCTGGATTTGGCAAAAGCTTCAATTACGGGCAAAACGTGGAAAAACGGGATTTGCCCGTAAAACAAGACGGGCGGTTACGGGCAAAACGTGAAAAACTGAGATTTGCCCGTAAAACAAGACGGGTGGTTACGGGCAAAACGTGGAAAAACGGGATTTGCCCGTAAAACAAGACGGGCGGTTACGGGCAAAACGTGGAAAACTGGGATTTGCCCGTAAAACAAGACGGGCGGTTACGGGCAAAACGTAAAAAACTGAGATTTGCCCGTAAAACAAGCTTGCAGACAAAAAGGACTTCGGCAATCATTGCGTCTATTTTTGGCGCAGGGACGTTTTCTTTGAGATTCGCGGTTTTCAGCGCTTTGATGAGACTTACCAAAAAAGATGATATTGCCGGATAACGTTCGTATTTTGCTTGACTTGGCTGAACTTTGTGGCGTATCATGGATTCTATGCGTAATTTCTGGGATTCGAGGTAAAAATATGGCAACAAAGAAAAAGTGGCACGTAATGCCAGCAGTCGTCGCAACGACGATCATGAGCTTTTGCGGCGTTTTGATCGAAACGTCGATGAACGTGACTTTTCCGACGCTCATGAAGCAGTTCGGAATCGATGCGGGACTGATTCAATGGGTGACGACTGCAAATCTGCTGACGGTTGCCATCAGCATTCCGTTGTCAGCCTATTTGATTCGAAACATTTCCGAAAAAAATCTGTTTATCAGTTCAAATCTTTTTTTTCTGCTTGGCGTGATTTTGGATTCGATTGCGGGAAATTTCGAACTGTTGTTAGCCGGTCGCATCCTTCAGGGAATCGGCACCGGACTTGCCTTGCCGCTTGCGATGCACATTATTTTGGAGCACGTTCCGTTGGAAAAACGCGGTTTCATGGTCGGCGTGGCCACGATGACGACCTGCTTTGCGCCGGCAATCGGTCCGACCTATGGCGGAATTATTCTGCATCATTTTGACTGGAACAAGATTTTCCTGTTTCTCGTGCCGATTCTTGCGATTTCTTTTGTCGTCGGAATCATGTCGATTCCTCAGCGAAAAATTGAAACAAAGACCGGTTTCAATTTTGGCGGATACTTCTTTTTGGCATTGGGTTTGGCGCTTTTGCTGGTTGCCATCGAGCGTTTTTCGCTTTGGCTGCTTTTGCTCAGCATCATGGCGCTTTTGATGTTTTATTTTTCCAACAAAAAGAAGCGTCTCATCAGTCTGAACGTCTTTTCCAATCAGCGCTTCGTCTGGTTTATGTATGGTGCTTTGGTCACGCAGGCCATCGCGCTTGGCATCTCATTCATTTTCCCGAATTATCTTCAGATCGGGTTGCATCAGAATACCGTCACGGCAGGGCTGTTCATGCTTCCGGGCGCAACGTTCGTGTTCCTGCTCGCACCGGTTTCCGGTCGATTGATGGATGAATTAGGTTATTTCAAACCGATTGTCTTCGGACTGACGCTTGCATCTTTGGGGCTGGCTTTTTTGGCCTTTGTCTTGCCAAATGCAGGGGTGAAACTGCTTTTGTGCGGCGACGTTGCCACAAAGATCGGCATGGGGCTTGCGGCAAGCAGTTTGGTTGCGACAAGTCTCAGTCAACTGGAAAGCGAAGAAGCAATCGACGGCAACAGCGTTTTGAATACTTTGCAGCAGTTTTCCGGAGCGCTTTCGACGACTGTCGTTTCCGTCATCTTCGGCTGGGCTCAAAAAACGATGTCAAACGGCAGCATGGTCGGCAGTCGCATTTCGATCGTGCTGATTTTGGCGATAACTTTGATCGCATTGGGCTTGGTGCTGAAATTAAAGTTTGAAGCGAGAAATTAATCGATGTCTGCGCACTGTATGTTTAATTATATCCAGCCGGAAACCCAGTGACTCTGGTGCCCTGTCAAGCTTTGCAGGCAGCTTTTTCATATAAATGAACAAATTGCAAAACAGGACTTTTGAACCCCGGTGTTCTCAGAAGCCCTGTTTTTTTATCAGTGACGTGAAAGGATCTGCCTGGCGAAACTCAATCTTAATGCATTCTTATAGGCGTTTTGACTTAACTTGAGTTATTATTTACTTAGAAGCTTTTCGAAAGGGAGTTTATGGATGGAAGATGCTAGATACGGTGGCTTGACTCAAAAAGAAGTCAAAGAACGAATCAACGCCGGAAAAACCAATCAGTCGGACGCTTCGACCGGACTGACCGTCAAGCAGATCATTTTGAGCAATACTTTGACGTATTTCAACTTGATCTTCCTGGTGATCACGGTGCTTTTGTGCATCGTCGGATCGTTTCGCAATCTGACCTTTTTGCCGATTATTTTGTGGAACATCATCATCGGAATCATTCAGGAATGGCGCGCAAAAAAAACGCTTGACAAAATGAACCTGCTGAATGCTCCGCATGCAATCGTCGTGCGTGATGGAAAAGAAAGCAAGGTCACATCTGAAGAACTGGTGCAGGACGATGTCGTGCTTCTTTCAGCCGGCGAGCAGATTTGTGCGGATGCGACGGTGCTTGAAGGAAACGTTCAGGTCAACGAATCGCTTTTGACGGGCGAGTCGGATGAAATCGACAAGAAAAAAGGGGATACGCTTCTTTCCGGCAGTTTCGTCGTTTCGGGACGGTGTTATGCGCGCCTGGACAAGGTCGGAAACGAGTCCTACATATCAAAATTAACGTCGGAAGCCAAAACGATCGACGGTTATGAACAGTCAGAGATGGTGCGTTCGATCAATGAAATCATCAAGTGGGTCGGAATCGTCATTATTCCGATCGGGGTCATTTTGTTTTACCAAAGCTTCTTTTTAAACGGCGTCACGTTTCAAAAGAGCATTACGTCAATGGTTGCGGCCGTTTTAGGGATGATTCCCGAAGGACTGTATCTTTTGACGACGGTTGCCTTGGCCTTGAGCACGATGAGGCTTTCGAAACGCAAGGTTTTGCTGCATGACATGAAAAGCATCGAAACGCTGGCTCGCGTTGACGTTTTGTGTGTCGACAAGACCGGAACGATTACTGAACCTGAGATGAAAGTCAAGGAAGTCGTCTTTGAAGAAGACGACGTCACTGAAAGGCTGACGGACTACGTGCTTGCCTCAAAGGACAACAATGCGACGATGCAGGCGCTGCAGTCGTTTATCCCGGAAGATGCAGAGCAAAAACATGCTGCTCTAAAGGTTGTTCCGTTTACGTCTTCGACAAAGTATGGCGGAATAATTTTCAATGATGCGACGTACCTGTTAGGGGCACCGGAGTTCATCATGCGCTCTGAATTTGAAAAAATCGAAGATAAAATTTTGCCGTATACGGATAAGGGGTACCGTGCGCTTTTGTTTGCGAAGTATGATGGCACTGAGCTTGAACATGGCCTTTCAGGCAGCGTTGAGCCGTTGGCCTATGTGATTTTTGAGAATCCGATTCGTCAAAACGCCAAGCAGACGTTTGAATATTTTAAAAAACAAAAAGTTGCGATCAAGGTCATTTCGGGCGACAATCCGAAAACCGTTTCCGAAATTTCCGAACAGGCCGGAATCGATGGGGCCAGAAATTACGTCGATGCTTCGACTTTGACGACCGACGCGCAAGTGGAAGAGGCGCTTGAGACAAAAACGGTCTTCGGACGCGTGACTCCGAAGCAAAAGCAGGCTTTCGTATCCGCTTTGCAAAAAAACGGGCATACCGTCGCGATGACGGGCGACGGCGTCAACGATATTTTAGCGATGAAGGATGCGGATTGCAGCGTTGCGATGGCATCCGGCAGCGAGGCAACCGCACAAGTTGCGCAAGTCGTCCTGCTTGATTCCGATTTCGTGCACATGCCAAACGTCGTGCTTGAAGGAAGACAAGTTGTCAATAACATCCAGCGGTCGGCAAGCCTGTTTTTGGTCAAGAATATTTTCTCGCTGCTGATGGCGGTCTTTTCGGCTGTTTTGATGTTTACGTACCCTCTTGAGCCTTCGCAGATTTCCCTGGTGACGGGATTTACGATCGGCGTTCCCGGCTTTTTGCTGGCGCTTGAGCCGACAAAAGACCGAATCAAGGGGCATTTTTTGACGAACGTGTTCATCAAGGCTTTTCCGGCCGGATTGACCGATATGATTTCGGTTGCTGCGCTTGTGGTCTGCGGCAAGATTTTCGGCATTTCCGATGATGAGATTTCGACGATGGCGACTCTGCTTTTGGGTGCAATCGGGCTGATCGTTTTGGTTCGGATCAGTCGGCCGTTCAATAAGAAAAAGTGGGCAATTCTATGGCTCAACGTTGCGGGTCTGGTCTTTTGCTTCTTGTTTTTGAAGCATCTTTTTGCGATCAGTCCGCTGTCAAGGGCCGATTTTTTGCTGGTCGTCGTCTTCATGTTTGCGGCCGATTCGATTTTAAGGCATTTGACGCATGCAACGGAGCGCATTGCCAGAAAAATTCGCAGGAAGAGGCAGGATTTACCGAGGCATTTTGGCAAGAAGGGGTAGTTTATTTTGGAAATAGTTCAAGCAACAAAAAATGATTTATCAGAGCTCTGCATTTTTTATGAAAAGGTCTGCGAGCAGCAAAAATTTGACAAATATTCGCCTGACTGGCACTGGGGGCAATATCCGTGTCGTGACGATCTCGAGTATGCGATCGCAAATCGGCTGTTTTTGCTCGGACGCATCGATGGAAAAATCGCAGCAGCGGGAATTTTGTCAGACGGCGACGATGATGCATACAATCATGCGGACTGGAAGGAAACAAAAGATGTCTGCGTGCTGCATCTGTTTGCCGTTTCGCCGGAATTCAGGGGGCAGGGCATCGCTTCTTCGATGCTTTCTGCGATAAAATCCAGTGCAAAAAAAGCGATTCACCTCGACGTGATCGAAGGCAACGATGCCGCCGGAAAATTATATCGCAAAAACGGCTTTGCGCTTGTCAAGCAAACCGAACTTTTTTACGATGACATCGGTGAAAAGGGCGCAGAACTTTATGAATGGGTTTCGCCGAAAAAAGCAGTCGAAACGAACAGGCTTTATCTGCGCAGGCTGAACGAGCATGATGCAATGAGAATCCATGAAACGTGGGCAAATGATCCTGAAGTCACGCGTTATCTGACTTGGGACGCTCACGAAAGCGTCGACGTGACCAAGAAGATCATTGCGGAATGGATGCGTGCCTACGAGGATGAGAAGTGCCATCGATACGGCATCTGCCTTAAGGAAACCGACGGATTGATCGGCATGATCGATGTCGTCGGTCATGAAGATGATGTGCCGGTCATCGGATACGTTTTGGGAAGAAGATACTGGGGCAAAGGCTATATGACGGAAGCCTTCAAAGGGTTTAGCGATTATTTGCTTGAAGAAGGCTTTCCTGAAATCAGGATTGAAGCAGAAGAGCAAAACCTGGCAAGCAACCGCGTCATCATGAAATGCGGCTTTGATTTCGTCGGCAAGAAGACAATGCCGGTCAAGGGAAGAGATGTCATCATCAATAAATATCGCAAGAAAGCTTGAGAAAAAAGTTCCCGTTTCCATCTTGAATTAAAGAAAATGCCGAACAAGTCGGTCACTTAAGGCTGACTTTGTCCGGCATTTTTTTGATTTTTCGCGTGTGAAAAACTATCTTTTTGAAAAGTGACGCTGCTCAACCAATTCAGCCAGAATTTCATCCGGATTTACGGATAAATGGCCCATTTTCAACGATGCGTCCGTAAACGGCAGTGATTTTGCCAAATGCAGAGTCCGCTAAAGCAGCGCGCCAAGACGGGATTACGGACAAATGGCGGTTTTGGAGTTGTTTGTCCGTAATCCAGAGTCAAGTCCTAATTTGTGTGTAAATTATTTTTTCTCCCGGGCACTAGTTGTGCA